>Ga0247843_1003273_pt1 | contig 27039 bp, 24 predicted proteins | sample LaCruzMarch2017__FD_192420 | JGI IMG/M metagenome (GOLD analysis project Ga0247843, IMG submission 192420) | Freshwater microbial communities from meromictic Lake La Cruz, Castile-La Mancha, Spain - LaCruzMarch2017_8m | ecosystem: Environmental > Aquatic > Freshwater > Lake | place: Spain... | reverse complement strand
GATCGCTTGCCCGGGGTGCAGGCGCGGGACGCGACCAACCCCGGTCCGAAGCGAGGACGAGACCCCAAAGAATGCCGAGAAAATATGAAGGAAATGAGACCAGAGGACAGCCATTCATGGAGAGGGGGCTTGGGGGGTGAGGTCGCCGCCCTAGAACCGCCCGCGCAGGCCCACCGTGCCGAGGCCCACCGCCAGCGTCGGCGTGAACACCTCGTCGCTGCGACCGCCGGCCACCAGGAAGGTCACCAGGCCCGCGGCCGCCAGCACGCCGCCGGAGATCCAGAGCGCGTTGGTCGCCGTGACGAGGGTGTTGCCCTCGTCGACGAGGGCGCGCTGCGCCGGGGTGATGGCCGCGCCGCAGCCCCCGCCGCCGCACTGCTCCAGCAGCGCGCTCTCGTTGCCCTGCGCCAGCACCGCGGTGACCACGCCGCCGATGCCCAGCGCCACGCCCACGCCCAGCGCCGAGAGGCCCGCCGAGCGCCACGGGCTCGCGCCCCCGTCGGTGGAGATCAGCGGCGGGCGGTTCATGCCCGACTGCACCAGGGTGACCATGGGCTGCGACTCGCTGGTCGCCACGGCGGCGTTGGGCGCCCCGAAGCGCACCACGAAGCGCGCCTGGTGCCCCGCGGTCACCTGGCTCGTGCCGCGGTACGGCACCACCCCGGGCGCCACGGCCTCGACCGCCGCGGTGGTGCCGTCCACCGCCAGCAGGGTGTTGAACTCCTCGTTGGACAGCACCCGCCCGTTGAGGGTCACCGTCGTGCCGGCGGGCGCCTCGGGCACCTCCACCACCACGTAGGCGATGCGGTCGGTGAGGGCCATCGACTCGGTGAGCGCGGCCTCCGCCGTGGGCGTGAAGCGCGGCTCCTGCGCCCGGCGCGCGTTGGCCTCGGTGGCCGCGCGGGACAGCTCCTGCCACGCCTCGCCGTAGCGCCCGAGCGCGCGCAGGCAGCGGCCGACGTACAGCCGCGTGTTGGGCGATGGGAGCGCCGTCATCGACTGGCGGAAGAGCCCCAGCGCCTCCTCCCAGCGCTGACCGTCGTAGGCCGCCCTCGCCTGCTGGAAGAGCGCGCGGCCGTCCATCACCACCTGCGCGTCGGCCGCGGGAGGCAGCGCCACCGCGCCGAGCGCGAGGGTCACACCGAACAACGCCGCGCGGGCTTCAGGCAGACGGGTCATGGCTCTTCCGGGTTGTAGGCCCGCGGCGGGCTTCGGGGCGATGGGGCGACGGCGGGCGGCGCCAGCACCATCGGCGCGGGCGAGAACTCGTGCGAGGGCGCGAGGGGTCGCGCGACGGGCGGCGGGCGCAGCGCCGACGGGCGACGATCGACCACCCGCGGGGCGACGACCGGCGCCGCGACGGGCACGGGCGCGACGGGCGCAGCGATGCGGACGGGCGCGGCGGGCGCAGGGGCCGCGACGACGGGTGGCGACGGCGGCGGCGCGGTGGGGGTGGGGGTGGTCGCGGCGGCGCGCGGCGCATCGGGCTCGCGCTGACTGAGCCAGGCGGTGAGGCCGAGGCCGACGACGAGGCCCGCGGTGAGGGCCACCACCAGGGTCGCCCGACGCTGCGGCGGGGCGGCGTCGGCGGCGCTCGCGCGACCGAAGGACGGCCCCGAGCGGGTGACCGCCTCGATGGTCGAGCGCGCCTCGCCCCCGGGAAACGAGGGCCGCGGGACGAACGAGCGCTCGGCGGGCCCCGCGGCGGTGATCGCCGGGAAGGCCAGCTCGGTCGGCGCGACGACCGCCGGGGTCTCGCGGGTGGCGGGCAGCGACGCGCGCCCGAGCGACATGGACGCAAAGGCCTCGGCGAGGGCTTCGGCGAGGGCGTGGCCGGTGGGGTAGCGCCCCGCCCGCTCGCGCGAGAAGGCCCGCACCGCCCACGCGTCGACGCCCGCCCCGAGGGCCGGCGCGTAGCGGGTGGGCGGCGGCGCCGTGCCCATGGTGACCGCGAAGAACAGCGCCGGGAGCGTGGCCGCCTCGAAGGGCAGCCGCCCGGTGAGCAGCTCGTAGAGCATCGCCGCGAGCGACCAGAGGTCGGCCCGGCCGTCGATGTCGGGGTCGCCGCCGATCTGCTCGGGGGCCATGTACGAGGGGGTGCCGAGGAGCATCGGCCCCTTGTCGCCGTCGTGCTGGGTGAGCTTCATCCCGTCGGCCCAGCGCGCCACGCCGAAGTCGATGACCTTCACCACCGGCGTGTTGTCTTCGGTCACCAGGAAGCAGTTGGAGGGCTTGAGGTCGCGGTGCACGATGCCCGCCGCGTGGGCCGCGTCGCAGGCCGCGCCGACGTGCCGCGCCACGGTGAGGGCCAGGTAGGGGTCGACCTGCCCGTGGGCCTGGAGGCGGTCTTCGAGCGACTCGCCCTTGAGCAGCTCCATCACCAGGAAGGGGCGGCCGTCGTCGGTGGTGCCGAAGTCCTCCACCCGCGCGATGTGCCGGTGCCGGAGCTGCGCCGCGATGCGGGCCTCGCGCACGAAGCGGGCGACGAGGTTTTCGTCGCGCGCCGCCGAGTGCTTCATCAGCTTGATGGCGACGTCGTGCCCGAGCACCCGGTGCCTGCCCCGCCAGACCTCCCCCATGGCCCCGGTGCCGATGGGCTCGATGGGCTCCCAGCGGTCGTTGAGCAGGGGGATTGTGGGTTGATCGGCCACCGCGCCGGCACTCTTCGCGGACCCCGCGACCGCTGTCAAACCCCGGCGCACGCCCGCAATCACCCCTCCAGGCTCTCGCCCTCGTCGGCCCACGCGCTCAGCCACGCGTCGGTCGTCTCCGCGTGCTCCAGCAGGCCCTTGTAGTACCGGTGCCGCGCCATCAGGGCGCCGTCGCCCAGCACCATCATCCAGCGCTTCGCCCGCGTCAGCGCCACGTTCATCCGCCGCACGTCCCGCAGGAACCCGATCTCCCCCTCGTCGTTGCTGCGCACCAGGTCGACCACGATCACCAGCTTCTCCCTCCCCTGGAAGCCGTCCACCGAGCTCACCTCCAGGCCCGCGTCGACGAGCTCGCTCAGCCGGTCCCTGATCTCCCGCACCTGCGCCTGGTACGGCGTGATCACCCCGATGTCCGCGGCCCCCACCCCCCGCGACACCAGCCGCCGCACCTCCGCGGCCACCCGCTCGGCGTTGCCCGGGTTGCGCGTGCTCGGGTCGTCCCCCGTGCGCTCCTCCTCCCAGCCCCGCCCCACGGTATCCAGCAGCACGAAGGGCCCCGCCCGCGACGGGTCCTCCCGCACGCCCTCGACCTCGGTCAGCAGCGCCCGCGCGACCTCCGGCGAGGCCCGCAGCGCGCCCCCGTACGTCGCCGCGTTGGGAAACGCCATCAGCGCCTCGTGCATCCGGTGCTGCACCCGCAGCAGCGTCACCAGCTCCCCCGCGAAGGGGCCCGCCGCGAGCCGCTCGAAGAAGGTCTCGCTCAGCCCCAGGCGCTCGGCCTCCTCGCCGATCACCGTCGGCGGCAGCTGGTGCGGATCGCCCGCCAGCACCGCCGCGGGCGCCTGCTGCAGCGCCACCAGCGCGATCGGGTCGGGCGCCTGCGCGGCCTCGTCGAGCACCACCCGGTCGAAGCGCTGCCCGGCGACCTGGCCGGACTCCGAGCCCGCCGCGGTCACGGCGATCACCGCCGCGCCGTCGAGGATGCCCCGCTGCGCGTCGCGCGTCGCCCGCTTGGCGCTCGCGTAGAGCCCGTTCACCTCGGTCATCACCTCGCGCCGCTCGGTCCAGGTGGTGGCCTTGCGCTTCTCCCGCTGCCGAAGCCTCTGCTTCATGCCCTCGGCCTCGCGGATCCACCCCCGCGCCAGCTCCGACGCGTCGCTGCGCTCCAGCATGGCGTCCAGGGTGTGCGCCTCCATCTCGGGCGACACCCGGGCGGGGTGCCCGATGCGCACGAGGCGCACGCCCGCCCGCACGAGGCGCTCGGCGAGGTTGTCCACCGCCGTGTGGCTCGCGGCCGTCACCAGCACGCGCTCGCCCCGCGCCACGGCCTGCTGCACCAGCTCCGCCAGGGTGCGGGTCTTCCCCGTGCCGGGGGGCCCGAGCACCAGCGACAGGTCGCGCCCGAGGCCCCGGCGCACGGCCTCGCGCTGGTCGTCCTCCAGGCGCGCGTCGAACCACTCCGACACCGGCACCGGGCCCTGCTTCGTCGACGGCGCGCTCACCCCGAAGAGCACGTTGAGCCGCTGCCAGGCCACGCTCCCCGGCGGCTCCGCGGCGGCCGCCTGGAGGGCGTCTCGGCCGCGCGCGAAGGTCACTTCCGGCGCCTCCCGGTCGATGCGCCAGCCGGCGTCCCAGAGGTCGTCGCGGGCGTCCGCGGTGACCATCACCCCGACGCGGTCGGGGCTGCGCCGGGTGAGCACCCCGTGCACGGCGCCGGGCTCGTCGGGCGTGACCCGCCAGAGCAGCACCGGGTCGCCCGGGCCCAGCCGCAGGTCGCGGAGGTTGGTGCCGCGCTCGGGGCGAAACCACAGCAGCAGCCGCTCCCCCGGGGCGGGCAGGGCCTCGTCGAGGGTGAGGCCGCGCAGGGCGATGCGGGCCTCGACGCGGTCGGCGAGGGTGGTGCTGGTGCGCTCCTCGGCGTAGCGCGCGCGGGCGGCGTCGCGCTCGGCGGACCATGCGCGGGAGAGGCGGGAGAGCTCGGTCTGGAGGTCGCTCACGACACGAGAGGGTAGCGCCCGCGGCGACCGGACGGGTGTACCGTGGGCGCGACCGGGAGGCTTCGAGACCCACCAATGACCTTTCGCAAGGCTCGCTCCATCGCCCATCTGGCGCTCGCCTTCGCCGCCCTCGGGTGCGCCGCGGGGGAGACCCTCGTGGTCGAGCCCGACGCGGGCCGCGCGCCCCGCGACACGGGCCCCGCCGTCATGGACGTCCCGGTCCCCACCTTCGACGTGGGCCCGCTCGATCGCCCGGCGGCGGAGGTCACCCCCGAGCCCACGGACGCGGGCCCCGACGCGCCGGAGGTGAGCCGCGCGATGTTCTGCGAGGGCTCCGGGCCGCCCGTGACGGTGGGGCCGCCGGGGGCGATGCGCTGCGCGGGTCGCCTCGCGGAGACGGTGTTCCGCTACTCGCTCTGCAGCTGCAGCAACCTCGGGCTCGCGGGCTTCCTGCGCACCGACTCCTACGACTCGGCGCGCGGGATGATGGGCCGCGAGCGCGGCGGCGCCGTCGGGGTCAACGGCAACTACACCATCGTGGGCTACAGCCAGATCGGCGACACGCTCACCTCGTCGGGCATCGCGCCGCTGCGCCTCGTCGGGGCGCACAACCTCGACGGCGACTTCAACCTCGGCGGCCCGCTGGAGGTCGTCGGCACCCTCGACGTCGCGCGCAACTCCCGCATCCGCAGCAACATCACCGCCCTCGGCCCGATGCGGGTGCGCGGCGACCTGCTGCACCAGAGCGGCGCGCTCGCGCTCGGGATCATCCGGGTCGACGGGCGGCGCTCGAGCGGGGCGGTCACCGTCGACCCGCCGTGCGCCTGCGGGGCGGGCGAGATCTTCGACGTGTCCGCGGCCGTGCGCGACGCCCAGGCCCGCAACGACAACGCCGACGCGGCCTTCGACCCGACGCGCTTCAACGCCGTGCTCGGCCGGCAGGTCACCACCCTCCCCTGCGGCCGCTTCTACGCCGACCGCGTGGCGGGCCTCGGCAGCATCGAGCTCCGGGTGGAGGGGCGCACGGCCCTCTTCATCGGCGGCGACTTCGACCTCGGCGGCTTCTTCGACGTGCAGCTCGGCCCCCGCGGCGAGCTCGACGTCTTCATCGCGGGCTCGGTGCTCGGCGCCGGGTACCTCCGCATGGGCGGCGCCAGCCGGCCGTCGGGCGTGCGCATCTACATCGGCGGCGACCGCGGGTTCACGCTGCTGGGCGCGTCGCGCTTCGTGGGCAACGTCTACGCGCCCCGCGCCGCGGTCACCATCGCGGGCTACATGAACCTCCACGGCGCCCTCTTCGCGCAGAACATCATCACCGGCGGCGACCTCGACGTGCACTACGACCGGTCGATCCTGCGGGCGGGCGACGACTGCCCCGAGGAGCCGATGCCCACGGCGTGCCGGCGCTGCGGCTCGTGCCGCGCGAGCCAGGCCTGCGTGGGCGGCGCCTGCGGCGTGTGCCGCACCGACGCGGACTGCTGCGAGCCGCTGGTGTGCGCGACGGCCACCGGGCGCTGCGAGTCCATTCCCCCGTAGCGGCTCCGCGCCCCCTTACGCCCCTTCACCCGCTCAGGACCAATACCCCCCGCAGGACAAACGGCGCGAGCGGCGCCACGGCCTCGCGCCAGCGCCTCGATCCGCGGCGCCGCGCGAGCGCCAGCGCGCCCAGCCCGACGGGCACCATGCGATCGGGCGCCATCGACCCCACCAGCGCCGCCTCGCTCCGCGCCACGCTCACGTCGCAGCAGGCCGGGTGCTGCGCGCTCCAGAAGCGGCGCACCCAGAGCTCGTCGCCCAGGCGCTGCGTGGCGCTCGTGCCCTGCGATCGATCGACCGGCGGGAGGACGGCCACCACGGGCAGGTGGTCGAGGAGGGTCCAGGGCTGGGCGCCGCGGCGCAGGCGCAGCTCGGCGCCTACCAGCACGACCAGGGCCGCCACCACGGACACGAGCGCGCGCAGCGGCAGCCGCGACGGCACGTTGCGCCGGCGCACGACCAGCGCCGCCAGGAGGGCGCCCAGCGGGACCACGAAGTGCTCGGGCTCGAGCTGCTCCCACCGGCTCGACACGCCCGAGAGGTAGATCGCCGCGCCGAGCGACCCCGCGTAGAGCCGGTCGGGGCTGCGCGGGCCGTGGTTCTCCGCCGCGAAGGCCGCGACGCCGCCCGCGAGCATCACCGTCAGGCCGACGTGAAAGGGGAAGCCCGCGGGGGGCTTCGGTACGAGCGCGCCCACGCCCGCTCAGCCGTCGACGCAGCGCAGCAGCGCTTCCTCGAAGACGCTGGTCTTGCGCATCGAGCGCCCCAGCAGGATGCGCGCGCACTCCTGCACCCCCTCGGTGATCGCCGGGTGCGGGTGCACGCATCGGTCGATGTCCTCCAGCGTCGCCCCGTGGTCGATGAGGAAGGCGATGCCCTGGATGCAGCTCGACGCCTCCGGGCCCACCACGCGCAGCCCGAGCACCCGGTACGGCGGCTCCGGGGACGCGAGCAGCTTCACGAAGCCGTCGGTGCTGCGCATGGCGACGCAGCGGTTGATGAGCCGCCCGGAGAGCACCGCCGCCCGGTAGGGGATGCCCTTCTGCTTCGCCTGCATCTCGTTGAGCCCCACGGACGCCACCTCGGGCTCCAGGAACATGATCGCCGACAGGGCCTCGTAGTGGATGTCGCTCGCCGGTAGGCCGCACGCGATCTCCGCCGCCTGCCTGCCCTCCATCTCGCCCACGTTCACCAGCGCGACGTCCGCGGTGAGGTCGCCCACGGCGTGGATGTGCGGCACCGACGTGACCGAGCGCGTCGCCTCGATGCACCCGCCCCTCCCGAGCGCCACGCCCGCGGCCTCGAGCCCCAGGTCGCCGGTGTTGGGCACGCGCCCGATGGAGATGAGCGCCCGCTCCACCGCGATGGTCTCCCGCCCCTTCGGCGACTCGATCTCGTACTCGACGTGGTCGCCCACCGCGCGCAGCGACCGCAGCTTCGCCTCGCGGTGGATGACGACCCCCATGCGCTCGAAGGAGCGCGCCACGCAGGCCGCCACGTCGTCGTCCTCGAAGGGCAGGATGCGCGGCTGCCGGTCGATGATGTGGATGCGCGTGCGCCCGAAGTGGGCGAACACCGTGGCGTACTCGCAGCCCACGACGCCGGCGCCCACGATGACCATGCTCTCGGGGAAGCGGTCCCACGACTCGATGTGGTCGCTGGTGACCACCACCCGGCCGTCGACCGTCACGCCGTCGAGCGCCCGCGGCCGCGAGCCCGTCGCGACGATGAAGTGACCGGCCTCGTAGCGGGTGACGCTCCCGTCCGTCGCGCTCACCTCGATGGCGTGGGGGCCGACGAAGCGGCCAGTGCCCCGCGCGGTGACCACCTGGGCGCCGCTCGGCAGCGGGGCGGCGAGGCGCTCCAGCTGCCGCTCGAGGTGCCCGCGGCACTCGTCGACGGCGCGGCGCACCGTGGCCATCACGTCGGGGTACGACACCGACAGCGCGCCGGCGCGGTAGCCCCGGTCGACGCGGCTCGCGGTGGCGTAGTCGTTGGCGAGGTGCCACAGGGTCTTGCTCGACAGCGCGCCCTCGTGGATGCCCGCGCCGCCCACGCGCCCACGCTCGACCAGCAGCACGCGCCGGCCGAGGTCGTGGGCCCGCATCGCGGCGGCGTAGCCCGCGGGCCCGGCGCCGATCACGCACACGTCGAAGCGCTGGTCGCTCATGACGAGAGAACTACGCCCGATGCCCGGGGAGCGTCACGCGGCGTTCACCTGCGCGGGTGAATCTCTTCACCTGCGCCGGTGGATCGATGGACTGGCGAGGAGGAGGAGGAGGAGGAGCTACTCCGCGGATTCGCGGCGGGCGGGGCGGAACGACGCCGACAGGATGGCCTTGCGCACGCGCACGTTGAGCGGCGTGACCTCGACGAGCTCGTCGCGGTCGATCCACTCCATCGCGGTCTCGACGGTGAGCACGCGCGGGGGATAGAGGGCGACGTTCTCGTCCTTCCCGGCCGTGCGGACGCTGGTGAGCTTCTTCTCGCGGATGATGTTCACGTCGGCGTCGTTGGGGCGGTTGTGCTCCCCGACGATCATGCCCTCGTAGACGGGCGCGCCCACGCCGACGAAGAACTCGCCGCGCGGCTGGAGGTGGAAGAGCGCGTAGGGGGTGCACGTGCCCGAGCGGTCGGACACCATCGCCCCGTTGGTCCGGCGCATCATCGGCCCCGACCACTCCTTCCAGCCCTTGAACTCGGTGTTGAGCAGCCCCGTGCCGCGGGTCGACGTCAGGAATTCCGACCGGAACCCGATGAGCGCCCGGGACGGCACCTCGAACTCCACGCGCGCGCGGCCCTTCCCCGGGTTGCCCATGTTGACCATGATGCCCTTGCGCTCGCCGAGGCGCTGCGTGACCACGCCCACGTAGCTGTCGGGCACGTCGCAGATCACCAGCTCGAGCGGCTCGTGCAGCTTGCCGTCGATCTCCTTGGTGACCACCTCGGGGTTGCCCAGCGAGAGCTCGTAGAGGTCGCGGCGCATCGTCTCGACCAGCACCGCCAGGGCCAGCTCGCCGCGCCCGTACACCAGGAACTGGTCGGCGCTCTCGGTGTCCTCGACGCGCACGGCCGGGTTCTTCCGGGCCTCGCGGTGCAACCTCTCGCGAATCTGCCGCGACGTGAGGTACTTGCCCCCGTCCTTGCCGGCGAAGGGCGAGGTGTTCACGCCGAAGCGCATCTTGATGGTGGGCTCCTCGACGTGGATGCGCGGGAGCACGTTCTGGTGGGCCGGGTCGGTGAGGGTGTCGCCGATGGTGACCTCCTCGATGCCCGCGATGGCGATGTTCTCGCCGGCGCCCGCGTCGGGGGTGCGCTTCCGCGCGAGGCCCTCGTAGTTGTAGAGCACCGCGATCTTCGCCTCGGTGGTCTTCTCCGCGCCGATGACCGCCACCCGCTCGGCCTCCTTCACGGTGCCCTGCACCACGCGCCCGATGGCGATGCGGCCCACGTAGTCGTCGTGGTCGAGGCTCGTCACGATGATCTGCAGCGGCGCCTTCGGGTCACCCGTCGGCGCAGGCACGCGCTTGACGATGGTGTCCATCAGCGGCGCGAGGTCGGTGTTGGTGTCCGAGAGGTTGTACCGGGCGATGCCGAGCTTCCCGATGGCGTACAGGGTCGCGAAATCGGCCTGCACGTCCGAGGCCTCGAGGTCGCAGAACAGGTCGAACACCTCCGAGAGCACCTCCTCGGGGCGCGCGTCCTGGCGGTCGATCTTGTTGATCACCAGCACCACCGGGAAGCCGCGGGCGAGGGCCTTGCGCAGCACGAAGCGCGTCTGCGGCAGCGGGCCCTCGGCAGCGTCGACGAGCAGCAGCGCCGCGTCGGCCATCATGAGCGTGCGCTCGACCTCGCCGCCGAAGTCCGAGTGTCCGGGGGTGTCGATGATGTTGATCTTGTACTCGCCCCAGCGCACCGAGGTGTTCTTGGCGAGAATGGTGATGCCGCGCTCACGCTCCTGGTCGTTGGAGTCCATGACGCGGTCGACCATCTCCTCGTTGGCGCGGAAGACGCCCGACTGGCGGAGCATGAAGTCGACGAGGGTGGTCTTGCCGTGGTCGACGTGCGCCACGATCGCGACGTTGCGGATCTTGTCTTGGGGATGCATTGCGGGCGGCGCCCTACCACGGCGCGCGCCGCGGGTCGATGCCCGGTACGGAGAATGCTCAGCCCCGGGTGGGCACCGGGCCGGCGTCGTAGGCGGGGATTCCAGTCACTTCCTGGCCCAGCACGAGCGTGTGGATGTCGTGCGTGCCCTCGTAGGTGATGACCGTCTCGAGGTTCATCAGGTGCCGGGCGATGGGGTACTCGTAGGTGATCCCGTTGCCGCCGAGGATGTCGCGGCACTTGCGCGCGGTCTCCAGGGCCATGTGCACGTTGTTGCGCTTGGCGAGCGACACCTGCCCCGGGGTCATCTTCTTGGCCTCCTTGAGCTTGCCCAGGCGCCACGCGATCAGCTTCGCCTTGGTGATCTCCGTGAGCATGTCAGCGAACTTCGCCTGCACCAGCTGGTACCCGGCGATGGGCCGGGAGAACTGCACCCGGTTCTTGGCGTAGTCGACCGCGCAGTCGAAGCAGGCCTCGGCGGCGCCGATGGCCCCCCAGGAGATGCCGTAGCGCGCCTGCGTGAGGCACCCGAGCGGCCCCTTGAGGCCCTTCACGTCGGGAAACATCGCCGACTCGGGGACGTGCACGTCCTCCAGGATGAGCTCGCTGGTGACCGAAGCCCGCAGGGAGAACTTCCGCTCGATCTTCTGCGCGGTGAAGCCCGGGGTCTTGGTGTCGACCACGAAGCCGCGGATGACCCCGTCGAGCTTCGCCCAGATGATGGCGACGTCGGCGAGGTTGCCGTTGGTGATCCAGCGCTTGGTGCCGTTGAGCACGAAGCCGGTGGCGGTGCGCTCGGCGCGGGTGATCATCCCGCCGGGGTTGGAGCCGAAGTCGGGCTCCGTGAGCCCGAAGCAGCCGACGGCCTCGCCGGTGGCGAGCCGCGGGAGCCAGGTGTTCTTCTGCTCCTCGGTGCCGAAGGCGTAGATCGGGTACATCACCAGGGAGCTCTGCACCGAGCAGAACGAGCGGATGCCCGAGTCGCCGCGCTCGAGCTCCTGCGCCACGAGCCCGTAGGCGATGTCGCCCATGCCCGGGCAGCCGTAACCGTGGAGGTTCGACCCGAGCATCCCGAGGCGCCCGAACTCCGGGATCAGCTCGGTCGGGAAGGTGCCCGCCTCGTAGTGGTGCGAGATCGTCGGCAGGATCTTCGCGTCGACGAAGGCCCGCACGGAGTCGCGGACCATCCGCTCTTCTTCAGTCAGCAGGTCATTGAGATCGTAGAAATCCACGGACATTTGGCACCTCTCCAGTGCGCGGGACGCTAGCACACTGTCCCCGGGACATAGCCGCCCCTGCGCCCCACGGGTAGAGGTCACAGGGGCAACGGCGGGAGATATTTTCTGAAGCCCACGCTTGACACTCCGGGGGTCGATCGCGTTTATTACGCATCCCTTAGACGGGGCTGTAGCTCAGCTGGGAGAGCGCTAGAATCGCACTCTAGAGGCCGAGGGTTCGATCCCCTTCAGCTCCACAAACCAACGGTCCCGAAGGCCGGCTCGCTTCACGGCGGGTCGGCCTTCGGCAGTTTGGACCTTGAGAAATTCGGGCCCCTGCGCCAAAGAGTGCACCCCCGGACGGCCCGAGAATCTGCCGTTGGCACGCATTCACGCGGGGCTTGCGCGGTCGATGCGCGTTCTGCATCATCGCGCCCTCCTCCGGGGAATTAAGGGCCTTTTACGCAGGATGTGTCATGGCGACCCGCGCAAACCTCGAAGAAAAACTGAAGGTCCTGGAAGAGCACCTCGCCGCGCAGGATGAGTCCGTGCTCGCGCAGTTCCAGGAGCGCCTGGACATGTCGTGGATCTTCCATGACACGGCCCTCGAGGGCACCGTGCTCTCCTTCCACGAGCTGAAGAGCGCCATCGACCGCGACGTGGTCTCCGACGTGTCGCTCATCCCGACCTACGACGAGATCCGCGCGCACAAGGCCTCCATCGACCTCGCGCGCGAGTTCGCGGCCAACAAGAAGAAGCACCCGATCACGGTCGAGCTCCTGAAGCACCTCCAGTCGACGCTCTCCCCCGACGACGCCGAGGCCCGCGACGGCACCTGGCGCAAGGAGACCCCCGTCCACCGGCTGTACTTCCACGACATCTCCGTCCCCGACAAGATCGCCGGCGAGATGAAGAAGCTCGACGACTGGTTGCAAGACCCGGAGACCCGCAAGGCCAACTCCCTGCGCACCGCGTCCAAGCTGCACTTCAAGCTGATGCAGATCTTCCCGTTCACCAAGCACACCGGCAAGCTGGCGCGCCTGGGGATGAACCTCGTGCTCCTGCGCGCCGGCTACCCCCCCGCGATCATCCACTCGACCGAGCGGCAGCGGTACTACGAGGCCCTCAAGGGCCCGAGCCTCACGCTGCACAACCTCATGGTCGACTCGCTGGAGAACTCCATCGAGAGCGCCATCAAGCTCTTCGCCGAGCAGCGCACCGGCCGCCGCGCGATGGCCTGACCGACCTCACCCTCCGACTCCCCCGTCTACTACCGCTTCTCCCGGGCCCGCTGCCGGCGCACCTCGTCGCGCACCGCCCGCGCGCCCAGCGTGTACCCGACGAACACCCCGAGGAGCAGCACGCCCGGGATGAACACCACGTGCTCGGGCGTCGGGATCACCGCGGATCGTCCCCGCCCGGGCGCCTCGCCAGCGCGTCCTCCAGCTCGCGGACGTCGTCTTCGAGCTTCGCCGCGTTGCGCGCCACGAAGGCGACGTACCCGCCGATGGCCAGCAGCACGAAGCCGTACGCCATCGCCACCAGGCGCCCGCCCGGCACCCGCTCCTGCGCGGCGTCCCCGAGGCCCGGCTCGAAGGCCATCGAGCGCTGCCCCGCCGCGTCGTTGGCCGGCGCCGGCTGCGCCGCGGACCCGGTCGCCAGCAGCGACAGCACCAGCCCGACGAATACACACTTCTGTAAGACCCGCGCGCCCATCACTCCGCCACCTCTCCGTCGAACAGTCCGCGCGACACCGCGTCGGTGCGCAGCGCCTCGAGCTTCGAGCGCTGCATCGCCACCCGCGACCGCAGGGTGAGCAGCACCGCCGCCAGCAGCGTGAAGGCCAGGAAGCTCAGCGTGAGGGTGTGGGCCATCGCCGGCGCGAGCCCGCCGCCCCGGGACGTGATCACCGTCGGGTGCTGCCCCCGCCAGAGCTGCACGCTGTAGTGGATCACCGGCATCACGCACGCGCCCATCACGGCCAGCGCCGCGGAGAAGCGCTTCTCGGCCTCGCCCGACCCGGCGCCGCCGCGCAGCACGAGGTACGCGACGAAGATGAGCGCGCCGAGCAGGGTGGTGGTGAGCCGCGGATCCCAGGTCCAGTAGGTGCCCCAGGCCTTGCGCGCCCAGAGGGGCCCGGTCACGAGCACGATGCCCGCGAAGAGCACCCCGAGCTCGGCCCCGGCCTGCGCGAGCGCGTCCCAGCCGGGCGTACGCTGCGCGAGGTAGCCCACCGAACCCGCCACGCAGGCGGTCACCCCGATGTACATGACGTACGCGCTCGGGACATGGACATAGAAGATCTTCTGCGTGAGACCCCCCGCGGAGAGCTGCGCCACCGGCGCGTACCCGAAGGCCAGACCCACGGTCACCGCGAGGCAACCGAAGGCAAAGATGGAAAGCACCGAGAGCCACCGCATGATCGTCGCCGACCCTAGCACCCACCTCCCCATCGAACCAACGCATGGAGCGACGCGATGAGCGCGTGGCTGAAACCCGTCGAGCCGGAGTGGGGCCCGGTGCTCGAGCGCGCCCTCAGCCGGGCCGTAGCCCCCGAGGCCCTCGCGGTGATGGTAGCCCGGCAATCGCGGCGCTACCTCGGCGAAGACGTCGCCCTCGCGCCCGCCGACGGGCTCGCGGCGCGCACGCTGTTCTGGTTCCCGCGCGACGTCTTGAAGGTGGCCCGCGCCGTGGGCGAGCTCGCCTGGGCCGACGCGCTGCCCAACCGGCCGCTGCGCGTGCTCGACCTTGGCGCCGGCGTCGGGGCCACCAGCCTCGGGGCCCTGCGCGCCCTCCCCGCCTCCGCGAGGGTCGCGTCGGTCACGGCGGTCGACCACGACCCGGCCGCGCTGGCCATCCTGCGGCGCGTGGCCGACGGCGCCCGCGGGGCGGGGTTGCTGCCAGCGTCCACGCCCGCGGTGAGCACCGCCGTGGTCGACCTCGCCGCGCCCGGCTGGGGCGACGCCCTCGGATTACATGACCTGGTACTCGCCGGGCTCACGGCGGTGGAGTTCACCCGCGCGTACGGCGACGAGGTGGCGCGCGGCGCCGCGGTCGCGGCCTTCCTGCGCGAGGCGCTGCGGCGCGTGGCCGACGACGGCGCGCTGGTGGTGATCGAGCCCGGGTCGCGGGCCGAGAGCCGGGCGCTCCACGTGGCGCGGTCGATCCTGCTGGCCGAGGGGGCGACGGTGTTCGCGCCGTGCCTGCACGCGGCGGAGTGCCCGATGCTGCGCAGGCCCCGCGACTGGTGCCACGAAGACCTCGCGGACGTGGCGCTGCCGCCGTGGCTGCAGGGCGTGGCGAAGGCCGCGGGGCTGCGCTGGGAGGGGCTCACCTGGTCGTACCTGGTGCTGCGCCGCGACGGCCGCACGCTGCGCGGCGCGATGCCCGCCGCGACCCCGATGCGGATGGTGTCGCTCCCGGCGGTGACCAAGGGCAAGACCGAGGCATGGTGGTGCGGCCCCCTCACCGGGGCGCGCGGCGACCTGCGGGTGGTCGAGCTCGACCGGGTGGCCAGGGGCGCCACGGGGACGCGCCTGCGCGACGTGGCGCGCGGGGCGCTCATCGCGCTGGAGGAAGACGGGGTGGCGGAGGCGGGGTCGGAGGGGAAGGCGCTGCGGCTCGACCCGGCGCGCTGGCGCCCGGTGTGGCCGTAGCGGGCGGTCAGATGGTGAAGGGCAGGACGAACTCCTGGCGGTCGTACGTGAACGTGAAGCTGTACGCGCCGACGATGCGCCCGCCGACGGCGATGGAGAGGGTGACCGGCGTCGCGGCGGTGCGGCACATGTCGTAGGCCACGAGGCGGATGCGGTAGGTGCCGTGCGGGGGCTGCGCGCTCCAGTAGACGTTCTCGACGGTGGGGGGCGCCACGCTGCAGGCCGCGTTGGCGTCGCGGTCGAGCACGCCGCCCGACGAGCTATTGCGGTGGGCGTAGTAGATCTCCTCGTTCATCGGGTCGATGACGTGGAGGTCGATGTCCGAGGAGGAGTTCCACGCGGCGGTGACCTGGATGTTGCCGGTCTGGTAGCCGCAGCCCTCGTCGATGACGCCGTTGCAGTTGTCGTCGAGGCCGTTGCACTGCTCCGCCGACCCTTGGATGCACTGCTGCTCGATCACCGTCACGCCCGTCGGCACCGACACGTTGGCGGTGATCGTGGGGACGGTCACCACCGGCGCCGGGACGGTGATGTTCGACTGCACGCCGATGCCGCCCTGACCGCGCACCACGCAGCCAGAGAGAGCCCACGCGCCCAGCGCGACAGCGACACACGACGAGAGAACCCGGTACTTCATTTGATGCGCTCCTCTGATGGTTGACCCGCTCGGGTCGATCGCGGCGAGTCCGGAGGCTTCTACACCAGAAGACCATCGGCCGGAAAACCCGGTCGCCGACCGTGATACGTTCGACCGGGCCATGCCTTTCACCCGAGAGATCAGCGTCGCTCTGATGGCCGCACGGGCCGCCGCCGAGCGGGTGCGCGCCGTGTACGCCGGCGGCTTCGAGGTGTCCTGGAAGGGCCACGACGACCCGGTCACCGCCGCCGACCGCGAGGCCAACGCCATCATCGTCGACCTGCTGCGCGCCGCCTTCCCGGGCGACGGCATCTGCGCCGAGGAGAGCGACGCGGGCGAGTCGTCCGCCGCCGCCGCCCGCGGGGGCAGATGCTGGTTCATCGACCCCCTCGACGGCACCAAGGACTTCGTGCAGCGCAACGGGGAGTTCTGCGTGATGGTGGGCCTCGCCGTGGCGGGCCGCGCCGCGCTCGGGGTCGTGGTGATCCCGGTCACGGGCGTCGCGCTCGTCGGGGTGCCCGGCGAGGGCGCCTGGTCCGTCGACGCCGACGACGTGCGCACCCCCCTCAGCGTGCGCGCGGCCCCGTCGCCCGCCGCCGCCGCCCGCATGATCGGCTCGCGCTCGCACCCGCACCCGCGCGTCACGGCCCTCGCCCAGGCCCTCGGGGTCACGGACCTGCGCTCGCGCGGCAGCGTCGGGCTCAAGGTCGCCGCGGTGGCCACGGGCGAGTGCGACCTCTACGCCCACTTCGGCCGCGGACCGAAGCTCTGGGACGGCTGCGCCCCGGAGGCCATCGCGCGCGGCGCCGGCGCCCTGGTCACCGACACGCGCGGTCGCGACATCGCCTACGACACCGCCCACCTCGGGCTCGACGACGGGCTCGTCGTGGCGGCCGGGCCGCTGCACGCCCTCGCGCTCGCCGAGCTCGCGCGGCTGGCGTAGTCGACGCTACCCGCGGGGCCCGCGGGTGGTATCGTGCGGCGGTGACCTCCCTGTCCGAGCGACCGCTGACCTGCCACGCGTGCGACGCCGAGATCGTGGGCGAGCCCGCGGGCCACGGGCTGATGCTCTTCGTGCGCGGCGACGAGGTGCTGCGGGAAGAGCCGCCGCTGTGCGAGCGCTGCGCGCTGGCCATCTCGATGACCGCCCTCGACCGCATCTTCTTCGAAGAGGAAGAGGGTTAAGCGCGCGATGTGGCCGGCCCGCGCGGCGATCCGCCCCATCGCGACCTGGGCGATGGTCCCCCCCGACGCCATCGCCGAGGCCGACGAGGCCGTCTCGGACGACGGCGACCTCGAGGCCCACGTGCTCGAGGCCTTCGCGGCGCTGGAGCGCGCGCAGCCGCCGCTGGGCCGCTGGCTCCGCGGGGTCATCGAGCCGTTGCGCGACGACACCGCGCAGGCCCTCGGGTACTTCCTGGCGATCGTGGTGTTCCGCGCGTTCAGCGGGGCCTTCGGGGCGCGCATGCGCCGGGTCGACGACGACGCGCTGGCCAGCGTGCAGGCCACCTTCGAGTGGGACGAAGAGCTCCGCCGCGGCGCCGCCGACGAGGTGCTGGAGAGCGACGACCTGGTGGCCATCGGCCAGCCGCACCTGATGGCCTTCGTGCGCGAGCAGTTGGAAGCGGCGCTGGAGCCCGACGAGGACGGCGACCCCGCGGAGGTCGACCTCGATGCCGTCGCGGGGGTGTACCGCGCCGTGCTCATCGAGATCCTCGCGCTGGGCCAGGTGCTCACCTCGCCGAAGGGCGAGCGCGCGAGAGACCTGCTGGCCTAGCGCCGCTTGATCTTCGGGCCGAGGAAGGTGACGCCGACGACGCGCTCCTTCTGGAGCCGCTCGCAGGTGGCGCTGAGGTCTTCGGTGGTGGTGCGGCCGGCGCGCGCGACCACGATGTACTTGTCGATGAGCCCGTGCCAGGCGAGCGTCTCGGCCGTGCCGAACACCGCCGCCGAGTCGACGATGATGTAGCGGAACTCCCGGCGCAGCTGGCCCATGAGCACCGCGGCGGCCTCGGAGGAGAGGGCGGCGTGGGCGCTCGCGACGGCGGGGCCCGCGGGCATGAGGTTGAGGCTGGCGGTGATGCGGATGACGTCCACCGGGAGCGACGGGTCGTTCTGCCGGGCGGCGAGCACGCTGGTGAGGCCGAGGTCGCCGTTGACGCCGAAGAGCTTGTGCTGCGCCGGGTTGCGCAGCGAGGCGTCGATGAGGAGCACCTGGATGCGCCCGCCCTCCGCGAGGGACAGCGCGAGGTTGGCCGCCGTCACGCTCTTGCCCTCGCCGTCGCGGGCCGAGGTCACGACGATGACCTGCAGGTCGGGCTCCTGCTCCAGGCGGTAGCGGAGCGTGCGAAACTGCGCGGCCGCGAAGCCGTCGGGGTGCGAGAGCAGCACCAGGTCGTGCGAGAAGTTGTCGACGTGCTCCGCGGGGTTGATGCGGAGCATGGAGTAGCTGGGCGGGCTCCACGAGGGGTTGGCCTCGCGCGCCGCCCCTTCGCCGAAGGGCACCATCCCGTACTCGCCCTCCATGGGCTCGTTGGGGTCGACCACCGAGCCGTCCACGGCGTACTCGTGCGCGCCGTAGCCGTAGTCGTCCATGCCGCCCTGCGGAGCGTACTGGTTGGTGCGGGCCTCGCCGTAGCTCTCCATCGGGGGGAGGTGCGACCGCATCTGGTCGGCGTTGAGGGTCAGCGCCTCGGAGGAGTCGTGATCCACCGGCTGCCAGCCGCCGGGGTTGGTGGGGAAGCCCCCCGAGGCGTCGTTGTAGCCGCCGCCCTGGAAGAGCGTCGCGGAGTCCGCGACCCGCGTCGCGGCGTCGGAGTCGATGAGCTCATGCGCCGGCGCGGGCGCCGGGCCGTGCTCGGAGAAGTACCCCGCCAGCTCGTCGCGCACCGGTGCCCGACCGCCACGGTTGGGCGGCGCGTTCATCGTCGGAAACCGCACTGGCGGCTTTCGGGAAGACTGATCGGCCATCGTTGACGCGCTGCCTCGTTTCGGAGCCCGAACCCTACGCGTGCACGTTGCTCCGCGTCAAACCTCTTGCGGTAGACCCACCGCCCTCTGGAGGGCGGTCAGCGACCGCGCGCGCCCAGCATCACGGCGGGCGTACGAAGCATGATCTCCAGGTCGGTCTTCAGGAAGCCCCAGAAATCTTCCAGACGCGCGGCGTACGCGAGATCGTAGAGCAGCTTCGTGCGCATGTCGTCGGCCACGGACCCCTCGAGCTCCTCGAGCTTGAAGGGGTTGAGCAGGGTGCTCTTCAGCGTGGCGATGGCGGAGTCTTCGGGCATGCGACCGAGGTAGTCGAGGGAGATCTGGGCCAGGCCGGTGATGCCCGGCCGCACCATGCGCGTGCGCTCCTCGAACATGGGGATGGCCGCGCAGAGCGTGCGCACCAGCTCCGGGCGCTCGGGCCGCGGACCCACGATGGACATGTCGCCGGTGAGCACGTTGAAGAACTGCGGGATCTCGTCGAGCCGCGTCTTGCGGAGGAACTTACCGACCCGGGTAATCCGGTCGTCGTCGGTGCTGGCCAGCTTGGCCCGCCCGTCCTTCTCCGAGTCGATGCGCATCGATCGGAACTTCCACATCCGGAAGGTGGGGAGCGCCCGCGCGTTCTCCCACGGGGCCGTCGGGTGCGTGCGCCCGACCCGCTCCTGCGAGTAGAAGATGGGACCGGGGTTGTCGAGGTAGAGCGCCGCGGCGATGACCGGGTACAACGGCGCGGTGACGCAGAGCGCGGTGCTCGCACCCACGACGTCGATCGCTCGCTTGACGACAGAGACCTTCCAATCCATCGGACGTGCCTTCGTCATACCAACGCCCCGGCGATGTCGGCAAGCAATGCGGTCGACGGATGTACGGCGCAGAGCGGCGGCGCCCCGATGGCGTTGTGGGAGGACGTCTTGACATGCTTCCGCGGATCAGTAGTCTCCCGCGCTCCCGACGCCCCCCTTCGAAGGGCCGTCGATGATTCGTTTTTCCATAGAACTCCAGCCCAGGTCGAAATCCTCCACGATGGACACGTACACCGCTCCCGCCAACGCCGAACGCTCCTGGTACATCGTCGACGCGACCGATCGCCCCCTCGGGCGCCTCGCGAGCGACATCGCCCGGGTGCTCCGCGGCAAGCACCGCCCGACGTTCACCACGAACATCGACACCGGTGACTTCGTGATCGTGATCAACGCCGAGAAGGTCGCGCTGACCGGCTCCAAGCTGACCAAGAAGTTCTATTACGCGTACTCCGGGCACATCGGCGGCCTGCGCAAGCGCGCGGTCGGCGACATGCTCAAGCACAAGCCCGAGTTTCCCGTGGAGAAGGCCGTGAAGGGCATGCTCCCGCACAACAGCCTCGGCCGCGCCCAGGGCCTCAAGCTCAAGGTGTACGCCGGCGCCGAGCACCCGCACGCCGCGCAGCAGCCGGTGGCCCTCCCCCTCCAGTTCTGATCCTACCGAAGGCACCTACGATGCAGACCGCCGACCGCCACTTCTCTACGGGCAAGCGCAAGACCGCCGTCGCCCGCGTCATCCTCCGTCCCGGCTCGGGCAACATCCTCGTCAACCGCCGGCCGTACGACCAGTACTTCCCGCGCCAGGCGTCGCAGCTGCTCATCCTGCAGCCCTTCGAGATCGTCGAGGCCATGGGCCGCTACGACATCGAAGCCAACGTCGCCGGCGGCGGCCTCGCGGCCCAGGCCGACGCGGTGCGCTTCGGCATCGCCCGCGCCCTCACTTCGGTCGACGCCGAGCGCCGCACGCCCCTCAAGCGCGCCGGTCTCCTGACCCGCGACGCCCGCAAGAAGGAGCGCAAGAAGTACGGCCAGCCCGGCGCCCGCAAGCGCTTCCAGTACTCCAAGCGCTGATCCGCTTCGACTCCCTCCCTTCGCCTCCGCCTCGTCACTCCCCGTCACTCCCCCACAGAGGTTCTCTCCATGGAACGTCCTCGCGCTCGCGTCGCGATCGTCGGCGCCACGGGCTACACCGGCGCCGAGCTCCTGCGCCTGCTGCTCGTGCACCCTGCGGTCGTCGTCACCGCCCTCTACGCCCGGGAGAAGCTCACCCCCCGCGTCTCCACGGTGCTCCCCGCGCTCACGGGCCTCTGCGAGCTCCCCATCGAGCCCTTCGACGCCGACGACCTCGCCCGCCGCGCCGACGTCGCCTTCTGCGCCCTGCCCCACGGCGCCTCCATCCCCTGCGTCGAGGCCCTCCTCGCCCGCGGCCTCCGGGTGCTCGACCTCTCCGCCGACTTCCGGCTGCGCGACGCGGACCTTTACAAGACCTGGTACGGCGCCACGCACGCCGCGCCCGGCCGCCTCGCCGAGGCCGCGTATGGTCTTCCCGAGCTGCACCGCGAGGCCATCCGCGCCGCCCGCCTCGTGGCGGTGCCGGGCTGCTACCCCACCGCGAGCACCCTGCCGCTGCTGCCGCTGCTCGCCGCGGGCATGGTGCGCCCTGAGCGCATCGTCATCCACGCCCTCTCGGGGGTGTCCGGCGCCGGGCGCACCCCCGCCCCGGGCACGCACCTCCCGGAGACCGCCGAGGGCGCGCGCAACTACAAGGTCGCCGGGACGCACCGGCACACGCCCGAGATCGAGCAGGTGCTCGGCGACGTCGTCGGCACGGCGCCGACGGTGACCTTCACGCCGACGCTCGCACCGATGACCCGGGGCATCCTGTCGACCCAGTACGCCGACCTCGCCCGCGAGGGGGTCACCGTCGAGGCGATGGTGGCCGAGGCGCGGCGCTATTTCTCCGGGTCGCCCTCGGTCGCGGTGCTCGACCCCGGGGTCAACCCCGACACGCTCTGGGTGCGCGGCTCCAACCGCGCGCACGTGGGCTACGCCCTCGACGCGCGGGCGGGGCGGGTGGTCGCCATGGGGGCCATCGACAACCTCGTGAAGGGGGCCTCCGGGCAGGCCATCCAGTGCATGAACCTCCTGCTGGGCCTCGACGAGGCGGAGGGGCTGCGCGGGGCGGGGATGTTCCCGTAGAGAGTGTGTATGCTGGCGCGCCATGCCCGTGGACATCGAGATCGTCGAGGACCTCAGCGCGCAGACCCCCAGTGACAAGGGCTACCTCAAGGTGCGCCGGCTCAGGCTGCGCACCCGCGGCGCCGACGGCGCCGCCAGCGAGGTGTACCGCTACGACGCGGTCGACCGCGCCGCGCTCGACGCCGTCGTCGTGCTGATGTGGGCCGCGCGCGACGGGGCCCCGCGCGACCCGCTGGTGTGCGTGCGCAAGCAGCTCCGGCCGCCGCTGCTGCTGCGGCGCGAGCGCGAGCTGGTGGTGCCCGACGCGAGCAACGAGCTGGAGCTGTGGGAGCTCCCCGCGGGGCTCATCGAGGCGCACGAGCGCGGCGAGGAGGGCGTGCTGGAGTGCGCCCGCCGGGAGACCGAGGAGGAGACCGGCTTCGCGCTCCCGCGGGCAGACTTCGCGCGCCTCGGTGTGGCCGTGTACCTGTCGCCGGGGATGTGCGCGGAGAAGATCCACCTCGTGAAGGTGCGCGTGCCCGACCCGACGCTGGCCGTGGAGGCGAAGGGCGACGGGGTCGTCGAGGCGGGCTCGACGGTCGCCTGGTGGCCGCTCTCGGAGTGCCTCGCTCGCGCCGACGACGGCACCATCGAGGACGCCAAGACCGAGCTGGCCCTGCGGCGGCTGCGCGCGGAGCTGGAGCGCGGGGCCTGAGTCCGATGCCTGGCCTGCGCCGCGTGCTGGTGTTCGCCAAGCGCACCTCGTACGACCGCTACATCCGCCAGCAGGGGGTGCCGCGGGTGAAGGAGCTCCTCGCCCGCGGGGACGTCACCGTCGCGCGGATGATGCGCGCCGACGAGCACCACCACCGCACCGTCGAGGAGGTGCAGCGCGCGCTCGACGCCGTCGGGGCGAGGTCCACCCTGCGCTACCGCGACCGGCTCGAAGACCTCGACGCCTACGACCTGGTGGTGACCGTCGGCGGCGACGGCACCCTGCTCTGGGCCAGCCACGGCGTCGGCGACACCCCCATGCTCGGGGTCAACTCCGCGCCGCAGGACTCCGTCGGGTTCCTGTGCGGCACCCGCATGGGCGAGGTGCTGCCGCACATCGAGGCCATCGCGAAGGGCACCGCGCCGCGGGTGAAGCTCGCCCGGATGCAGGTGTGCGTCGACGGCGAGGTGCGGCACCGCCGGGTGCTCAACGACGTGCTCTTCGCCAACCCCCACCCGGCACACACTTCTCGGTACCTCCTGTCGTTCCGCGGCACGCTGGAGGAGCAGAAGTCCTCGGGCCTGTGGGTGTCCACCGGCGCGGGCTCCACCGCGGCCATCCGCAGCGCGGGCGGGCGCCTGCTCTCGCTGCGCTCGCGGCTGCTCCAGTTCGTGGTGCGCGAGCCGTACACCCCCGACGGCGGCCCCTACGCGCTGCCGCGGGGGCTGGTGCACCCGGGCGAGCGCCTCGAGATCCTCAACAAAATGCGGGAGTGTCGGCTGTATGTGGACGGCCCGCGGCTGTCGCTGCCGGTGGAGCTCGGTCAGCGCGTGACCTTCTCCACCTCCGACGAGCCGCTGACCGTGATGGGTGTGTCGACCCGCGCCGTCTCCGAGCGCCAGCGACACACCACCGTCGACGACGAGGTCAGTGACGCCGGTGACGACGCCCGTGCTCCGGGGCCGGGGCTGCGGCGTTCGCTCCCCCCGACACGATGACGAACTCCACGCGCCGGTTGCGGGAGTGGGCCTCGTCGGTGTCGCCCTGCATGGCCGGCCGGGTCGAGCCGTTGCCCACCGCGGTCATGCGCCGCGAGGAGATGCCCGCGCGATGCAGGTAGCGCATCACGGCGCGCGCCCGATCGCGAGAGAGCGTGAGGTTGTGCCGCGCGTCGCCGGTGTCGTCGGCGTTGCCCTCGATGCTGATGCGGGTGATCTCCGCGTGCTCGCGGAGGGCCGCCACGACGAGGTCGAGGATGGCGTTGGAGCGCGCCTGGATGGTCGCCCGGTCGGTGTCGAAGTAGATTGACTGGTTGATGGTGATGGCCTCGGCGGTGACCACCGCGGCCGCGGGGGCCTCGTCGGGGCAGCCGTCGGTGTCCTCGAACTGGTTGATCACCTCGGCCTGGATGGGGCAGCGGTCGGCCGTGTCGGGGATGCCGTCGCTGTCGTTGTCGGGGTCGGGGCAGCCGTCCTCGTCGAGGTACTGGTCGCGGTCTTCGGGCTCGCTGATGCAGCGGTCTTCGGGGTCGCGGATGCCGTCGCCGTCGGTGTCGGGGTTGTCGGGGCAGCCGTCGGTGTCCTGGTAGTCGTTGACGGTCTCAGGCTCGGTGACGCAGCGGTCGTCGGTGTCGAGGATGCCGTCGCCGTCGGTGTCCGCCGGGGGCGGGGGCGGGGGCGGGGTCGGGGGCGGGGGCGGGGCGGGGCGCTCGCTGGGGAAGTGCAGCTCGATGGCGAGGCCGGCGTTCCAGTACATGGCCGAGCCGCGGCCGGAGTTGGTGTCGTCGGTGCTGCCGAGGACATGCCCGTAGCGCACCTCCGGGCCGAAGGCGAAGACGGGACCGATCGGGAAGAGCCACCCGAGGCCCGCGCCGAAGGCGAAGCGGGTGCGGGTCACGGCGGAGTCGCCGGTGAAGGCCGCGCCCGCGTCGAGGTCGAGGAAGGGCCGACCGCCGCGCCCGAGGGAGAAGGGCGTGAGGCGGAGGCCGGCGCCGACCGTCCACGCCACGCCGCTGCTCTCGATCGGCGGGTTCGGCGACCACGTGGAGCCCTCGGCGGTCAGATGGATGCCGAGGGCCCTGACCGGGCGAAACCCGACCCGCAGCCGACCCGTGAGGCCGAGGCCGAACTCGTCACTCTGCGGCGCCGAGAGCATCGTGCCCGCGGCGCCCTCGAGGCCGATGTAGAAGCGCTCGGCGACCTGGGCGTGCGCGGTCTGCGCCGCGCCCGTCACCGCCAGAGCACCCGCCAACGCGATCAACGTCGCGCCTGAACCTGTTCGAAGCCGGTACCTCACCATAGCTCCGGACGATACGAGAGTTCGGGTTCAAACTGCCAGAAGCATGACAGGCGACGTTGCCGCGCCGTCAAAGGCTGACCGGTGGGGGGGTAGGTCTGTTATCGTCCGTGGTGATGAGGTCCATTTCATTTGGTTTCGCCGTGCTCACTGCGGTGCTCCTCTCCGCGTGCGCCATCGACAACCCCACGGACAGGCCGCTCCCCGACGCGGGCCCCTGTGGGACCATGGGCGCCGCGTGCTGCCCGCAGGTGGCCACCGCGCCGGGGGGGGCCCGGACGACCTGCCGAAGCGCGGGTCTCACCTGTCAGGCGAGCGTGTGCGTCGCCTGCGGCGCCCCGGGGCAGCCGTGCTGTGCGGCCGCCGCGACGGGTGACGGCGGCGCCTCGATGGACGCGGGCCTCGCGGGCGCGTGCACCGGCGCCGGCGTGACCTGCCTGGCCAACGTGTGCGTCGACTGCTCCGGGCCCGACCGCGCGGTCTGCAACGGCGTCTGCGTTCCGCTCACCACCGACCAGAACTGCGGCGCCTGCGGCACCGCCTGCGCGACCACGTCGGGCGAGCGCTGCGTGCGCCCGGCGGCGAGCGGCGTCGACGGCGGCGTGACCGACGCCGGCAGCACGGCCGACGGCGGCGCGCGGGTGGCGTTCTGCCAGATCCAGTGCCCGCCGGGCCAGGTGCTCTGCGGCAACACCTGCCGCGACCTCACCAACGATCCCAACAACTGCCGCACCTGCGGCAACCAGTGCATCCTCGCGGGCGCCGTCGCCGGCTGCACCGGCAGCGCGTGCGTGCTCTCCAGCTGCCGCGACGGCTTCGGCAACTGCGACAACAACCCGGCCAACGGCTGCGAGACCACCACCTCCACCGACGCCACCAACTGCGGCGTCTGCGGCAACCGGTGCAGCTTCGCCAACGCCGCGGCCAGCTGCGGCTCGGGCGTCTGCCAGCTCGGGGCCTGCAACGCGGGCTTCGCCAACTGCGACGGCAACGCCAGCAACGGCTGCGAGACCAACGTCGGCATGGGTGACATCACCAACTGCGGCGCCTGCGGCACCCGCTGCCCGGCGCCCCCCACGGGCGCCACCGCGGTGTGCAGCGGCAGCATGTGCCGCATCTCGAACGTCGTCTGCGCCATCGGCACGGGCAACTGCGACGGGATGGACGGCAACGGCTGCGAGGTCACCACCCTCAACAACGTGGACAACTGCGGCATGGGCGGCCCCGGCGCCATGGTCGGCTGCGGCAACGTGTGCCCGCGCACGGGCGGCACCGCGAGCTGCGTCGGCGGCGTGTGCAACCTCGCCTGCAACGCAGGGCTCGGCAACTGCGACGGCATGGCCAGCAACGGCTGCGAGACCAACACCAACACCACCGTCGCCCACTGCGGCGGCTGCGGCCGGCTGTGCACCATCCCGAACGGCACCGCGGGCTGCGCGGCCGGGGCGTGCACCGTCGGGGCCTGCGCCGCGGGCTTCCGCAACTGCAACAACAGCGTGCCCGACGGCTGCGAGGTGAACGTCAACACCGACCGCAACAACTGCGGCGGCTGCGGCACCGTGTGCCCGGGCGGGCAGATCTGCACCAACGGCACCTGCACGGTGTCGTGCGGCGGCACCCAGACCAACTGCTCAGGCACCTGCCGCGACCTCACCACCGACCCGAACAACTGCATGGTCTGCGGCCGCGTCTGCCCCGGCGGGCAGACCTGCACGGCCGGGGTGTGCACCACCACCTGCTCGGCGGGTCAGACCGTGTGCTCGGGCACCTGCCGCGACCTCCAGACCGACAACACCAACTGCGGCGCCTGCGCCCGCGCCTGCACCGGCGGCACGGCCTGCGTGGCCGGCAGCTGCGCCTGCCCGGCGGGACAGACCACCTGCTCGGGCACCTGCCGCGCGCTGCAGACCGACAACAACAACTGCGGCGTCTGCGGCACCGTGTGCGCGGGCGGTCAGACCTGCGTCGCCGGGGTGTGCACCACCACCTGCTCGGCGGGTCAGACCGTGTGCTCGGGCATCTGCCGTGACCTCCAGACGGACAACACCAACTGCGGCGCCTGCGCCCGCACCTGCACCGGCGGCACGGCCTGCGCGGCCGGCAACTGCGCCTGCCCGACGGGCCAGACGGCGTGCGCGGGCACCTGCCGGGCGCTCCAGACCGACAACGCCAACTGCGGCGCCTGCGGCAACGTCTGCGGCGCCGGCACGGTGTGCTCCGGGGGCATGTGCACGGCGTCGTGCGCGTCGCCCACCACCA
>Ga0247843_1003271_pt1 | contig 27061 bp, 26 predicted proteins | sample LaCruzMarch2017__FD_192420 | JGI IMG/M metagenome (GOLD analysis project Ga0247843, IMG submission 192420) | Freshwater microbial communities from meromictic Lake La Cruz, Castile-La Mancha, Spain - LaCruzMarch2017_8m | ecosystem: Environmental > Aquatic > Freshwater > Lake | place: Spain... | reverse complement strand
CTCAGCCATTTTCCGCCGCAGCGTTTCACGTGCGTTTTGGAGCGCCCGATCCACAAACTCACGCTTCTCACCCCGTTGCGGCACGCGGACCTCTACGCGATGGCCGAATTTCGTCTGCAACGCCTCTTCCAGCAAAGCGGCTTCGGCAATGTCTTCAGACGCCAGCACCAAAGATGGCGGCGCGTGACCTTCATAAAACTGCGCGAGAAAAGCTGACAAAATCTCAGCCGGCTCAACATCTTTTTGGTGCCGCGGAAAATAAGCGCGATCGCCCCAATTCAAACCAGCGCGATAAAAGAACACTTGCACACAAGATTGCCCGCCCTCCATCGCCACAGCGAACACGTCCGCCTCTTGGAAGGTCTGCGGATTCACACCTTGCACGGACAAAACCGACGACAATGCGCGAATGCGGTCGCGATAGCGCGCGGCTTTTTCGTAATCGAGCGCCTCGGCCGCCGCGTTCATATCGCGCGCCATCGTCTCCATCAACTCGGCGCTCTTCCCTGTCAGGAACGCGAGCGCATCGTCGACCAGCTTTTGGTAATCCGGCGGGCTGATGAGATCGACGCACGGCGCTGCGCATCGTTTGATTTGATGCAGCATGCAGGCGCGGGAGCGGTTCGAATAAACCGTGTCAGCGCACGAGCGCAGCAAGAACGCCTTTTGCAAGGTGTCAAGAGTCCGGTTCACGGCGCCCGCCGAAACGAACGGACCGAAATAATGCCCCTTGGCGGCGTGGGCGCCGCGATGCTTCAGGATTTGCGGCGCCGCGTGATCGGTGCGGATCAGAATTTCTGAGAAGGATTTGTCGTCGCGCAAAAGCACATTGAAGCGCGGCTTCAGGCTTTTGATTAGATTGGCTTCGAGCAGCAGCGCTTCGGTTTCGGTTTTCGTGACGACGAAGTGCATGGCCGCCGTGGCGCGGATCATGCGCGCGATGCGATTCGAATGTCCGTGCAATTTGGCGTAAGACGCCACGCGCTTTTTCAGATCACGCGCCTTGCCGACGTAAAGCACCTCGCCGTTCGCATCGAACATTCGATAGACGCCCGGGCTGCCCGGTAAGCGCTTCAATTCGTCCCGGATCAGATCAGCGCCATGCAATCCCACCAGCGCCTCCGGCAGGGTCTCCAAGTCGCCGCGCGCTTGCTCTTGCTCCAAATCATCCATCAAGGGTGTCTAGCGTATGCGGCGCGGCGAAGCGATTGGCGCTGTCACCATCGGCGCTCACTTTGCCCAATCATCCTGAACATCGATCAAGTCTTTGAGATAATGGCCTAATGCAAGCCCGGCAAGATAGACGCGGTCGCGGATTTAAAGCCAGGGTGGCGCTAAGAGCCAGCACGGACGATCCAAGCGGCGCCGGGCGCGCGCAGATTCCCATCACTGCCGATGAAATCCTGAAGCCCTTCGCGGACGACGTCACGCACCCGCTGACGCAAAGACGCATCCGCTTTCATTTCGTTCAGTCGCCGCCCAAGCGGTCCGAGCTCGGTTGTGATGCGAATCGCCTCGTCCGCGGGATTAGCGCCCATCAGACCGTCCCATTTCTCGATTGAGATTTCGGTGAAGCCGGCAGAAGCCAAAACAATGCGCACTCTGTCCGGATCCGAGAATGCGAACGGCCCTGGCGCTGTGGGATCGCCCGGAGGACCGTCCGGCGCCGGCACTATGTTCGCGGCGGCCCGCAACGGCAGACTCATCAAGGGATTTTCGGCCGGAGCGCGCCAACAGCAAAACGCCATATGTCCGGTCCGGCTCAGCGCAGCGCGAATATTCGCAAACGCAGCCGGTGGATCTTGAAAAAACATCACGCCGAAACGCGAAAAGATGACCTCATAAGCGGCAGGGCGAAATTTGCAGGTCTGCGCATCTGCGATTTCAAAGCTTACATTGAGCACAGATTGCTGACGCACCGCCGTTCCGGCGGCGCCGATCATTAAACCGGAAATGTCGACGCCGTGGGCCCAGCCTGCCTCGCCAACGCGGCGCGCCAATTCGATCGCCGTCTGCCCAGCGCCGCATCCGATGTCGAGAACGCTGTCGCCGGCTTTTACCGCAGCGACTTTTAAAGCGGCTTCGCCAATTGGCGCGATTTGCCGGTCGAGGGCATCAACATTCGCAATCCAGGCTTTCCCGACGCCCTCATTCCAGGCCTCGATCTGTTCCGCATTTGGAGACGTCAAATCAGTCATTAAATTCCTTCAATCGCCCCTCCGTGCCCCAAAATGCGTTATAATTTGGGCAAGGGGAAGGGCGCACGCTTGGCCTCGCCCACGCACACGGGTCGAAGGTCCTTGAGTCGCGCGCCCTTCCATTGGGACGCCAATATGGAGCATGCACTCCAAGTCGCGGCGTTTAGGAACGCAAGCGCCGGACGCATCTGACATCGCACGAGCCTGCGGCGGCTGCATGGCGGCGCGAGGACAAGACGTGTTGGAATTCTGGCGAATGCGTGGATTTGCGCAATTTCCGGAAAATGCAAGCGCGAAAACACACCCAAAGCGCCGTACAAAAAATGGCGCCGCCGCCGCGCGCTTGCCCGCTTTTCGCCTTGCGATTCACCGAGCCTTCGCGCGACATGCGGGACCGGACTCCTCTCCCCGACGCAGCGCGGCGCGCGCCGCAGCTGGAGCGTCGACGCTACCTGGCCGTGGCGTTCGGATGCTTGTGCTTGGGCGCCGTCCCGCACGCAGCGTTCCCCAAACCACCCGAAAGCACAATGTCCAAGCACGCGATCACAAGAAGGGCTCCGGCGCTCAAAGTGGACCTTGCGGCGGCGGACCTGCGCCTTGGAGCGCCCATTTTCCTGCGCATCCTGAAGCGTCCTGGCGCGCTAGAAGTTTTTGTGGAGAACGACGCAAAGCGCTTCGTGCACTTCCGCTCTTTTTCCATTTGCGCATTCTCAGGCGACTTGGGCCCAAAGCTGCAGACAGGCGATGGTCAAGCGCCGGAGGGGTTTTACGCCGTCAACGAAAGGCGGATGAACCCTTATTCGTCTTACCATCTGTCTTTCGATCTCGGTTATCCGAACGCCTTCGATCGCGCACACGGCCGCACGGGCTCTGCGCTCATGGTGCATGGCAATTGCGTATCGGTCGGCTGTTACGCCATGGGCGATGACGCCATCGAAGAGCTATGGACGATGATGGCGGCGGCGTTCTCAGCCGGCCAACAAATAATCCGGGCCCATGCTTTTCCATTCGCCATGACGGCGAAAAATCTAAAACCCCACGCCAAGAATGCGAACGCCGATTTCTGGGCGAATTTAAAAGAAGGCTGGGATTGGTTTGAAACGAACGGCCGCCCACCGAATGTGACGGTGGCCGCAAAGCGCTATGCGTTTTCGGTCTCTTAGCCTTCGAGATCGATCGAGAGGATCGACATATTGAAGCTGTAGCTGATCTCGCCGTCTTCATCGTCGCGGAACACCACGCCGATAAATTCGTCGCCATTCAGCACTTCGGCGGAATCGTCCTTGTTTGCGCGCTTCACAACTTTCAGCATTTGATTGCCGAAGGATTTTTGCAAATAGCGTTCAACGCGCTTGATTTCGTCTGGTCTCACAGAAGTGCCTCACAAGCCGCTGAGCTGCGGCGATCCGGGCGGATAACACCCGCCGCCGCCGGGCACAATAACCTCAGCCAAATCCCCAGATGGTGAGACTGCCTCAATCCTCAGGCTCGAAGCGTTGATCCATGCTTTTGGCCGGATCGTCGCAGCAAGCCCCACCAATCGGCTTGGCCGGCACGCCCGCCACCGTACAATTCGGCGGCACCCTGTGCAGCACCACCGACCCCGCGGCGATGCGGGCGCGTTCACCCACTTCGATATTGCCAAGCACCTTGGCGCCGGCGCCGATCAAAACGCCGCTACGGATCTTTGGGTGCCGGTCGCCCCGCTCTTTGCCTGTGCCGCCGAGCGTCACCGAGTGGAGCATGGAGACGTTGTCGTCCACCTGCGCGGTTTCACCAATCACGATGCCGTGGGCGTGGTCGATAAAAATGCCGGACCCCATGCGCGCAGCAGGGTGAATATCGACCGAGAACAGCTCAGACGTACGGCTTTGCAAATGAAACGCCAAAGTCTCGCGGCGCTGCGTCCAAAGCCAATGCGCGATCCGATAGGCCTGCAGCCCGGCAAACCCTTTAAAGTACAAGAAAGGCTGCAAATAAGACCGGCACGCTGGATCGCGTTCGCGGACCGCCCGCATATCGCGTTCGGCCGCCTCGACGATGGAAGGATCGGCGTTTAACGCATCCTCGCACACTTCCCGCATCATCAATTGGCTGACATCCGCCGCGCCCAGTTTTTGCGCCAATAAAAAGCTCAGCGCATCGCTCATCGAGGTATGGTTCAGAATTGTGGCGTTGAGAAAGCTTGCAAGAACCGGCTCCTGCGCCGCCGCAGCCGCGGCGTCCGCCCTGAGGCGCGTCCACACCGGCTGACTTTGCTCCAGCCCGATTACATTTCTCGCTTCCGCCATAAAGGCCTCTCCCAGATACGCCACCCGTTCGGACGGCGCTCGATATCAGCGCTCCAGCATAGCCTGAGCGAGCGCTGGGGGCAAAAGTCCCGTCACCGCCATATGATGCGCCCGGTACAACATCGCCACCGTCAGGGAATCCCGAATCCGCCCGTCTTGGGCTTCCTGCAGCGCCGCCATGAACGGAACACGCCGCCGCTGGAGCAATTCCACGTCATCCAGCGCGCCGCTGGCGGGGCTCAACCCCCAAGCGATATAGCAAATAGATCGCTCATCTGTGACCGAGTTCGACAAATCCATCTCCAGGATTCTAACGATGTCCTGAGCCTGCAATCCGGATTCCTCGGCCATTTCCCGCCGCGCGCACTCCAACGGGTCTTCATTAGCCTCACAGCCGCCCTCCGGCGCTTCCCACGAATACGCGCCCAAAGGGAAACGCGATTGCCCGACCAGATGCACCGCGCCATCAACATCGACTGGCAAAACGCCGACAGCGATTTTCTTAAAGTGTACGAGCGCATAATCCGCCGAAGCGCCCGTCGGCGCCAAAACGGCATAGCGGCGCAAACGAATCCACGGATTCTCGTAAATCGTCTGTCCGGAGAGGATCCGCCAGCCGGGCCCTTCGCCAGACTCATCCTTTGGCATCGCGCGCTCCCGAAATAAGGTCCGCCTCAGTTTCACGCACACCAAAAAGGGTCAATGCGCGCCAAAGCGTGGTCGTGCTTTAATCGCGTCCGCGATAGGTCGCCACGCCCTGCTCCGGCAGCCACAGGCCCTTTGGCGGCTCGCCCGTTTGCCAGAACACGTCGATCGGAATGCCGCCGCGCGGATTCCAATACCCGCCAATGCGCAGCCAGCGCGGCTCGATTTCTTCGGCGATGCGCCGGCCGATACCGACCGTACAATCTTCGTGAAAAGCGCCGTGATTGCGGAAAGCGAAGAGATAAAGCTTCAAGCTCTTCGACTCGAGCAGCCAATCGCCCGGCACATAATCAATGATCAGCCGGCCAAAGTCGGGCTGCCCCGTAACGGGGCACAAACTGGTAAATTCCGGACAGATGAAGCGGGCCGCATAGATCGCGTCCGATTGCGGGTTTGGCGCTCGATCAAGACGCGCCGCCTCGGGGGAATCGGCGATGACGCTGTTGGCCCCCAAATGCAGCGGCGCGGGTGTCGGTTTTTTCGGTGCTTTTTTGCTCACACGGGCGGCGTATCAAACTTGGGGCGACCGGGAAACTCCGCTTATCGGCCGATAAGCCTTTGTCGCTGGATCATTTGGACAAGTAGGCGCCTGCTGATTCGGCAAGTTGGATGGCGCCAAGACGGTGCTCTACTGGCTGGTTCGACAGTTTTGCGCAAAGCCCGACTTAAAAATGAAGCTTTTGTGTCACAGGTCGGCCTAAACAGGCCCCTATCCCCTTTTCTGCTGCGTCGCGATATTGCGCTTAAAACCGGGGCCTTTACTTCCGTCGGGGCATCGTGACGCCGGGCGTGAAAAAGCGGACCGCATCGATTTTAACCAGCGGTTTAGCATTATGCCTGGATTCTCGGCGCCTGGATTGAATCGAGTTCCGGTCGGCCGCCTCCCTGTGACGAGCGCCGGATTCTCGTTCAGTTCAGCAATAGACCGGCAATGGCGGTTAAGGCCGCCACAGCTGTTGTCCCGCGCGCCAACAATTGTTGGCGGCATCGAAGAGGGGAATGCAATGAAGAAACTATTTTTGACTGCGGCAGCTGCGTGCGCCGTCGCTGCGCCTGCCATGGCTGAAGAAGCCGCTGGTTGGTCGTTCTCGGGCAATATCGCCCTGACCTCCGATTACGTGTTCCGCGGCATTTCGCAAACGCTTGAAGATCCAGCCGTGCAAGGCGGCTTCGACGCTGCTTACGGCAGCTTCTACGCTGGCGTGTGGGCCTCGAACGTTGATTTCGGCGTCGATGAAAGCATCGAAATCGACTATTACGCCGGCTTCAAGCCGACGCTCGGCCCAGTGGCCGCCGATCTCGGCGTTGCCTATTACACATATCCTGGCGCGGGCGATGACGGCGCCGAATATGACTATGTTGAACTTTACGCTAAGGGCTCGGTTGCTCCTGTCGAAAAGATGTCGCTCGGCGCAGCAGTCTTTTATTCGCCAGAATACACCGGCGAAACCGGCGCTGCCTATTATGTTGAAGCCAATGCAGGCTACACTGTGATCGACGCGCTGAGCCTGTCTGGCGCTGTCGGCTTCCAAGACGTTGAAGAAGGCGTTTTTGGCGAAGACAACTACACGACCTGGAACCTCGGCGGCACCTATTCCCTGGCCGGCTTTGGCTTGGACCTGCGTTACCATGACACCGATTTCGACGGTCTCGAAATCGCAGAAGAACGCGTCGTCGTAACACTGAAGCGCGCTTTGTAATTTCGCGTCGCGAACGTACAATTTCGCTTAAAAAGATGAGCCGTCGCGCCCGCAGCGCGGCGGCTTTTCTTTGCTGGCAAAGCGAAACCTGGCTATCTGCGATTTGAGGAAAGCCTCCCCCGGCTCTACCGCCCTCAATGAGACGTTTGACCAGCGCCTGACAGGATTGTGCTTTCGCGCGTCAGCAGGTTTGTGCGCCGTCCGATGCAAAACTTTTATCTTTCAAGCGCTCTTCTGAATTGACGATGCGATTTTGTGTTGAAAAAAGAAGAATTCGCCGATCTAATTCCCTCGGTCTAAGGCAATATTCCGATTCTGTATTAGCGTCTGATCTTGGAAGCGACCGTCATGCGACATCGCCGCTCAGCCTTAGAAGCGCAATTATTGCGGCTGGCGCCGCGCATGCGCCGTTTTGCGCTTGTATTGACGCAAGGTGCGCCTGACAGCGCAAACAGCCTCGTCGCCGCCGCTTATGACAATCTTTGGCGAAAAGCCGCGAAGAACGCCGCGCGGCATGATCCCGCAGAATTGGACATCGCCGCCTTCAGTGAAATGGTGACGCTCTGGCGTGATCACCTCTCGAACACCGATTGTCTGGAAGCGCCAGCGATTTTACCGCAATCGTCGCCCAAAGCCGCAATCTTGTCTTTGGAGATCGATGACCGAGTCGTGATCGGTCTGATGGTGATCGAACGACTGAGCGCACAACTGACTGGCTCCATTCTCGGCATTCCCTCGCAACGCGCTGCGCAAATCCACGCGCGCGCACGCCGGAGCTTAGATATCGCTTTGGGCGCGAATCGCAGAGCCGAAGGAGCCGCCTAAAGGCGGCGCCGACTTGTGCCAGATATTCCTTTTGTCCCCGAGAACAAGCTGGTCGCCTACGCCGACGGCTTTCTGCCGCCTACCGAGATGGCCGAAGTGGAAGCTGCACTGTCTCGCAGCCCGGCTCTCGCCAAACGCGTCGCCCGTATCAAACAAACACGGGAACGCGCCGCCGCCGCCTTCGATGACACGCTTACCCAATCGCTGTCGCCGGAAATCCTAAAAGCGGCGAGCGGCGCAGCCGCACCAAACCAACGGCCATCGCTTGTTTGGATCGGCGTCGCGCTCGCAATCCTTGCAATAGGCGTCTTTATCGGCCGCATAAGCGTGCCCAGTACGCTGTCGCCAGATTCGCCACACCTCGTCGTCGCTACGCTACGCGGCAATTATGCAGGCCTAGAACTCGCCCGTTTTCTGGATTCCGCTGAGACCGGCCAGGAACTACATCTGGGCGCCAACATCCCGGCCCACATTGTTTTAAGCTTCGCCGCACGCGGCGGCGGCGCTTGCCGTCAATTTGAAGTCGGCGCCGAGAAAAGTCTCATGAGCGGCGTAGCTTGTCGCGACGCTGGCGAGTGGCGCATCGAGGTGCTGGCGAAGCATGCTTTCGAAAGTGACGCCCCCGCACCCAATGTGGCGCCGGAACCAATCCACATACTGATAGATTCAATGATCGAAGGTGCGCCCTACGAGGCCGAACAAGAGCGCGCAATTATCGCGTCACATTGGAAATAATGCCCGAAAACATTCACTGAAAGGTCTTGTGGTGCGCGCGGCGGGAATCGAACCCGCATGACCGAAGTCGCAGGATTTTAAGTCCTGTGCGTCTACCAATTTCGCCACGCGCGCACGTTGGAAACCAACGTATTAGCCTATGCCCTGACCCGCGCGGCGCGTCAAATAATGACGCCACGCAGAGCTCGGACGCTCATGGCTTTAAAGACAAGGGGCGCCAACGTTGCAGCCTGTCCCCAACAAGGCTGCACCGACGCATTCTTTAGGCGTACACGGATGAAAATACGCGTCCTCAGGGCGCCTGGATCACCCTCCAGCGCCAATTCAGCCCCTCAATGGCCCGTCGCGGACTTTTTCTCGGGCGTGAGGTCCGTCGGCACGTCAGGCCGCGGCGCGGCGACGGCTTTCAGACGCGGCCTCAATCCCCAAAGCGGGCGAATGATGTCGATGCGCCGGACGATCTCATAAATCGCTAGGCTGCCCCCCAAAGTCACCGCCATTAAAATCGGCGCCTCCACCCACACTTGCAGCCCGTGAGGCTTCAGCGCATAGGCCGCCATCACCAAGATCGTCTGATGCGCAAGATAGCAAGGGAACACGGCGTCGGTGAGATAGCGCAACACGGGCCCATCCGAATTGCGAAGGTGCTTGCTGGCGAAACCGAGTATCGTGCAAATCGTCGACCACTGATCCAGTGCGTAGAGCGAGTTGCGAACGGAGCTGAAGAACGCCCGCCCACCGGGATGCATTTCATTCAGAATGAGCAGCGTCAAAGCCAACAAAGCAATCGCGAGAAAATGCCAACGCAAGCGCTCCAACGTACTCCAGATGCCGTCGCGAGAGCCAAGCAAAAAGCCCCCGGAAAATAACGCGAACGACATTGCGTGATTGTACCAATCGTTGGGGAAGTGATTGGACAATCCAAACCAGCCGACCAGCAATTGGCGCACGACGAACAAATAGATGAGCGGGATCACGAACAGCCGCCATCCCGACAAGGATCGTTCAAGCCAATCGGCGACAGCCGTCCGGCGGCGCGGATCGCCAAACAAGGCCAAGGCCGCGAAACTGTACATGGCGATATAGAACACGAACCATAAATGGTTCATCGAGAAAGAAACAGACCAGCGCTCCGGCTTGAACTGCGCCAGCCAGAACTCAATATAGCCTTTGTCCCAAGTCCCCTTGTCCATGAACTCGATCCAGGCTTGGGGCGGCACGATGAACAGAACACCAAACGCAAATGGCCCGAACAAGCGATTAAAACGCGCGCCGAATACAGCCTTTGCGGGGCGATTCCGGCACATGAAGCCGAGCGCGGCGCCGGATACGAGAAACAGCAGCGTAAGGCGCCATGGATTTGTAATCTGCACGCCGTACCGCAGCGCCTCAATCGTGTGGACGCTATGCACATGCCAGTCCCACGGCGCGTAGATCAGGCAGACATGATAGACGATCAATAGTCCGAAGGCGGCGACCCGGATCCAATCGATATCGGCGCGGCGATTTGCGGATGCGGGCGGCACAACAATCCTAAAGAGGCTGACGATTTGGTCGCGGCGCTCGGCCTAAACGCTGGGAACCGCAAAGTCACGTAATTGAAACATGCCTGCCCCACAAAATCGCCGGAAGATCCCGTGCGAAACGCAGGATAAAAGCTAAGCCTTTATGTCCGGGTCGATTTCCGGACTACACCCCTGCTTCTGAACAAGTGCGACAATCCGCTCCACGGCTAAAGAGAGCCGGTCCGCGTCCACACCGCGAACAACGATGCTCGCGCCCATATTGCCAGGCTCGAAAAACGGATAAGAGCCGAACGAAAGGTCGGACATGTCATGCGCCAAAGCCTCAAGGTCGGCGGCGAAATCCCCTTCCTTCAGGCCTCTGCCCCGCACAGTCCGGGACAGCAACGGAGCCGCGCCGTCAATGCGGTGCGCAATGTCCTCAAGCATCGCCTTCACGATGATAGGAACGCCTGCCAAGACCATCACATTGCCGATCTGAAACCCTGGCGCGCCCGAGGTGGAATTGATGATCAGGTCCGCCCCGTCTGGAATGCGGGCCATGCGCCGGCGCGCCGGCGAGAGCCTGTCCTCTCCGCCATAATGCGCGATCAAAAGCTTGAGAGCGTCATCCCGCTCTCCAATGTGGGCGCCAAAGGCGTCGGCCACGGCGTCGGCGGTAATGTCGTCGTGAGTCGGCCCGATGCCGCCGGTGGTAAACACATAATCATAGCTAGCGCGTAACTCGTTCAGCGCCGCGACGATTTTCTCATGGACGTCCGGCACGGTCCGGCTTTCAGCGACGCCGACGCCCAAAGGCCCCAGGAATTGCGCGATATTTTGCAGGTTCACGTCACGCGTGCGCCCGGAAAGCAGCTCATCGCCAATCAGGAGAACGGCCGCGGTGACAATTTTTTGACCCATGCTCTGTGATAGCCTTCTCGCCTGTTTCGGGCTAGACTTCCGTTTCATGTTTAAGCCAAAGCGCGGCCTGCCCGCCTGGCGTCGTATTTAGGTTGGTTTCATGGTTTTCACAGCCGCCCAAGACGCCCCCACTCGAAACACCGGGCACATTAAGCTCCACGCCGAGGAGCATTTCGAGGGCATGCGCCGGGCTGGCCATATCGCCGCCAGCTGCCTCGATATGCTGGTCGAAGAGGTCAAAGAAGGCGTCACAACCGAGCGGATCGACGATTTGGCCCGTCAATTTACCCTGGATCATGGCGCAACCCCAGCCTGCATCTTTTACCGCGGCTACCGGCACACGGTCTGTACGTCGATTAATCACGTCGTCTGCCACGGCATCCCTTCAGGCCGGGCGCTGCGCGCCGGCGACATCGTCAATATCGACGTGACCGTGATTCTGGACGGCTGGCACGGCGATACGAGCCGCATGTACGCGGCGCCGCCGATAAAGCGCAAAGCGATGCGTCTGATGGACCTGACCTACACTGCTATGAACGCCGGCATGGATGCGGCGCGGGCCGGCGCCAATTTGGGCGATATTGGCGCGGCGATCCAGAACCTGGTCGAAGCGGATCGTTGCTCGGTCGTGCGTGATTTCTGTGGCCACGGCCTGGGGCGAGTTTTCCATGACGCGCCGAACATCCTCCATTTCGGCCGTCAAGGCGAGGGCCCGGCGCTTCGCCCCGGCATGTTCTTCACGATCGAGCCGATGGTGAATTTGGGCAAGGCGGCCGTGGGCATCTTGCCAGACGGCTGGACGAGCGTGACCCGCGACCGATCCTTGTCCGCGCAATACGAGCATTCCGTGGGAGTCACGGAAAACGGCCTGGAAGTCTTCACCAAATCCCCCGCCGGATTGGACCAACCGCACAAGCTCGTTGCGGTCGAAGGCTAATGCGAAAGCGTCGCGCAGGCGACCCAGCGCGGCCACAATCTGAATTGTCCGAAGCGCCGCTTTTCCTACATGCCGAAGACGAGCAAACGCTCCGCCCTGCCCCGCCGCACGTCGCCAAAGCCGAAACAGACGACGCGCCGCATTATATGGGCCACCACGAGCGGCTGCGCGATCGCTTCAAAAAAGTCGGCGCCGAAGGACTCGCCGACTACAAAGTGCTGCAATAGTTGCTGTTTCGAGCCATTCCGCGCCGTGATGTGAAACCACTCGCCAAGGATTTGCTGAAGCGTTTCGGCAGCCTGTCCGGCGTTCTGGCGGCGCCGATCCAGCGCCTCATAGAAGTCGATGGGATATCGAAAGCCACAGCGTTGGAGTTAAAGATCCTGCAGGCAGCCTTTGAATTCAACAGCCGGGAAGACGTCAAACGCAAAGGCGCAATCAGTTCGTGGACATCTCTTTTAGCTTATCGCAAGCGCGCTTTACGGCACGAAACCCACGAACAATTCCGGATCCTTTATCTCGAGAGGCGCAATCAATTACTGGCGGATGCGGTGCTTAATCACGGCGCCCTTGATCACGCACCGGTTTACCCGCGCAAGGTTGCGCGCCGCGCGCTGGAGGTCGCCGCCGCCTCCATTATCCTCGTGCGCAATCACCCGTCCGGCGATCCGACGCCCTCAAAAGCGGATGTCGACATGACCAAAGTCGACCTGACCAAAAAGGTTGTCGCGGCTGCGAGCGCGCTTGGCGTCACGGTAAACGACCATCTGGTGATCGGGTCGAACTTCACGGCGAGCTTCAAGACGCTCGGCCTAATGTCGCTCATTCCGGCTTGGCAAAAACATCCAGCGTGCCGCAATACCCCCGATTGTCCTTGCGGCGCGCCGCCAAGCGCCAGCGCCCATCGATCAATTTCCAGCAATCGTGATAATCGCCTAAAGTGCAGAACTTCAGATGAGCGTTCGCGCCAGCGCCCAGATGCATATCGCTCACATAGCAATGGCTAATGGCGCTATCGCCTTCTCGCTCCACGAGAAGGTTGCCGAGCAAATGCTGCGTCGGACCGCATACCTCTAGGTAGGACCGAATCACGCCAATAATAGCGTCAGGCCCATGCAAATCGCCCTGCCCGTAATCGGCAATAGCGTCTTCGGTTAGAATCGTCTTCAGTCCCGCCCAATCCCGCGCATCCATTCCGCGCGCGAATTTGATGAGTTCTCGTTCAATCGCATACCGCGCCAGCATTGCTTCCAATTCAGACAAAATTTTCTCCCTCGCGCGTTGAGCGTTGTCGTCGCAGTGATAATTGCGCCGCCATGCCACGGTTGATCCAGCCAATGCCAGCGCAACGCGACGCCGCTCAGTGGCTTACACTAAGGAAAAGCAGCCGAAGCGCTTCTTGTCGCATCAGACTTGCCGTAAATTCGTCACAGACGGCGAACAACCACCCAGTAGCCGTTGGGGGTGAGAAATGAGCCTAGAAAGCGAAGCGCCAGTTGCGCGCGGAGCAAAACGCATGATGGCGATGCTCTTCGTCGTCTTTGCGTTCAGCTTTGCGGCGATGACGCTTATCGCGACCATCTGCCAAGCCGCCACCAAGGAATTCGGACTCAACGACTTTCAGACGCAAGTAATTTGCGTCACCGCCTTCCCAATCGCATTCGCTGTTTTCAGTGTGCCGATGGCGTGGCTGGCGGAGCGCTTCAACCGGCGCTGGCTCATCACCTTATGTTTGTTGATATGGGGTGCAGGGGCGATCGGCGCAGGCTTTGCGCAAAACTTCTGGCAATTCACAGCGACACGAATCTTAATCGCCATCGCATTGGCTGGGATCACACCTGCCGCGCATTGCATCGTCTCGGGCTATTTTCGGATTGGCGCGCGCGATCGGGCGATGGGCGCCTTTGGGCTTGGCATGCCGATCGGCGGAATCGCGGGCGCACTGCTCAGCGCCTGGGCGCTGCAGGACGGCGGCCAATGGCGTTTGGCGTGCATCGCCATGGGCGTCAGCGGCATCGCCGCCGCATTTTTGTTTCGCGCGATTGTACGAAGCGGTCCGCCGCGGCCAAAGCCATTGTCCGACGAAGAGATCGCGCGTCCACGGAAAAAGCCGAGTATCGCGCATTTTACCATCGCGCTTGCGATCACAGCCTTCACTGGCTTCGCCTATGCGCAATACATGCTGCCGATGCTGCGCCGGAATTTCGAACTCGATTACATAAATGCAGCGGCCATTATCGCGGCGATGAATACCGTAGGTTCCGTGATCGGCGTCTATGCGGGCGGACACATCGGCCAAATACTGGCGCGCCGCGACATTCGGTTTCAAGCACGCATCCCGGCAATCGCCTGCTTGCTGGCGGCGCTCATGTTCGCCGTCGGGCTTTTTCAATTGTCACTTTGGCTATTGGTCCCGTTCATGTTCTTGGGCGCGGCTTTTCACGCCATGCAATTCGCGCCAGCCTTCGCCAGTTTACAGGACGCAGCCGAACCGCACCGCCGCGCTTTGACCGCCGCCTGGGCGCTTTTCTTTATCGGAGTCTTCGGTCTGGGCATCGGCCCCCTGGCGCTGGGCGGCTTGTCGCAGGTTTTCACCGCCGCGAATTTCGCACCACCTTTAATGTTCCACGGCCTCGACTTCGCTACAGCCTGCGCAAGCCGCGTATTGTCTGGGGTTGAAACCTATTGCGCCGCAGCGTCCGCGTCCGGCCTGAAACAGGCAATGTTCATTCTAATCCTACCCTATCTTTGGGCGGCGCTCCATTTTTCCCGCGCCGCCAGAACCTTACGGGAAGATACGGGGGTACTCCGGGCGTCACCCCATGACCTGCAAGACGCCGTCCCCGCTTAGTGGATTGACGATGCTTGCGCCCGGCGCCCGTGCGCCATAAGCCAAACCCATCAAACTTCGTATCCGCAGGACAGCACTATGATCCCTCGTTACGCCCGCCCCGAAATGGCGGCGCTTTGGACCGATGAAGCCAAATACGGGATCTGGCTGGAGATCGAACTCGCCGCCGCCGACGTGATGGCCGAGATGGGCACGATCCCCGCCGACGCACCGGCCAATATCCGCGCCGGCCTGAAGGGCAAGCAGGCGTTCGATCCCGCGCGCATCGACGCCATCGAGCGCGAAGTAAAACACGACGTCATCGCCTTCCTCACCAATGTCGCCGAGAACGCTGGGCCGGACGCTCGCTTCCTGCACCAGGGCATGACCTCCTCGGACGTGCTCGACACCTGCCTGGCCATCCAACTCTCGCGGGCCTCCGACATTCTCTTGAAGGGCGCCGATCGCGTCCTCGCTGCGATCAAAACCCGCGCGCTGGAACACAAATTTACGCCGACCATCGGCCGCTCGCACGGCATCCACGCCGAACCCACAACCTTCGGTCTGAAACTCGCTGGCTATTATGTCGAATGGGAGCGCAATCGTGAACGCCTCATCGCCGCGAAGAAAGAGATCGCCACCTGCGCCATTTCCGGCGCCGTCGGCACGTTCGCCAACGTCGATCCACAAGTGGAAATGCGCGTAGCGAAGACGCTCGGCCTCACCGCCGAGCCAATCTCTACGCAAGTCATCCCGCGCGACCGGCACGCCGCGTTCTTCGCGGCGCTCGGCGTCGTCGCCTCCTCCATCGAGCGTCTGGCGACAGAGATCCGCCACATGCAGCGCACCGAAGTGCTGGAAGCCGAAGAGCGCTTCGGCAAGGGCCAGAAGGGCTCCTCCGCCATGCCGCACAAGCGCAATCCGGTGCTCACGGAAAACCTCACGGGTCTGGCGCGCCTCGTGCGCTCCGCCGTCGTGCCCGCGATGGAAAACGTCGCGCTCTGGCACGAGCGCGACATCAGCCATTCCTCGGTCGAGCGCGGCATTGCGCCTGACGCCACGATCCATCTCGATTTCGCACTGAACCGCCTCGCCGGCGTGGTCGAGGAATTGGTGATCTACCCTGAGAACATGCAGCGCAATCTCGATGCGATGGGCGGCCTCGTTCACTCGCAACGCGTGTTGCTTGCGCTCACGCAGGCCGGTGTGTCCCGCGAAGACGCCTATTCTCTGGTCCAGCGCAACGCCATGAAAGTGTGGGCCAGCGCGCCGCCGCGCGACGGCCTCTTCTTGAAGTTCCTGTTGGAAGAGCCAAATGTGACGTCGAAGCTTTCTGCGGGCCAGCTCGAGGCTTGCTTCGATCTGTCCTACCACCACAAACACGTGGACTACGCTTTCAAGCGCGTGTTCGGAGACTAGTTTTTTGGCGCTGACGCTGTCCGTTCTCGACCAATGCCCCGTGGGCGAAGGCTATCCGCCTGGCCAAGCGCTGCACAATTCGGTCGATCTGGCGGGGCTCGCCGATACGCTTGGCTACAATCGCTATTGGGTCGCGGAGCATCACGGCATGCCGTCGGTCGCCTCGCCCGCGCCTGAAATCCTGCTGGCGCGGATGACGGGCAACACCAAGCAGATCCGACTCGGCTCCGGCGGCATCATGCTGCCGCATTACGCACCGCTGAAAGTCGTTGAACAATTCGCGATGCTCGAAGCGCTGGCGCCGGGCCGCATCGATTTGGGCTTAGGCCGCGCACCGGGCTCATCGCAGATCGAAGCGATGGCGCTGGTGCGCAATCGTGAGACCAGCGCCTATCAATCCGACGATTTCGGCCCGCAATTGATGGAGCTGCGCGCTTTTCTCGATCACAGCTTTCCGCGCGATCACATTTTCAGCCGCATCAACATCTCGCCTGCCATGGCGCACAAACCGGACGTCTGGTTGCTGGGCTCAAGCTTGTGGAGCGCGTCGGCCGCGGCGCAATTAGGTCTCCCATTCGCCTTTGCACACTTTTTTTCCGGGCCGAATACGCGCACCGCATTCGAACATTATTTCGAAGCCTTCCGGCCGACCGAAGCCTCTCCAAAACCGCGCGCCATCATGGCGATCGGCGTTCTGTGCGCACCAACGCAAGAGGAAGCGGATTATCTGGGCGCCTCTGCCGCCGCCATGTGGCGGCGCATAAGGCGCGGCATCTTTTCGCCGATCCCGACGCCGGAGGATGCGCTGCCGGAATTGGCGGATGGCGATTTCGGCGATTACGAACCCGGCGCGGAATTCCCACGCTTTATTCGCGGAACGCCAGAGAGCGTACACGCGCGTCTCGAGGAAATCGCGACAGCGCTGAACCTCGAAGAAATCATGGTCATCACCATGGTGCACAATCATCAAATGCGCCGGCGCTCTTATGAATTGCTAGCGAAAGCTGGCGGCCTGACGCCCCACACTTAAGCCCAATGCCCGTCGCTGCGGCGCAACGTGTCCAGGGTTTAATGTTGCCCGAGGCATGACGCCTCTTGCCCAAACCTCCGCCCGGGTGTGTCATCCGCTCAGGGCCTACACTGGCCTCACCACACGCGGCGCCAGTCCGCGAGTCTGACGCTGCAAAACCAATCGTGATCGTGTCTGGCGGTCACAGCCAGAACGGTCCGCGATCTCGACAACAGAGCGCGCAAAAGCGCTCATTTGCGGAGGATGACCGATGGCTGCACGCTCAAAAAGCGCGGCGCGTTTAATCGCGCTGACTGGCCCCTCGGGTGGGGGCAAAACCACCCTCGCCCAGGCACTTAAAAAAGCGGCGGAAGCGTTCGAACAACCCGGCAAGCAGGCAGGCGTGATCGAAATGCGCCAAGCTGGCCCAACCACCGAAATTTCAACAAGCGCGTTCGACTTCATGGATGAGACCTTTTCGATCATCGATCTTCCGGGTTCGCTGGAATTCATCGCCGAGACGGATGTCGCACTACCCGCCGCCGACCTAGCGCTCATCGTCACCGATCCGGATCCAAGCAAAGCGCATTTGCTGCAGCCTTATCTGCGCGAGCTTGAGCAATATGGCGTGCCGCGCGCGATCTTCGTCAACAAGATCGACACGGCCTATTCGAACGTGAACCAGGTTTTAGAAGCGCTTCAGCCTTTCAGCGCCGCGACTTTGGTGGCGCGGCAAATCCCGCTCTTCAAAGGCGAAGTGCCGTCGGGCTTCTTAGATCTGGCGCTGGAACGCGCCTACGAATATCAATCCGGCCACGCCTCCCGGCGCGTAGCAATTCCGTCCAGTATCGCGAAGGAAGAAGCCGACGCGCGCTTCCACATGCTGGAGCAGATCGCCAATTACGACGACGCGCTTTTAGAAGCGCTGCTCAATGACGAAGCGCCGACACAAGATTTCGTGATGGGCGATCTCGCACGGGAAATGCAGGACGGCCTAATCGTGCCCGTCTTTTTCGGATCCGCGACGCAGACCCACGGTCTGCGCCGTTTACTGAAAGCGCTGCGGCACGAAGCGCCGCAGCCGGAGCGCGCGGCTGAGCGGCTGGGCGCTGCAGGCGCCTGCGCGTACGTCTTCAAATCAAGCCATGCGGGGCAAGCCGGGAAAGCGTCACTGGCGCGCGTGTTTGGAGCATCGCTGCAGGATGGCGGCGAGATCCAAAGCGGCAATAAAGGCATCGCCAAAGCCAATGGCTTGATGGCCTTGCGCGGCGCGCAATTCCAACGGGTAGAATTCGCGCATGCCGGAGAAGTCGTTTCGCTGGGTAAGATCGACGCTTTGCAGGCAGGCGATCTTATCGGCTTTAACGGCAACTCAACGCGCGTCAGTGTGGACACACCACGTCGCACACCACTCTATGCGCTGGCGATCGCTGCAAAAGACCACAAGGACGATGTGCGCCTCTCGGCGGCCTTGGCGAAATTACTGGAGGAAGATCGAGGCCTGTCCGTACGGCATCTTCCAGAAACGCGAGAGACCCTCCTAGAAGGCCAAGGCGATGCGCACCTCAAGTGCGCGCTGGAGCGCCTGAAACGACGGTACAATATTGAAGTCACAGCACGGCGGCCGGCGACGGCTTATAAGGAGAGCATCCGCAAATACGTGGCTCAACGGGGCCGCCACAAAAAGCAAACTGGCGGGCACGGACAATTTGGCGACGTGCTGTTGGAGATACGCCCCGGCGCACGCGGCGAAGGCTTCATGTTCCACGACCGCATCACCGGCGGCGTGGTGCCGAAACAGTGGATTGCCGCCGTTGAGCAAGGCGCGCGCGACGCCATGGAGAAAGGTCCTTTGGGCTTTCCAGTAATCGACGTCGTCGTGACCCTTACCGACGGCTCATTCCACAGCGTCGACAGCTCCGAACAAAGCTTCCGATCCGCCGGGCGCATAGGCGTCTCGGAGGGCTTGGAAAAATGCGAGAGCTATTTGCTGGAGCCGATTGAAAAGCTCGTGGTTCATGCGCCGTCAAACGCCACGCCTAGGATAAATTCCGCCGCCTCGGCACGACACGGGCAGATTCTCGGCTTCGAGCCGCGCGAAGGCTGGACCGATTGGGACCGCATCGAACTCTACATGCCACATGCGGATGTGCAGGATTTCATCATTGAACTGCGCGCTTTGACCCAAGGCATGGGCACATTCAAATGCGCCTTCGATCACATGAGCGACGTCACGGGGCGCAGGGCGGACGATGTGATGAAGCATGGCCGCACCGCGGCGTAAGGCTAAAATCGAAATCGGCCCTCTCGCCAGCACGAGAGGGCCGATACCTTTGACTAAACGCGCTTGCTTATTCGCCCTCGCCGCCGCGCTTGATCGACAACACGCCGGTGCGCGAAACTTCGACCAGACCCAAGGGCCGCATGAGATCGATGATGGCGTTCACCTTGTCAGACGCGCCGGTGATTTCGAAAATGAAGCTTTCGGTCGTGGTGTCGATCACCTTAGCGCGGAAGATTTCCGAGACGCGCAAGGCTTCGACGCGCTTATCGCCCGTGCCCTTCACCTTGATGAGGGCGAGCTCGCGCTGCACGCTTCGCGGCTCGCGGCTCACGTCGACCACCTTGCGCACAGAGACTAGGCGCTCCAGCTGCGCTTTGATCTGATCGATGATCTGCTCGGTGCCGGACGTGACGATGGTGATGCGCGAAGAATGCGCCGCCGTATCCGTCTCAGCCACCGTGAGGCTTTCAATATTATAGCCGCGCGCAGAGAACAGAGATACGACGCGCGCCAAAACGCCCGGCTCGTTATCGACGATGCACGCGATCGTGCGTCTCACCACGACTGGGTCCACGCTTTGGTTCAACGCTCACTCCACACGCTAAAAAGTTGTAGCCTCCCTTATAGGCTCTTGCTTTCAATAACCCCACCACCGGGCGGGTCAATGCGCGGAGAAAAGGTTTTACGCGGCGGCTTGGGGTGAGCCGCGCATTTCCGCGCGACGGCGCATCGCGGGCGCTTCGGGCTTTTGCAGTTTGTCGAAGCTGGACGCGGCCGGACGGCGGCGGCGCGAGTCGATGCCGCCAAAGACCTCCTCGACGAACATCTTGCGATGCTCGAATAACCGCTGAGCAGCGGCGGCCAAAGCCGGGCCCTTTTCGTTCGGGTCAATATTGCGCAGCGTCAGATAGGCCTGAAACAGCGCCTCCATGGCGTCCTGTTTGTGGCCAGGCTCTGCGGAGGCGCGCCGGTTGGAATAGCGATCACTGTCCGCGTTCGGGAAAAACAACTGGCCGCGGTCCAAAAGGCTCGACAAGCCCGTTAAGGAATCGCTCTGCCGGCGCAGGAATTCCTCGGGTTTGAACAGCTCCAGCTTCTGTGCGCACAGCCGTTCCGCCTCAGCTAAGGCGGCGATAGCCTCATCCGACCAACGCAAAAGGGCGCTTTCGCGCTCGATCTGAAGCCGGTCACGCAGCGATTTCGAAATGCGCAGGAACACAAGGCAGTTCAGGATTAGACAAAAAACGGCAATGAAAGCTGCGGCAATGGCCACCCATTCAGCCGGATTACGCAACGCAAACGCCTCACCGATGCTGCTTTGCATTGAGTCCCCCCAAGCGCTCGTGCGCCCAAGTAATTGGCTAATGAAAGAACGCGACACTGAAGCGATGTCGCCGAGGGAATTACGCCGCGCAAGCGAATGAGCGGATTTGCACCCCAAACAAACGATAAATTTGTTCGAAGGTGACTAACGCCTGCATTTTCCGCAGAAGCTTGCCCCTAAAAGAGCCGTGGAGAGTCCCTCATTGGACCATTTTGGCGCCCTGATTCGCTCCATCCAGCGCGCATGGCGCATCCAGATGGTTAAGCCGGCTTAAGTCTTGGCGCCGGGTTTGCAAAGGAAACCGCAAACCCAATTAGCGCTTGATAGAACTAATGACCTTTTTGACCCACGCCTCCACGATCAGTCATAAGTCTGCAGACGTCGCCAATGCGGCGCGCCGCAGGGCCACTGAGATAATGCGCGCCGTCCAGCCGAAGATTTTCGACGCCATTTTGTTCTTCATGAATTTGCCGCGCAACATCCGCAACGCGTTCAAGGATCACGCGGCACGCAAGGCCGCACTGGCCGCTGCGCATACGCCTGTTTACACAGCCGCCGCCGCGACCGTCCCGACTTTGACCGCGCCCGCGAACGATTCCGGCGCGCCGCAATTTTCACCCCAGCCCAATCCGCAACAGCCTGTGATCATCACCCGGGAAGCGCGCGGCATCATCGCGTTGTCGCGCGAAAATCCGAAGCTCGCGATCCTGATCGTGGTCATGGTGATGGGCGCGATCCAGATGGGTCTGTTCGCTCTCATCATCTTCATGCTGCACGATTCCGGCTATTCGAGCGGCTGGGGCGACGCCACGAAGTATTTCTTCCAGTGCCAATCGCGTCAGGTTTTGTAACCCGCAATCAATCTCGAGTTTATCCAAGACTGAAACTTGAAGGGGCTGGATTTTCATCCAGCCCCTTTTTTTTGATCAATTTGGCCATCAGATCAGACGAGCTTCTTGCCCTCTTCCGAGATGCCTGGATTGTCGGCCGACTCGCCCACAATCATGCAATTGTGCGGCTGGCCCGACGGGATCATCGGATAGCAATTTTCCGCCTTCTCGACCCGGCAATCGAAAACTGCCGGACGGTCGCGAATGGCGAGGAACTCGGCAATCTTCGCGTCGAGCTCAGCTGGATCGGTGGCGCGAAAACCTGCGCAACCATAAGCCTCAGCCAGCTTCACAAAATCAGGCAGCGAGTCAGAATAAGAATGAGAATAACGCCCGCCATGCAGCAATTCCTGCCATTGGCGCACCATCCCCATCCATTCATTGTTCAGAATGAAGACTTTAATCGGCAGATTGAACTGAACCGCCGTCGACAATTCCTGCAATGACATCTGCACGGACGCCTCGCCCGCGATGTCGATGACGGTTGCGCTTGGGAATGCGCTCTGCACCCCAACGGCAGCAGGCAAACCAAAGCCCATTGTGCCAAGGCCGCCCGACGTCACCCAACGATTGGGCTCTTGGAATTTAAAAAACTGCGCCGCCCACATCTGATGCTGGCCGACTTCGGTCGTGATGTAGACGTCGGAATTTTTCGTCGCTTCGTATAGGCGCTCAATCGCATATTGCGGCTTAATGACTGTATCGGAGCTTTTGTACGAAAACCCTTGCTTGGCGCGCCATTGGTCGATCTGCGTCCACCAATCGCCCAAATCCGGCTTCGGTTCGTTGCGCGCGCGCCAGGCTTCCAACAGACCCTGAATAGCCAACGTGCAATCGGCGACGATCGGCAGATCCACCATCACGATCTTATTGATCGAGGATGGGTCGATATCGACATGGATCTTTTTCGATCCAGGCGAGAAGGCGTCGATGCGGCCGGTCACGCGATCATCAAACCGTGCGCCCAGATTGATCATCAGATCGCAATCATGCATCACATGATTGGCTTCCCAGGCGCCATGCATGCCAAGCATGCCGAGCCAATGCGGATCGTCCGCGGCGACCGCGCCCAGCCCCATCAAAGTCGACGTGATCGGAAAACCCGTTTCCTTCACCAGAGCCCGCAGCGCTTCGCTCGCCGCAGGGCCGGCATTGATGACGCCGCCGCCCGTGTAAAAGACCGGCCGCTTCGCGCGCGCCATCATCGCCACGGCTTCGGCGATGCGTGCAGGATCGGGCGCGGTGCGCGGACGCCAATTCTTTGGCGCGTCGCCATCGCGTTGCTGCGGCGGCGTGTAAGCGCCTGTGGCGAATTGGATATCCTTCGGCACATCAATGACGACCGGGCCAGGGCGGCCATGCGTCGCAACATAAAACGCTTCATGGATGATGCGTGGCAAATCCTCGATCCGCTTCACCAGCCAATTGTGCTTGGTGCAAGAACGCGTAATGCCAACCGTATCGCATTCCTGGAATGCATCAGTACCGATCAGATGCGTCGGCACCTGACCGGAGAACACGACCATCGGCGTGGAATCCAACAGCGCGTCCGCCAGCGGTGTAACGATATTCGTCGCGCCAGGTCCCGACGTCACCAGCGCCACGCCCGGCTTGCCGCTGGCGCGGGCATAGCCTTCGGCCGCGTGACCCGCGCCTTGTTCATGGCGCACCAGAACGTGCTGCACGCGTTGCTCGTTGAACAACGCGTCATAGATCGGAAGGACTGCACCGCCGGGATAACCGAAGATCGTATCGACGCCGTGATCGACGAGCGCCCGTACAATCATCTCGGCGCCCGTCATCATTTCGGGCTTCGCGGTTGATTTCTGACCGGCGCCTTTGGCCGGAGCGACGATATGCGCGGCGTCCATCTTATTACTCCCGCCCCCTCGGGGCTCTCCGTCTCAAGTGTGCATTCGAAGACTAAAAGGCCAATAAAAAAGGAGCCCTTTTGGAGCTCCTTGCTGCATGCCCGCGCAATCCCTGCCGGGAATCCCCGGCGGAGCGCGAGCTTAAGATACGAGAAGTCGGCGTTTGTGCATCGAATCTACTTTTTCCAAGGGGCTTAAATACGGCTCGGAAGGCCGCTCGTCAATTGGTCGAGGAATTTTGAGCGGGGCGGCGCGACAAAAGCGGCGCAGCGCCGCCCCGCCCCAGATCAGCTCAACCAGGCCGAACGGCCACGCGCCCTAAAATGAAACCAAAGGCCGAACCCAACCAGCAGGAAAAAGCGAACCCTAATATCCAAAAGCGCGAACACGCCTCCAAGGAATAGCACACCAGCATCGCCGAAACCGCGAACAGGCCAAAAGCGTCGAGTGCGCTCACGCCGCCGGCCGCCGCGCCAGGATGCACCACGCCTTCATTTCGAAGACCAAATCTGCGTTTTGATTGAAGGTCTCCGTCAAGAGGTGGACAAGGCCGATCGTCGGGCGGCTCTTAGAGGCGCGCATTTCCAGGATTTTCGTCGTCCCGGAGAGTTCATCGCCCGGAAACACTGGCTTGGCCCAGCGTAGATCGTCCGCCCCCATACCGCCCAAGGAATGCACCTTAAGAAAGAACGCCTCGCAATTCAGGCGGTGCGTGATGGCGCCGGTCTGCCAGCCGCTGGCGCACAGGCCGCCAAGAAAGGAATTGGCGCCGGCGTCGTCATCGAGGTGAAAAGCTTGCGGATCGTATTTGCCCGCGAACTCGACAATCTCTTCCTTCGTCACCCGATAAGGGCGCAGCGTCAATGTCTGCCCGGCGACGAAATCATCAAAATAAAGAAGGTCCGTCATTGTCGGGGCTCCTGCGCTAAAACCGCCAATGCGGTCTTCAGTCTTTCGTTCAGGTCGGCTGATTCAAGTTTGCGCCAATCGGGGAGCTGGTTGGCGATCCACGTGAATTGTCGTTTCGCATAGCGGCGCGTATCCCGCGCGCCAATGGCGATCGCTTCATCAAGGTCCATCTCGCCGCGCAAATGCGCAAACAGAGGCGGCGCCCCGACGGCTTTCATCGCGGGAAGCTCCGGCGCAAGAGCGCGCGCCATAAGCAAGCGCGCTTCGCCTAAGGCGCCCGCTTGCATCATGCCCCCAAAACGCGCATCGATGACGGCGTAAAGGCTTTCGCGCGGCGGCTTCAGCGCCAGTCGGCAAAAGCGCGCCTCCGGCATTGGCGGCGCTGTGCGCGCTTGTAAGCTGGTGATGGTTTCGCCAAACGCTTCGAATACGGAGAGCGCACGCAAGATGCGGGTGGGATCTCCTGGCGCTACGCGCCCGGCGGTTTCGGGATCGACGGCCCGCAGCTCGGCGTGAAGCGCCTCAGGTCCCTCCGCCCGGATACGGGCGGCGATGACGTCGCTGACCTCTTCAGGAACGTCCGGTATTTCCGCAAGACCTTGCGTCAGGGCGCGAAAATAAAGTCCGGTGCCGCCAACAACGATGACGCGCTGGCCATGGCCTTGAACCGCGCGAATTGCAGTCACAGCGTCGCGCAACCAGCGGCCCACCGAAAAACGCTCCGCCGCGTCGACATGACCGAACAATATATGCGGCGCACGCGCTTCGTCGTCCTGCGACGGCCGCGCACTTAAAACCCGCCAATCCGCGTAGACCTGCAAGGCATCGGCATTGACGATCGACGCCTGCAGCCGTTCCGACAGCGCCATGGCAAGCGCCGATTTCCCAGACCCTGTAGGGCCTTGGATCAAAATGATGGGCGGGGCTAAGGCCGGTTCGGCCATGATTTCCTTCGAATGCTGGACGCTATTTGAACATCTTCCTTGCAGCCGAAAGGCCCCGCCGCAAGATCAAGTCCTGGCCCTTAAAATTGACAGGGCTCGAAGCAAAGCTGGGGTGAATTCGCCCATTTCGTGCAAAGAGGCTGGAAAGCGAGCCCACAAGGGGCTAATTCGCAAATGAATGACACGCTTCATACTGACCCTGGTCGGCAAATCGTCCGCAATCTTGGAAGACGCGGCCCAATTGGTGGCCGCGCAGGCGCGCACACCCGACGGTCGTGAAACCGTTGAGCCCAAAATTGCGCTCGACCTGATTTACAATAACCCAGCCAACCCACAGGCCCTGCTCGCCAATATCCGTGTGCTGCTGGCGCCAGTCGCCATCGATTGGGCCTTCCAACCGGCGTCGGGCCGTAAGAAAGCCCTGCTGCTCGCCGATATGGATTCCACGATGATTGGCCAGGAATGCATCGACGAACTGGCCGACTATGCGGGGCTAAAAAAACAAATCGCCGAAATCACCGAACGCGCCATGCGCGGCGAACTGGATTTCGAAGCCGCCCTCACCGAGCGGGTGCGGATGCTCGAAGGCTTGCCGGTGTCAAAACTCGAGGCCTGCTACACAGAGCGCGTGACGCTCAATCCGGGCGCGCGAATCCTCATCGCAACCATGAGGCAAACCGGCGCACACACCGCTCTGGTGTCCGGCGGCTTCACCTTTTTCACCAATCGCGTCGCGGACGCAGCGGGCTTTGACGAGAACCGCGCCAATCGCTTGATCGATGATGGCTCGCGCCTGACAGGCGACGTTGCGCGCCCAATTCTCGGACGCCAAGCCAAGCGCGACACGCTCGATGAAATTTCCACGCGTCTCAACATCCCGCTATCCGCATCCATCGTGATGGGCGACGGCGCCAATGATCTGGACATGGTGCGCGCCGCGGGCTTGGGCGTGGCGTACAAGGCGAAACCCGCTTTGGCGGCCGCGGCGAACGCGCGCATCGCAGTGGGCGATCTCACCAGCGCCCTCTACTTCCAGGGCTACCGTAAAAACGAATTCGCACCGGGCTAATTAAAGCGCCGGCGCGAACTCAGTCTTCAATTTGGATGCAGGCTTTTAGCCGACGTCCTTCATTGGCTCGTCTGGTTCACCAGAAATGCCGGATTCGGCCTCTGGCGCATTCTCGACATCCGGACGGCGCACCACCCGCTTGCGGCGCGGCTTCGGCGCCACCGCTTCAACGACCTCAGGCAATTCCGACTCATCGTCGTCGTCCACAGTCGAAATAATCGGTAGCGGCGTCGCGGTGGTTAGGAAAGCAGGCGCTTGGCCGCCAAATGGCGTCGGCGCCGGCCGGCGATCTTCACGCGCAGGACGATCTTCCCGATAAGAACGGTCCTCGCGGGGCTGGCGTTCGATCCGTTCCGGTCTTTCAGCGCGCGGCTCTTGCCGGTCATTTCGATCAGGTCTGTCGCTGCGGTCTTGAACGCTACGCTCCGGACGGTCGCCGCGGTCCTGAGCGTTGTTGCGGTCCGGACGGTCGTTCCGGTCTTGACGGTCGCGATCCTGATATCCGCGGTCCGGACGGTCGCTGCGATCTTGGCTGCTGCGATCTTGGCTGCTGCGATCTTGGCTGCTTCGGTCTTGGCTGCTTCGGTCTTGGCCGCCACGCGGTTCATAGCGGTCATTGCGCTCGCCGCGCGGTTCGTAGCGTTGGCGATCGTTGCGGTCGTTGCGATCCCGGCGATAGTCGCCGCGATCTTGGC
>Ga0247843_1003268_pt1 | contig 27068 bp, 10 predicted proteins | sample LaCruzMarch2017__FD_192420 | JGI IMG/M metagenome (GOLD analysis project Ga0247843, IMG submission 192420) | Freshwater microbial communities from meromictic Lake La Cruz, Castile-La Mancha, Spain - LaCruzMarch2017_8m | ecosystem: Environmental > Aquatic > Freshwater > Lake | place: Spain... | reverse complement strand
CGGATCAATCTGTGCATGAGAAAAGCCTATGGTTACCGCAGTTTCGATCTGCTACAAACTTCTCTTTATCATACACTTGGAGACTTGCCAGAACCCAAGTTCACCCATAGATTTTGCTGAAGAGCCAGATTAATTAACGGGTACCGGTCGATCATTTATCCTCCGGCTTTTGGGTTTTAAAACTGTACATTCCAGAACCAACAACAAAACGGATATAATTACCGTCTCCCGGGCATCAACCATCCCTTCCGTTTTTGCCATAAGGACGCCCTTCTTCCAGATCAAGTTTTTTCCTTCATAGATCGTACCATAATCGCCGACAGATTTTGGAAAGCTAACCGCCGCTTGGCTATTGAAGGGAATAGTCACCGTGAGGGATAGATCGGATCCCGCGACCTGCCATTCCGACGAAACCTTCCCGCGCGGTGTCAGCACAAACCCTTTGGCAAAGGTCAGCCCACCCCCGATTTGCGGTCGGATTGCCAGTTCCTCATAACCCGGCTTGGTGGGATAAATGCCCAGCACACCCTTATAAAACCAAGCGTCAATCGGGCCTCCTAGCATAGGATGATTCCATGAACCGTGCCCGTCCCAGAATTCCCAGATCGTCGTGGCACCTTTGGCGATCATATGCCCCCAACTCGGCTGGGTGGTCTGATTGGCAAGGGCATAGGCCGTCTCGACCGCCTCATTCCGCCACAGCGCGTTCATCAGGCAATGCGTCCCCACCACGCCGGTGGTCAAATGCCCGCCCTTGTATTCAATGCTCTGCTTCAGGCGGGCCAACACGGCGGCCTTGCGTTCTGACGGCACCAGATCAAAAGAAAGCGCCAGTGCATTGGCCACCTGTTCGTTCTTGTTGTAGTAGCGGTCAAGCTTGAGCCAGCGCTTATTAAAAGCCGCCTTGATGTCCGCCGCTAGCTTCGCATAGGTTCCGGCATCCTCTACCTTGCCCAACTCCCGTGCGGCCCGCGAGAGCAAGTCGGCGCTCCGGTAGTAATAGCCGGTCGCCAGCATCCCGCCGTCGGTGGGACCGCCGGTCCAGTCGCCCCAGCGGCTGCGATCGGCACCGCAAATATTCCCGGGTGAAGCGGAACGGACATAGTCCACATAGCGCCGCATCATGTTATAATTTTTGGCCAATAGAACCTTGTCACCATAGGCTATATACAGATCCCAAGGCAAAGAAACCGCTGCCGAGTTCCAAGGGATATCTTGTGCCTCCCAGTTGCGTCGATTCGGCTGGATCAGCTCATAAGTAAGACAGGGCGCAATGTTAGCAACGGTTCCATTGTTATTGCGAAAATCCTGATAGTCTTGGATATCAGTGAACCATTTTGCCATAAAGGCCTTCATATCGAGATTCATGCACGCCGCTTCGGTCGTAACCAGTGCATCGCCCAGCCAACCCTTGCGCTCGTCACGCTGACAGCAATCAGTTGGGATGCTATGCATGTTGTTCACCTGGGTCCAAAGAAAAGCTTGATGAATCTTGTTAAGCATCGGTGAGGAACACGTGAAATCGCCGGATGAATCAACCGCACTATGCACCACACAGGCAACGACACTATCGCGCGTGAGTCCGGACACCCCGGAGATCCTGGCTGTCCTGAAACCGTGGTAGGTGAATCGCGGCTCCCATGTTTCAACGCCCTCCCCCTTAAACGTATACTGATCTTTCTGGCTGCTATAAGGATGATCACCCTCACCAAAATCTATTTTCATGACAGTGCCCGCCGGAGCTGATGCCGAAACCTTGAGCCACCCGGCCATGTTCTGCCCGAAATCAAAGGTGTAATCCCCATCCTTCCCACTCATCTTGACCGGCTTCACGGTATCGACCACCTTGATCGCCTGCAACTGGGCGTTCACGATTTGCGGCGGCGTCTTGACTTCAACCGACGTCCAACCGACTCCGACATATCCCGGCATGTCCCATGCATCCTCTAGCCGGGCATCATAGACCTCACCCACATAGACACTATTAGAAACCATGGCCCCGCTTTTGTTACCTGTCCACGTCGGATCTGACACGAAGATCGCCTTCGTATCATCAGCGTACTGCACCTCGATCTGCACCACAGCCATCTTGTCCGACGGTTTCTTGAGCTCCCACCGAATCAGATATGCGTCGCCCAACATAATCCCCACCGCATTGGCACCGGGTTTCAGCTTATCCGTGATGTCATATGTGCTGTATAAGGCACGGAATTTATAATCGGTATACCCGGGATCCAGAACATGGTCGCCAACCTTCTTGCCATTGAGGCGCAATTCATAATACCCCTGACCGGAGACATAAGCCCGCGCATGTTTGATCGTTTTCGCTGAGCCCAACTCAAACTCCTTGCGCAGCCGTGTAAAATCACCACCTATCCACTGGGCTTTCCAATCAGTCGGCTTCATCATTGCCGTCTCGAATGTTGCTGCCGAACTGTAGGGCGAAACCTTGCCATCCAGATCCCAGACGCGCACCTTCCACCAATACCGGACTTTGCTCGCCAGCGCTGGACCAGCGTAAACAATGGCATACTGTTGAGCCAGATCCTTCTCTTGAATAGACCAGACGTCCCCCTTGTCGGCGTCAATCAGATTTTTGCTAGACGCCACAAGGATTTGGTAACCGCGCTGCTTCTGTCCACGCTCGGCATGCGTGGCAGTCCAACTGAATGTCGGTGCGGGATTATCGACACCTATCGGCTCGCGAACGCCTTCGACGGCCAACCGCTCAGGCGCCGACGGTGCAGTGTTCTTCACAGACTTTCGCCGGGGCAGGTCGTCTTTGATGCCGACACTTTCCGTGCTAATAGTCGCGATGTCCGCACGGTAAATCGTATCATCCGGCGACTTGCCCGCAAGCGGCACGGACTCAATCAATTCGCATGCGTCATCCACGATCTCAACAATCCTGGGCGCAACGTCTTTCCATGTAAAAACCGCATCGGCCCAGTTGGCATCATCACCCCAAGTGTTATCGCCGGTGGTAGTCACCTCCAACTTGAGTCGCTTGACGCCGGAGAGGCTTACATCAACTACTTTGGGCTTGTCCCCGGGAATCGCCACCTTGCCGTCCTTCATCGTATCCCCTTTCATCACGCCGCTGCGGAAAAGAATTTTCTCATCGCCGGTCACAATGAATTCGACAGAACCGCGGTCCTTATGAAGACCATTGACACCGACGACGGTACGGAATTTCTCTGTATGTCCGTCAAGCCTGATCATAGCAACAAACGGAGCATGAGTCCCCAACCCATGTTGAAATTTCTCTCCGCCCATTTGCATGGGCGTCCATGAAGCCGACTGGTCTTTAAGCGGTGTTTTGTCGAGGTTCTCCACGAGATCGAGGTTGGACAAGTCCTCCAGACGAGTTTCTTCCCCGTGTGCCGCAAGACAGCATCCCAACACCGCGACCGCCGCCATTATCATATTGCGCTTCATATTTGACCCCTATGAGAACCACCAACACCCACTACCACGCATCTGTGCGGAAAGGAGAGGCCGGTAGCCCCTCGTTGTTATAGAGATTACAACCGTCAGGGTTGACCGAGTAAGCATATCGCACTGCGACGGGCTTGGGCACTTCTAGGCTGGAGACCACAACGCTCTTCCCTTCGATCACGGCATCGGCCCAGACCCATTTCTTATCCTCGCCGGCAATCGCGAATTTCTGCAGCTTGCCCTTCGGTTCTTTGACCACGGGATCATAGCCTTTTTTGGTCGCCACAGTCAGGCCGGAACCGACGCTGTCGAAAAAGACGCGGATCTTACTTCCTTCAACCTTGATTTCCTTATACAACGGGCCGCTGTAGACGATATCTTTCTTGCCGTAATTTTTGGCGAGCGCCCAAAGCACCAGACGTTCGCCAACGTCCCGTTTATTACCCGGGTGCACATTGGCGGGGTTGCCGACATCGGCCAACTCGATGGTGACGGCCATACCTGTGTTCGGGATGGCGAGAGCCTTGAACTGACCCATTCGGGTTTTGGCCCAACCATCACCACCTTCCGGTTTGTTGTCCGGATTGCTATAATTGGGAATCTGGACGAAATAGAATGGGAAGTCGCCCTGATTCCAGGCTTTCCGCCACCCCCCGATCAGGGCACGCATTTTGTGATAATATCCGTCTTCTTCACTGCCGTTGGTTTCGCCCTGATAGAAGAGCGCCCCTTTGATCCGGAAGTTAACCAGCGGGTGAATCATGCCATTGTACATACAATGCCAGGAGCAAGGACCGATTTCGGGCTCCCCGGATACATCGAGTTTGACCTTGTTTCCCGCGAGTTCGGGAATGGAAGCCAACCCATCGGAGGAGCAGAATGGCTCAATCGACCTCCCACTCGCTACGCTCCTAATCAGACCGATTGGAATGCCGGTTTCGCTGTGTATTTTACGGGCAAAATAATAACCGACAGCTGTGAAATTTCCTGCCGTCTGGAGATTACAAGTCACCCAGTTACCTTTAACATCAGTCTGAAGCCTCCCAACATGATTGCTAGGCACATCGAATTGGCGCAGCAGCGGAAAATTCGCATCCTTGACGTCGTCCGGCCTGCCGCAATGACCCAGTAGAAATTCCATATTGGACTGGCCGCTGCATACCCAGACGTCACCAACGACCACATCATTGAGCGTCACCTTGTTCTTACCAGATACCGTCAGGGTGGCGGAGTTTGTTGACGTCTTCAACGCGTCCAGTTTGACGCTCCAGCAACCGACCTTGTCAGTGATCACGGCTTTCTCCTGACCGGCGAAGGCGACGCTAACTTTCTCCCCCGGATCAGCCTTACCGTAGACCGCCACCGGTATCTCCCGCTGGAGAACCATGTGATCCGTGAATAAACCGTTCAACGTCACATCGGCAGACGCCGTAGTTGCTAAACACAAAATTACCAATCCCAATAACTGTTTATTTGTCATACAATACTCCTTTGATTATTTTCACTGCCCAGCCTTGCTTGAATTATTTTCATTGATCACGTCACTGCAGGCTTCCGTATGCACATTGAGTTTTCCAGACACCGGCTTGTTTCCAGTAATCACCAGTCCCTTCACGCTTTTCGCCCAAATGTCAGCATTATCGAAGACATTGCCCTCAATGCGGATGTTTTCATGCACCGGTTCATCCGGTTTTGCTGAACTATTCTCCGGCGAAATGGCGATGCCACACTTGATAAATTGATTGCCGCGAATCGTCATATCACGAACCGGCCCGGACTCAAACCAGCTTCGCGCATCATTCGATACCAAGATAGCCGGCATCGCGGTCTTGTGAAACAGGTTGTTCTCAATGACCACCTTCCGCCGGGTTGTGAGCAGAAATGCGCGAGTGGAACACATAGTGACTTTACAGTTGCGCACATAGACTTCCGGCGTCCATGTGACATTCTCAAGGACATCCTTACCCAGAATGACCTCGGGGGCAGTCTGCTCCAGCGTCAGCAGCATCGTCCACTCACCCTTCATTTCCGCCTTCTTCACCTTACCGGAGCCGAATACTCGCAGGGAATCCGAGTGAACAAAGTCAATCTCATCGCCCGCGAAAAAAGCCTCGAATCCGTAGGTCTGACCATGGCAGAACCGCACCAGCAACTGATCGGGTGCCGGCCGCTCCATGATACGCAAATGTGTGCCGTGAACATTGATGGGATCATCCTGCGTACCCGAGAATGTGCAATCCTCTGCAATGAACTTACCTCGACATCCTGATACCTGAATGGCATCCGCCCAGCATGCACAGGTACGCCCCGAGCCCGGTCGCGGTGCCAGATCGACTTTTTTAAGCGTTAGGTTTTCACAAAATTGGTTCACCAGTCCCATGCCGTGCATGTAATGATAGGCACAATTTTCCCAAGTGATATCCTTGCTGTTACGCGCAAACGATCCGGTACAATCACGAACCGGGTCACGTTCCTGCCAGCTCCGACCCTTGGCGAATCCAGGATTTTCAGAAAAATAGGCACGGATCTTATTGGGTGCCAGTTCTTCGAGTTTTGTTACCTTGCTGTAATTAATCCCGGACCGAACTAACGTGCCTTCCGCAACATCACCCTGCTGTTGGGCGGCCTGCCGAAAAGCATCGTGCCTCCAGCCTTCACCTAACCAAACCATAAGATCATTTTCGACAACGTATTTTGAATCTGGGTTAATAGCTAGGTCCGCATGATCGGCTGCGACATCCAGCACCGTATATTCCGATGTAGTCGGCCTCCGATAGTCAAACGCCAGCCCCTGTAGGTGAACATCCTCGACATGATCAAAGAACGTCTGAATCATTTTCCCGCGCATATAAATGTCACTTCGAGAACCCTTCGCACCCCCTATTACCTGCACATGACGCACCCCCTGGAAGGACAAAGCGATGGCCTTTGGCGTATTCGGATCATCGTTCGTATTGGAAATGAACAATTTGAGCTTGAGCGCATTCTGCGGAAAAAAATCGTATTCACCTGGTGCAAATTGAATGGTGATCGGACGCTTTGCCGTGCCCTCGCCCGAAGGCTTGAGGGTTTCACTATAACATCCCGGCTTCAATTCAATCCGGTCCCCAGCCGCTAGCAACAGACGATTCACCATCTTTAAGCTGCGCCACGGTTTCTTAGCATTGGTCCCGATATTTACATCGTTACCATTTTCCGGATCCACATAGTAGGTTGTTCCGCCCGGCGATTTCTTTAATTTCTCAACCGGCGGGTATGCATCATCAACCGCGACGACTGGCCCTGAGGCAAGGCTGGGCCAGCGAGGATCGGACAACTCCGACTGCTTCACTTCCATCAAAACTGGAGCCGTATCTTTCCATGTAAACACCGCATCCGCCCAGTTGGCATGATCGCTCCAGGAATTATCTCCGCCATCGGTCACATCAAGCCTGAGGACTTTAACCCCGGTTACATTTAGATCAATCACCTTGGGTTCGTCACCAGCTTTATTCACGCCGCCCTTCATTAGACCACTTCTAAACAGAACCTTACCGTCTCCGGTCACGAAAAATTTAACCGAACCGGGTTCACCTTTGAGATCACTTACCCCCACAACGGCATGGAACTTCTCCGTTTTACCATCAAGCTTGAATATGGCACTACTCGGCGCATGAACACCTAGTCCATGCTCAAATTTTTTACCACCCATTTGCAGCGGCTGCCAAGATACAGACTTGTCCTTGACCACCTGATTATTACCAGACTTGATCAGATTGAGATTGGGCAGATCCTCACATCGAGTTTCCTCACCGAAAGCTGAGAAGCCACTCCCCACAAGGGTAGTCACAGCAATCATCAAAAACTTACTAGGTATTTTTTTAATCATAACTCCTTCTTTTTATCACCAGTCATCTGTCCGAAATGGAGCTGCGGGCAGTCCCTCATTGTTGTAAAGGTTACATCCTTCAGGGTTCATTGAGAAGGCATACCGCACCGCGACGGGCTTGGGCACTTCGAGGCTGGAAACCACGACCGCCTTACCCTCGATAACGGCGTCGGCCCAGACCCATTTCTTATCCTCGCCAGCAATCGCGAATTTCTGCAGCTTTCCCTTCGGTTCTTTGACCACTGGATCATAACCTTTTTTGGACGCCACGGTCAGGCCGGAACCCACGTTGTCGAAAAAGACACGTATCTTGGTTCCTTCAACCTTGATTTCCTTATACAACGGGCCGCTGTAGATGAGATTTTTCTTGCCGTAATTTTTGACGAGCGCCCAAAGCGCCAGACGTTCGCCGACGTCCCGTTTGTTCTTCGGATGGATGTCACCGGGATTGCCGACATCGGCAAGGTCAATTGCGACCGCCATGCCGGTGTTGGGGATGGAAAGCGCCTTGTTCTGGGCCATGCGGACACGAGCCCAGCCATCGCCACCTTGCGGGTTATTGTTCGGATTCTGGAAACTCGCCAATTGGACGTAGTAGAAGGGGAAGTCTCCCTGATTCCAGGCTTTGCGCCAGCCCAGGACCAACGCCCGCATCTCATGAAAATAAGAATCCCCTTCGTCCCCATTAGACTCGCCCTGATACCAGATGACGCCCTTGATAGGGAACCCGATCAAAGAATGAATCATGCCGTTGTAAATGCTTCCCCAAGCCCCGGCATCTCCAATGGGATAGGACTTCAGTTCAGGCGGGACCGGCAGCTCGCCATTTTTAGTTAGAGCTATTTTTGTCTCAGCCACATACGCACTCATCCGGGGCTCCGCCGCCGCAAGCGCCTCGACATACGCCTTAATCTGGTTATCCAAGATTTGCTTATCGTTGGCCAATTGCGGCACCAAAGCCATACTGGAGTATGGGATCCAGGGCTGAATGCGTGTACCACCCCAGGCACTCTTGATTAAACCGATAGGAATGCCGGTTTCAGAGGAAATCTTCCGGGCGAAGTAAAATCCTACCGCTGTAAAATTGCCTGCGGACTGAGGCGAACAAGTCGTCCAGGCGTTCCCGTTATACGTTCCGTCCGCCCGCGGAGTTTTTCCCAAGCCACAGGGCACAAAGAACTGCCGCAGCAGCGGGAAATCAGCATCCTTAATATCGTCCGGCCTATTGCAGTCACGCAAGGACCATTCCATATTTGACTGACCACTGCAGACCCATACGTCGCCGACGAGCACATCATTGAGCGTCACCTTGTTCTTGCCAGATACCGTCATGGTGGCGGCAGTCTTCGATGCCTTCAACGCATCCAGCTTGACGCTCCAGCAACCGGTCTTGTCGCCAGTAGTGACTTTCTCTTGGCCAGCGAAATCGACGATGACCGTCTCCCCCGGATCAGCCTTACCATACACCGCCACCGGCATCTCCCGTTGAAGAACCATGTGGTCGCTGAATAAGCCGTTCAGAGTCACATTGGCAGACGCCGAAAGGGCTGTAAAACCCAGGAAAACCAGCACCGAAAGCGGGTTCATTGATTTTTTCATCCTCTCTTTTTTCATAAATCTTTAACTCCATCTATCAACAAAAATCACAGTCACATCAAGGACCGACCACCGGAACGACCTTCACCGCATTGCCTGTGGCATAAACAACCGCGCCGCCCCAGTCGGCAAGATCACAAGCCGGCCCGTCACCACCGTCGGTGACCTCAAGTTTCATGCGCTTGGCACCTCTCAGATCGACAGAGAGCACCTTGGGTGCGTCCCCGCATCGCATCAGTCCGGAACTGGCCTTCTTAACATTGTCCACCCAGACCTGGAAAATCACGGAACCGACACCGGTGGGCCCCGCCATATCATCCACCCCGACCGCCGCGACGAATCGAGTCGCCGTCGCCGCCAGATCCACCTCCGTCGTACTGGCCGCATGCGTTCCGATCCCGTGTTCAAAGATCTGTTTGCCAATGGAAAGCGGGGTTTTGCCGCCGATCGCCTTACCCGAACCTACTGTGCCATAGCCGAGCTTCACGGGGCTCAAGTCCTGCGCGTCGAGCCAGGCCGCTCCGACAGGGGCGTCCTTGCCTGCCAGCGCCGACAGGGGGATCTCAGGCACGATCACCCGTGTCGTCGGAGTCAGCACCACATGATGCGTCTTCGGCAGGCGCGCCGCATCGATTTTAGACTCACACTCGGCAATCTGTTTATCCAACTCCGGGAGCAAACCCTGATTATTGAGGTTAAACTGGCAGTTACGCCAGCGGTTAAAATAGAGATCGTTCTTCTTGAACACGCTCTGAAGGATTTCCTGCGCCTGACGCAGCACGGGTCCCGGCGTCATGGCCATGTTCCAGCCTTTGGCAAGCTCCTCCCGCGTTACGCCGCAGACGCTCTCCCCGTCAATCTGCACATCGTAGTAATCCGCCTTCAGACCCGCGACCTTCAGCTCATAGCAGTTCAGCTCGTCGAGGAGTGGAATGTGCGCCAGCGCCGGCTCGGAGCGTTCGTCAACCGGCATGGGCAGTGCATTGTCCAGGCGGTCGAAGCCGAGCACGCCCTTGGCCCATGTAACGTTCGAGACCCGCGCATTCTCAACCGCCACAACCGATTTGCCTTGCGACAGCGTCACGTCCAGCGTGACTCGCGACACCACAGACGGCATGCCAAGATCCTTGAGGATCGCCCACGCCATGATCAACTGCCCCGACGGCCCGGGATGGATGACGTCCCCGCCGCCTATGGCGACGTTGGGGTTGCCCGCACGCGCTTTTAGCATCAGCTTCATGTAAGGATCGAACTGATCCACGAACGCGGCACTCTCGGCAGCCGCGACCGTCTTGAGCGCATCGGAAAACTTGCGCAGCGACTCGTTCCGTGCATCCCGGTCGGGATCTGATCGCCGTTCTTCAAGGGGCTGGGGCGTGATCAGAGCGACCCGCGCGCCGCTGGCTTTCAGAACCTTCGTGAGCTGTGTCTGGCTGCGCGCGTAGGCGGCACAGATATCCGGCCGGAAGGGCTGGTAGGAGTGGTCGTTCATGCCGAAAGCAATCGTTACGACCGTCGGCTTCAGCGGCAGCACGTCGCGGCCGAGCCCTGCCGCGACCGCCTTCTCGACCAGCGCCTGCTGCGCCTCGGGTCCTGCGGCGAAAAGCGTGTTCTCATCCGTCTCGAAGCGCTTGCGTAGCCACGAGGTATCCCCTCCCCATCCCACATTGCGGAAGGAGAGCTTGTATGTGGGATAGCGGGTGAGCCAGTAGGCCTCAAGATAAGTCGTATAAAGTCGCTGCTCGGTAATGCTGTCTCCCAGGAATACCACCCGGTCACCGTTGTTAAGCGAAAACCCCACGCCTGCGGCAGTCTTGGCCACAGACGGCGTGACAGGCGTTTCCGCATGGGAGTAACCGGCAAATGAAACCACAATGGCAAAAACTGCGAGGTGATTAAGTATCGCCCTTGCGGGATGAACGGTATATCTATCTCTCACTTTGTTTGTCCTTAGGTTTTATTTTTAAATGTAGGATAGGTTTGTTAGAATCATTACTTCTCCGTTTCCAATCTCCCATTCACTTCTTTCATTTTGATAAATTTCACGCGTTCGTGAGGTGTCTGATTCGGTTGATGCAACACCAACCGCAGGTTCCCAGACAAATCCCGGAAGAACATCCCATGCCCTCCATTATCGGGAAACAGAGGCTCACCTGATTGAATCCATGGCCCCTCGATTTTCCCGCTCTCAGACCTTGCAATACCCACCGCATAGTCGCCTCCTTTCCGAAAACTGGACCAGATCATGAGCAACTTCCCATCTTTCGTCCGATATGGAAACGGTCCGTCAGTGACATAATTCTTTTCACTATACGCTCGGACCCAGGGTGCCTCCGACGCCTTGAAAAGCAGAATGGATTCTCCCTGTCTTGCCGTCCAGTCGCTGTTCATCCGCACCGCACGCACGGCACCGTTGATCGCCTGACACCACTCATGACAATAAACCATCCAGTTTGTGCCGTCGGCATCGACCCACGGAGTGCCATCCAGAGCCCGTTGCTCGGGAGGCGTGTTCGCGTTTTCACCTAAAATCATGAACGGCCCGTCTGGACGTTGTGCTTTCAGAATCTGGGTACCCCGTCCGCCTTGGCGTCCGGGAAATGACACAAACATGAAATAGGAGTCACCCATCCTGTGCACTTCGGGTGCCCACACTTCCTTGCCGCCCCAGAAATTTGAGGTTGGCCGCTCGAAAACCTGCACCGGCTTAGCCCAGTTGACAAGATCCTTGCTACGATAGACTTCCACACCGGTCCCCAAATTGTCATTCAACAACCGATTCCCGCATTGGGCATAGAGATAATAGTTGCTTGTCTTTTGATCCGTGAGAATGAATGGATCACGAACCCGTATCTCTGACAGCTTCAGTGGAAATTCGGCAAGCTGAGCGGGGGTGAGAGGAATAGGCAAAGAAGAAACTCCATCATATAGCACAGAAAAACTCCACGTTCCAGGGGGCACCTCGAAACGACAATACCTTTCATCTTTGCCCATGCAGACCACACCAGGCACCGTCGCGCCCGCTTTGCCGTTTTTCCAAACTGTCTTGCCATTAAGAACCACGCTGACAATGTTTCGTCCTTTTTCCTGAGGAAGACCGACTAAAGCCTTCGTGTCCTTCGGTGACACCAACTTCAATCCTAACGATGCTGCCTCACGCTTCAGCGAGAGCTGGATATTTCCCTTCACCGTCGGCACCACGGACTCAATCGTGGTCAGGTCCCCCATTTGCGGCAGGACATGATACCTCTCATAGGCCACCTTGTCCGGTGCCACGCCAGCCACATATTGCGACATCATTGTCAACGGTCCACCGCTCCAAGCATGATTGTAGGTTCCACTACCGTCCATGTTTTCCGCCAGTGTAGAGATCGGCCGCTTGACCATGCCATCATAGCGCTGCTTCATCCGATCAAGCCCCAACTGCGCTTCACCCATCATGAACAAAGCCTCCAGCACATACTTCTCCATGTAAGGACTCGCATTGCGATGTTTGTCCAGAACATCGCGCAGAGCTGAATACTTATCTGGCCCTGCGATTCCGGCCACCACGGCCAAACCGTTTCCTCTATCATCCGTGTCACCCGTGTATCCGGGCGAACGATACTCTTTCCCGTTCCATAATTTCGTGTTGATCCCTTTCTCGACGGCCTTCATTCTCGCCTGCCATGCTGGAAGATCGGCTTCGGCCCCGCACACTTTGGCCATTTCGATCGCCCCTTGTAACGCCAGGTGATACCAAACGCTGTCCAGGAGTTTAACATCGATATTACTACCCCAGTCGGACCAGTCCCATTCGCCCTTGCGGTGGATCACCAGGCAATCTTCATCCAGTTTCCAAACCGTCAGGTAATCACGGACATGCGGATACACCTCACGCATTGTTGCCACATCGCCGGTATGAAAATAATACAACCAGAAACCATATTTACCGACACTTGCGAGCATCTGGGGCGGGAGTTCCGCTGCCCAATTACCTGACGGGACGGGAGAATACATCGTTTTGTTTTCTCTCTGCCATTTCGCGAGTTCGAGGATGGACTTACGTGCGAGCTGGTAACCGGGCGGATCAAACACATAAAACGCCTCACCGAGTTCATTGACCGCATCACCCCACCACTGCGCCCGTTCACGATCGGGGCAGTCCATGTAGTTGTCACGCATGGTGACATAAAGGGTACGTTTGGATTTTTCCCAGAGAGAGTTGTAGAACGGATCCTCGCAACGGAACGATCCCGCAAATTCAGCATTGTAACCGGACTCACGGAATTGCAGCGATAGGATTTTTACGCCGACTGGAATCGTGTATTCGACATCATGACCGTTCATCCAGCCGGGCGTTTCATACTCCTGCACTCCATTCCGCGTGATGTATTCCGCATGAACATTGGGTTCCCCGCCGCCATTAATGTCGTCAGTACGTATGTCTATTTTTTGGCCAGCGGTCGCATCGATCTTAAAATATGGAGTCACCTGCGCGTTGTATGGGAGTTTGGCCTTGATCACCTTGCCATCGCTGACTGTCGGCAGCGTCGCCGCATTCGTATAGGCTTTCAGACCATAATCCTTCCATTGTGGAATCGGCCGCTGGACCAAATCACCCCAAGGGGCCACCGGTGGGGTTCCCGACTCATATGGGGCAGTCCAGGCAGCATCATCATACGACGGATCCATCCACTTACCGATGTCCTTGCTCGCATCAAACAGAATGCTAGATTCCGATAATCGGTAATTTGGTTTTGGCTCACCTGCGGTCCCGAAAGACGGGTGAATCCGCATTTTCCAAGTTCTATCGGTAGCAAGCACATCCTTTTCAATTTTAGCCTCCATAACCAACCCCGACTTACCACTGCTCTTGTGGGAAAATCCGTGCTTACCGAAATACCATGCGAGAACGGCAATTGTATTTTCTCCCCGTTTGAGATATGGAGCAATTTCCACCCCGTCATAATAGCCGTCATTCGGTGTGGGACCGCGTTTAAGACCGCCCTCGCGGACCACCAACTTACCATTGATCCACAACCAGTATTTTGAATCCACAGCGATACGTGCGGGAACCGTAGCGGGGACCCGGTCCACCTTGAAACTCTTGCGGTAACAAATCCACGTATTCGCCTCAGCCTTTTCAGGTCCGATCCATTTTCCGGTCCACGGATTGGACAATGCCTGAACCGGAGATTTCGCCTTATCACCACCAACCGGGGGGAACGAGTGTCCCACGTATTCTTCCACATCTACGATCCGTGGCTGTGTACCATTCCATGTAAAAGCAGCATCTACCAGATTTACATGATCACCATACTTATTATCGCCTCCATCGGTCACTTCAATCTTGAGTTTTTTCACCCCTACAAGAGAAACATCAACCACCTTGGGAGCATCGGCGGCTATTGTCACCGCCCCATTGCTAAACAAACCGCCCTTCATCACACCACTCCGATACAGGACTTTCCCGTCGCCAGTCAGAATGAATTCGATTGAACCGCGATCACCTGGAAAATCACTAAACCCAAGGAGTGTATGGAACTTTTCCGTTTTTCCATCGAGACTGAACATAGCCACAGCCGGAGCATGAAGACCCAATCCATGTTCATAGATGCGGCCTCCCATCTGCAACGGATGATCCGACGTTGCCCGATCCTTTCTTGGCGCTCCTCCTCCATTTTCAATCAAATTGAGATTGGCCAGATCTTCCAACCGGATTTCATTGCCATACGCATGAACCGGCCTGCTCAGGCAACCGACCAACGCGATAAACACCACCCATAAATTATGGTTTTTTATAACATTTTTCATAATATGAATTTTACAGAGGCAATCTTACCGCGCGACAGGGAACACCCCGATTCGCAATCGCGTGCTGCCATACGGCACAAGCGTAAGCGTCTCAACAGTGGCCTCACATTCCACTTTGTCCTTATCAGGCAGGGGTGGTGTATAACGGTTTTCGAGAAGCGTCCACCCGATCACCTTCCGGGCGGGCAGCTTGATCACCACGGGACTGGCCCCGGGATCCAACGGATAACCCTTGGAACCTGTATTCACAAGCGTGAGATCCGCCGCTGACTTTGTCGCGAGCGCATAGTTCCATGCTCCATCAGGACGGATATCGAGCGCGGGAAAACGAACCGGATCCGGAGATTTTTTACCTCTCATATTCTGATAAACCTTGTCATCATTTAATACCTTTTCCGGCACCGGATAGGCAAACAACAATGGTCCGCGCTCGACAGTGACTCCTTGGTTTTCCCACGCGATCTGCTTCACGGGCATAGGCAGGCGTAAGACAACGGTATCGCCATCAACGAAAGTCCGGTTCAGTGTTACAAACTTGCCGGAAGTGAGAGAACCGTCATGAGGTTGCTGGTTGACCGTAACTGACGGTGCTACGCACCAACCGGGGATGCGGAAGGAGAAGGGCATCGTGACAGGCGTGGGCGTATTAAACTTGAAAGTGATGGTCTCGGAGAAAGGGTAACCGGTTTCTTCCGTTACGGTCAGTTGCTGGCGCCCGTGATTGATCGGCAGTGTAGCCGAGGAAGGTCCATACAGAGAGGCCACCAGCCCTCCATTGGCGTCACGCATCCACATGCGCGCCGCAAAATTCGGCATGAAGCGGTGCACATTGCCAGCGCAGCATTCGGTCTCATGGCAAGGCCTGTAAGCCATCCAGGTCGAACCATGGAAATGCTTGTTATGGTTGGATTCTCCGGTGGCGATAACCTGATTAACGCTGGAAAAATACTGAAGGTTCTTGAAGTCCTTGGAGATACAACCGGCACCGGCGTTAAAAGCGGCCTTCTCGATACGATCTGCCCAAGTCGCGTCGCCAGTGGCCATCAGGAGGTATCCGACGCTCCATGTATAGTCTGAAATGTCGCAGGTTTCATGGCTCTGGTAAATGTCCTTACCCGCCAAAAATTCATTCGAACTGGGAACACCATCTGGCAACATGTGATCGCGATCAAGCTTCTTGAATGCATTCAAAGTAGCATCCAGATACTCTTTGTTTCCGGTGTAGGCATAGAAGATAGCCGGCAATTTTGCCATTTCATTATAGGTGACCCCATGATCAACATCCTTTGCTGGCGCTGCCAACGCACCTCTTCCCCATATACCCTGCCCCTGATCGTATATCGCATTCGCGAGATTAAGAAGTTTACGATCGCCTGTCTTGCCGTAGGTCCAAAGCATACCCTCAAGATTGATAACATTACGACCACACTTCAAATCCTCAATTGAATAGGAAAGATAATGCTGGCGCAGTGCTTCCAGGAGTTTGGGGTCATGGGTGGCGGAGTATTCGGCCTGCATGGCACGGAAAAAGACTGCCATTGGCCACTGACTAGTGAAAAATGGGTGGCCGAGGCGACCTTTATCCATGGGATGCGCGAGCACATAATCCACGCCATCACGCCCGGTCTGGATGAGCTTGTCATCGCGGATGAGGTAACCGAGCCGAAGCATGCCGTCGGTCAGGTAGGCAGTTTGTTCGTAGCGCCACCAATCGTCGCCGTTCCCATTGTAAGGGATTTTACCAGCCCAGAGGCAGGTATTGAAAGGATAGGACAATATATCACGGTTTCCAGTGAGACCACTATTTTGCCGGTCCAAAAACTCGCGCAACCACCCCTGCGGCGTGATGGCAGTGATGGGGATTTCCTTAAAGGCATTGAACTGCGCAACCTTTTCTGGCGTGGCATTAACCACATAATTCGATGAAACCGAAAAAGTAGCGGAAGTTTCCGTTTCCAGTGCCTTCCCGCTAGCCACCAGCACGGTGGCGGCACCCGCCTTGACCGGTTTGAGCGCGCTAAAAGTCGCCACACCGGCAACGGCATTCGTGGCAATTATGCTATCTGCGGAAAAAGCTGTTGTAGAGCTGCTGATCGTCACACGGCGGGTATCGTTGACCACGGTATTTCCGTTGGCATCCTGGATCTCCACCGTCACAGCCGGACTGATTGGCCACCCCAGCAACGCCGCTGTCGGCTGGGTGAAGAACACTAACTTGCTGGGCTCCCCAGCCGCAACTGTGAAGGCCGCGCTGTCGCCATCCCCCGCCCCGTCACTCAAGGCCGTTATCACCACACCACTTTCGGCCTTGGTGTAGTTTACTCCGCTGATTTTCTTGGTATGGGTTCCTGCCGGAATGGTCACGGTCGTCGTTCCGCCCAAGGTGCCGCCACCGGACTTACACCGAAGCGTCACCATGCGGTCCGCCTTGATCTTGGCCGGAGCGTTATTCATATCCTGGACTTGTAGTGTCACATCGAATCCTGTGCCAGCCTTCGGACTGGAACCTCCGTTGACGGAGGTGATCGCTAATTTTATAGACAGCGGCACCAGCGACAACGTGCTGCCTTTGACTTTGAACTTGCTGAAGTTGGTTTGTTTTACGCCATTGACGCGAATGTACCCTTTGGCAACCAAGTCCTCATAGTAGGTCTGGTTTTGGGTTCCGATCGTCAGTGTGGACTGGGAAGCGGTGGCACCACTGGCAAAACTGATGTATTCGCCGTCAGCATCCAAACCACGGAGAGCTCCCGCCTGAAAAGTGGCCGCACCGTCAAGATAAAGATGGTTGGTGGCACCGGCGCAGAAATCCAGTGTCCCGCCGAGCGTGGCACTGGCCGTGTCAGTCAAACTCCAGTCGGCAACCTGGTCACCACCCTTATCCCGTCCAAGCAACACGTCAGTCGAAGTTCGGAAAATGGCCGCACCCGACATCCTGTAGGAACCACCTGTGCTCCAGCCGATAGAAGCAACAGGCGCGCCCCATTTACTGTCACTTTCCAGCTTGCCACCGGTCTGGTGAAAAGTGGTGCCTGAAAAGATCATGAATTCGCCGAAACCGAGTTTACCATCACCCGTTCCGCTCGTAGGGGTCCACTTCTCATCTTCAACTTTCACATGCTTCCAGTGTTCACGCTGTTCCGCACGGATCACCCCAGGCACAGCCACCAAACATAATGCCAAGATTACCACCCTGCCATGCAACCGCAGGTTTATGAACGTCATTTCACCACACTTTTGAAATCGGGAACTCATATATCAGCTTTGGAATTGTTTGTTATTCCGGCTTGGTTTTAACGGTTTTCTCTTCACCATTCACGCGCACCTTGACCTCGCGCTGAATGGCTGATCGAATGTTGTAGGATGTCACCTTGCCGTCGACCCATGCGATATCCACCGTGGAGTTTCCTCGGGCTTTCAGCCCTTTGACGCTGCCCGTCGGCCACGCTTTTGGAATTGCCGGCAGCAACTCGATCGTGCCGGTGTATGACTGCATCAGCATCTCGCAGACGCCTGCGGTGATACCGAAGTTGCCGTCCATCTGCATCGGCGGATGATTGCCGAATAGATTGAGGCATGTATTCCGCTCGTTCAGCAGGTTTCGGAACATGGTGTGGGCGCTTTCTCCTTCACGCAACCGGGCATAGAGTGCGGTCCGCCAAGCAAATGACCACTCCCTGACATCACCCACCGGGCCACGCGCATCAAGTGATTTCTTGGCCCCTGCCGCCAGTTCGGGAGTTTTGGAAATACTAAACTGCTCTCCAGGAAATAGACCGAAAAGGTGAGAGGTGTGGCGGTGGTGATTATTTGGATCATCACGATCCACCATCCATTCCTGGAGCTGCCCCCATTTCCCGATCTTCGGAACCATCAGCTTGTCGCGCATGTCCGCAATTTTCTTCCGGTATTCCGCATCGACACCCAGCACCTCGCTGGCGGCCACGTAGTTGTTGAAAAGATCCCAGCAGATTTCCTGGTTGTAACTCACACCGTCTTCGATCGGCCCCTGCTCGGGCGACCATCCGTTAGGAACTACCAAGGTACCGTCGGGTAACGCTTTCATACGCACCTCCCAGAACTCACAGATCTCTTTCATGATCGGATAGGCCACATTCTTCAGCCAAGTTTTATCTCCGGTGTATGCATAGTGCCACCAGAAATGTTGACAATACCAGGCGTTCGCCGTGATATCCCACTGCCAGCCCATATCGCCGTTGATACCGTGAGAGGTTCTAACCGCCCAGCCAACAGGTTTACCCGAAGCCGACTTGAATTCCGGGGCTTCCGCCGTTGCCTTGCGCCACGCAGGGAGCTGGCTTGTGATTAGATCCAAAAATGCCGTGTGGCACTCGGAAAGATTGGCCGGTTCGGCAAGCCAGTAATTCATCTGGACGTTGATGTTCGAATGGTAATCGCTGTGCCAGGGAGGATTGTTGTTATCATTCCACAACCCCTGCAAGTTAGCCGGTAGTCCGCCGGGCCGAGAACAACTGATAAGCAGGTAACGGCCATACTGGAACATCAGCTCTTCAAGATCGGGGTCGTCGCCTTTTTCGGTATGCCGTAGTTTGCGCTGGTCAATCGGCAGGGCAAGCCGATCGCTCGACGTCGATCCGACGTCGAGCTCTACTCGGTTGAAATAAGACTGAAACTCTTTGACATGCGCGGATTTAAGAGCGTCATATTTTTTTGAGGAGGCTGCGGCCAAACGTTTCCCGACGGTCACCCTCGGGTCCCCTCCACGGTAACTAGAAGAATGATTATACGTGTAATCCGTGGCCGCTGCCAACAGGACGGTCACGCTGTCGCATTGGTCAAAGAAAACCTGTCCTTCACCCGTCTGGATCGAACCGCCTTCATTTAACACCAAAGCATGGGTTTCGTACTTCAGGTGATTTGGCAACTCACCGGAAAACCTTAGCGCGTTTTTTGCCAATTGCGTGGTTTCGCGGTGCCCGCCATTGAGTTGGACCGCGCCACTGCACGACCTGGGTTTATCCGCAGTCAACCGCATGACCATCACTTCGTCGGGGTGGGAAGCAAAGGTTTCGCGCTTGTAAGTCACATCACCCGACTTGTAGGTCACCACATGAGTGGCCGTGGCAAGATCGAGCGAGCGGTGATAGCCATCCACGGTGACGGGAGCAGCCTTGGCGGGGAAAACCACGCCTGGAATAGAAATCTCGCTAACCTGAAAATGCATAACGCCCTTCTTTGGAGCAAATGACAGTCTGTAGGACTTGAACGGCGCGGTGTTCTTGCATGTATAGATTTTCACTTCGCCGCGACTGGCCATGGGCGGTTCGTTTTCGTGGCTATCAAGCGAGGTCCAGTCCTTACCATTGTTAGATCCGCTAAATTTCCAAGTCGATGGATCACGCTCAGGAGCGTCACCGGCAGAGGTGATCGAGTATTGATTGACCACGCGGGCCTCCGGCAGCCTGAGTTCCCAGACCAGCGGCACGCCATCAGGCACCACGCACCATTTCGTTCCGGGATTATTGTCCACGCTCTCCGCGATGCTTTCAGTTTGGTAATAGGACTCCTGTTTGCTGGCACAAACCACTGTAGGAACCTTAATGGCTACCGATCCAGACCGGGCGGTGGTATCGATGCCGAGGACGCCAAGTGTCTGATAAGACCCCATTTCATCATAGCCACCGGTGGCGGTCTTCTCGTCGCCGGTCCACAGGCTAATTTCGTTGAGAACCACCCGTTCGAGTGTCGGCTTGCCGTGAATCATCCCGCCTAGCTTCCCATTGCCCACGGGCAAGGCTTCCGTCATCGTGTCATTGGCAGGCTTGTCGTAGCGCAAGACCAGTTCCGCAGCTTGGGCATGTACTGCGAATGATAGCAGGCCCACAATTTCTAACATAAGTAATTGCTTCATTTGATTTATCTTGTTCTTCATACTTTGATCTATGATTTCCCATCATCTTCTGCGCTTCACGATGTCGCGGTCTCCTTGAGAATGACGAATCTGATATTGGCCCTGCGGGTGACCAATGCGAGCACCTTCTGGGCTTGGGGAAAATCTACCTTATTCCACGAGTCTGTCCATTCCCACAAACGGGGGACCGTATGAATCCGTCTGAATGAAGACGCTTCAAAAAGCGGGGTCGCTGACCCTCCAGTCAGCGACCCCTTAATCCCGGAGTAAACCCAGTAACTCCAGAAAGCATTAACTCGCAGGCGAGCCGATTTTAAATTTTGAATAGTATCAAAAGCCGTAAGACATCACGAAGATCCTCTTACATTCAAAAACCAAAATCCTAAAATCATTTCACCTTCTGCGGCGCAGCAGAGCAATCATTCCGAGGCTGCCGATAAGGGCAGCTCCGGGCTCGGGTATGGCCATCAAGGCGATGTCGTTGCCTCCGAGAAAAGTATTGCCAGTCGAATCCGCGGTATAGCTAATCTGCCAGTCGAATCCTCCGTAGTTTGTGACCGTGGCACCCTGCGCAAAGGTGTTGAAAGTGCCTGTGACTACATCGTTCGAGTCGTTGAGCAAGATGAAGAGTAAGTTGCCATTGGCATAGGTTCCTGCGGTGAAGGAAGTCACCAGAGTGCCGCCTGCGATGTCAACGGTACCAGTGGTGTCCACCTGATCATAGCCGCCGAGGCCTGGGGTGTTGCCCGTGATTTCAATGGTGAGGGTTCCATCCAAGGTGTAATTTCCGGTCGGCTGGATACCGGGGCTGTTGCCTGGATTGTGGAAACCACCGCTAAGGACCGTCAACGCACCGACCGAACCGGTGCCTCCGATCGTCGCGCCGGAGGCCACGGTGGTGAGAGAGCTGTTTGAGACACTGCCGTTGATGATGAGCGTGCCCTCGCTAACCGTGGTTGCGCCGGTGTAGGTGTTAGTTTTGTCAAGGATGAGTGTTCCGGTGCCGAGCTTGGTCAATCCGATTGCTCCGCCGCTGCCACCGGTGGAGTTGGCAATCGCATTGCCTTGAGTGAAGGTGCCTCCGTTGGCGGTGCTGGTGTTAAAGCCGAGTATCGCTCCGGACTGCAAGCCGACGGTCGCGCTTCCCGCCACCGAGATGTTGCCTAGCAGGATGTCCAGATTGGCGCTGGTAAAGCCTGCGGTTCCGAGGGAATCCACGTTTAGTGCGAGGGTGGCTGCGCTCTTGACATTGATGTTGGCTGCCGTCCAGTTCAACGAATTATTGTTATATAGGGACGCTTGTTTCGCGAATTGCAGCGTGCCGTTCGAGACAGTCGTTGTGCCGGAATAGGTATTGGTGCCGGAAAACGTCTGCGTACCGGTGCCGGTCTTGACAATCTTGGCCCCTGAACCGCCAATACCACCGCTGAACGTGCCGGAACCATTAGCGCTGCCTATGGTCAACGTGCCACCGCTCGCAGCCGCAGTTACAGTGCCGTTACCGGTCAGGGCATTGATAGTTTCGTTATTTGTGCCTATTCCTATATTCAACGTACCGAGAACATTCACGTTAGATGCGTCAGGAATCGCTTTGTTGCTCGACGCCCATCCGCCGCCCACACTCAAAGTCGCACCGGAAAGAATATTCAAATTGCCATTGAAGGTATTGGCGACGCCGCCACCTGACACTGCGGCAAAAGAGGTTGTTAACCACCCGGAGTAGATCTGAGAGTCAATCGTCACATCACCCGTCCCGGAAATACCGCCGGAAACGTTGACGGAACTCAGGCTGATACCACGGTTCAACGTGATCGCTGCAGTCAGGTTAGCAGCCTGTCCGCCAATACCCACCGTCCCCGTGCCGGCGGCTATGGTCATGGGCCGCGCAAAGGTGAGGCCAGCAAGCTTCAGCGTCGCCCCGGTAATGGTATCGCCCAGCGTGATGGTGCCTGATGTGCCCAACGCATTGGCATTCCCAAGAACCACCGTTCCATCCTTAATCGTCGTCCCGCCAGTGTAAGTGTTAGCCGAGCTGAGCGTCAGAGTGCCGGTGCCGGACTTGATGATTCCGCCGTTGGAAATGACATTTGTGAACGTCAACCCCTTGCTAGCACCCACCGTAAATGTGCGTGTGACACCACCGAGATCCACATTAAGATTTTGGTTTGCGGTGGCACTCCCGATCGTGACCGTCTGGTTCGACACTGGGTTTACACTGATATCCCCGCCTAAAGTGATGGTCTGGTTAGATACGCCGCTACTTCTCAGCGTGAGGGTTTGGTTGCCGGTGTAGTTGAAAGTCAACCCGGTGGTCAGAACGGAGTCGGCAGCAAACGTGACCGTTTGCGCCCCAGCCAAGGTCAGAGAGGAATCCCACAGGCCGTTGATAGTACTGCTGGCCCAGTTAGCGGTATCGTTGTAATCCCAAGGCCCTACGGCTGTCTGGTTGAAACCGGTGGTTGCCGCCTGCGAGTAACCCATCGCGGTCCACATGACCACGAGGGGAAAGTGCTTGAGGAAACCTTCTGAAGGATGGCGAAGGTATGGTATTTTCATTTTGTTAGTCTTGTTTGTTTTGTTCTTGTAAAAGGGAGGCGGTTCGAAACTTATGCAGAATTACATGGGCTGTCTACCCCCACAAAAGGGGGAGGAGGTAGGATAAAGAGCAATGAATAGAGGTAAGGATGGCACATCTTATCTTTCAGTCATGAATTTCTTCAAAGTCTTCCCGCCATCCTCGGACCGGTATAGGCCGTCGGTGGCCAGCAGCCACCAGAGATCGCCTTTGATGTATTCGCCTGCAAATGCGATAAAACCGCCTTTCGGTACATCACCTGCCGTATCGACCCAATGCCAATTTAAGGCAAAGTCCTCACTGCGGGAAATTCGGCCCGGCTTCACCGGGTTGAGAGCCTGAAGAAGAGCGCGTCCGCACCGAGTATCACCGTGACCCGAACTGGCTACGGCCGTGAAGGGCCTCATGCTTTCCATGTTCTTGGCTTCAGGAAACAGGAACATTTTGCGATCTTGCAGCGTCATGCTGTATCCGTGAGTTGTAGCAAAGGAGGGTTCATCAACTGAACCTTTGTCGAAGGCAACATTCAGGTAACCCACATCGCTCCACTCACAAATCGGCCACATATTTTTTCCACCCGTGCGGCTTACGTAATCATGTGAGGCCTTGACGGACGCCGACAAAGCAGGTTTGCCGCGACCAAGAAGCGTCATCAAGTGGTCGGGACAAGTCACAGCATGCATCCGCGGCAGGCCGTTTTCACCTCGACTCCATCCGCATAGAACCACGGCTGTGATGCGTTCGTTCTCAATCCCTATCCTAGCCCATTTAACACCGCCATCCCCACTCCGGAACAGCCCCTTGGTCTCGCATCCAGCATAAACTGTTTCTGGCTGCTCAGGATCGAAAGCGACAACCTCGCCGCAGAGCGCTGACGGACCGACTCCGTCAAAGTCACCGGGAAAGTCAAGTTTCTGCCATGTTTTTCCAGCATCAATGGTTTTCCATAGACCTCCATCCCATTTACCCGTGGCATCGACACATCCTGCGGCACGATACATCATTTGGGGATCTTTGGGATTGATAGCGACACTTCGGACCGAGTTGGCGGCCCCGCTCAAATCACCATTGGCGGCCGACCAAGTTTTGCCGTCATCGTCGGTACGAAGCAGACCCTTCTCCGATGAACGCACCACCACGATCTTAGGGTTCGATCTTGACATCACAACGCCGGTCCATCGCGGCCCGTCAGTGTTAGATACTGGAACAGAATCAGGCAGGACCAGATCCTTGGCAACCCCTGCCTCAAGCTTCACATTGGACACCTTGGCCTGAAAATATGCTTGGGCATCCTGAGGCAGGACACGGAAAACCAGACCGGCATCCATACTTGCCGCCATGGGCTTGAGGTGTGTCGCACCAAGCACCCAGGTTTTACCATCAGCCGAGGACCAAGCCGTCCAGACCTGTCCACGCCGAACCATCCGTATCCATGGATGTCCCTTGGGCAGTTCGTAGCTGTTGAGACGACTTGCGCCCTGATCACTGAAATCAGGTGTGGTCCGCAACCCGCCAAACGCCATCTGGCAGATGCCGAATTCCTCACCCCACCATCGCTCAGTACCTTTTTCTCTAGCAGTGAGACCGACCCAGGACCAGCCGTTAACCGGTTCATTATTGCGACCATACCATGAATCAAGCCGGCAGGTCAGCGTAAAATCTCCGGTAATGCGGCGAGATACAACATATTCACCTTCGCCAATGAACGAAAATGCATCTGGTGCAGTTTGCCAAATCCCTTTCACCGCTTTTTGCTCACCCACCACAGACATACTCCAACCATCTTTGATTTCCGGCCCGGTTATTGAAATGGACATCGGAAGCGAATCCATCGTGCAGTTGTTATCATAAGTAACGCGCGTCCAGAGCGTGTTGTTACCGCTGAGCATGGCACCTTGATATGTAAGTGTGGTCCCGGCACTTTCAGCCATCTGCATTGTCCCGAGGAACAACTGAATTTTATTGATCACGTGCCCTCTGCCATCCACATCTACCTTGAGCGTGGCAGTTCCATCAGTGCCGCCGGATGTCACCAAGGTCGCCAACGGCGTTTTGCCGGAGTCCTGGCGAACTAGGAATGCATGGGGAATCTCCTGTCGGGAAATACCAGGGCCTTCCCAATTCAACTTAAAGAAAGGCGACGAAGATCCATCCACAAAATAATCAACCTCCAGGGGATGATAGCCTTTGGCAAGATTCACATATCCCGAACGCTCAGCCGGGCCATGTGATCCATCCCAGACCAAAACATCACGTCCATCAACCGAGATGCGGTATCCATCAGAACCCTGCATGCGCAGGACATATATTCCACTAGTGGGGACTTGCAGGAACCCCTTGTAACGAAGAGCGTATCGTTTGCCGAGCGAAACACCGATCGAGGTATCAAACCCGCGCGACACGCCCTGCTTGTTCAGCTCCGCACCTGTAAGATCCGCCAGCGTCATCTTATTCTTGTCATTAAACTTGTGCAGCAGTTCGTAGTTTAATCCAGGAACCATGGTTGCGGCAGTTGCCTTGGCCGACGGACCTGCGGTTTTGGCCGCGATAATCATCGGTCGTGCGGCCTGATCAAACACATCGGTCAGCGAGAATCGCACCGTCGGTTTGGCAACAACCGCGTCGAGGAGCACCATGCGTGCCGTCGGCATGCGTTCTTGAAAGACAGCAACCGGCTTGCCCTCGCAGGCAGCATTGGAAAACACTTCGATCCGATACAGGAACTGCGGCGAAGACTTGGTGGCGAGATCCCATTTTACCAGCACTTGCTTGCCATTGGACTCGGCTGACAGCGATGCAATTTGCGGGGTATCGAGCGTCGGCTTTTCAGGCTGCTTCACAGTAAACTCGTGCGTCTTGTTCGCAGCCAACGGCTCACCCTTCAACTTGAACGGCATTAACGCCTTGTTCCACGACAGTTCCATCGCAATGAACTCGTGATCGCCTTGTGGCTTCACCTCAACCACCCAGTAATTGTCAAACTGCCCGTTCTTGGGATCGACGCGGATCGTAGTCTTGTTCGTTGAGCGCCACTCGCCATTCTTGAGACAGTAACCTAGGCGGCGGTATATGGAACGGACTGAACGACCTGAATTACCGACGTCTTCTAAAAATCCGTTATTGCTATTAAACGAATTCCCAGGCACCGGCAAACGCATGATACCGTATAAGTGCCATTGTCCAGTGGCAATATCCTTGATCCAACGACCGATAAAGCAATGCTGAGCATTGGTCTCTCCAACAGGTTCCCACACCCGCATCATCATCGTATACCATGCGCCGTTGGTCATGAATGGCCAGGCGTAGGCACCAAGCGAACCGCTGGCACCTTCTACGACATACTGCTTAGGGTAGGTATATTCCGAGGATGCTACGACACGCACCGGCTCACCGTCCTTATTGCCCCCCCAGAACGACCACACGGAGCCTGGATGGAATGCCGCCTGCACTGCCGGATCCAAGTTAGGACGATGGTCTGGAGGGAGTGACGGAATACCATTGGCAAAGCCGCCGTAGCCGCCGATTCCCGAGGGATTAGTACCAAAATTCCAGATGGCGGAGTAGGTGCTTTCCGCCCAAAATGGCCAGCACATATCCATCATCATCAATTCGGATCCACTCTCAACATTCTCCCCATACCATGAGGCGCGCAGATTCGCTGGGGTAAAAACCAGAATCACAAGGGCGATCTTAGCAAGGATGGTCGTTATCGAGGACTGTATCATAAGAAAATTCTTCATAGCTTAACCTTACGGTTAAGTTTCGTAAACACCTCAACGGGTGACTGTGTTTATCATTACCATAATTCGCTCTCGTGCATTCAAGGTTGGTTTGGTTTTCATTAGTTGGCCGCGACGAGTCACCGTACTGTGGTTTGCATCCAAGTTGATATACTAACCAAT
>Ga0247843_1003266_pt1 | contig 27073 bp, 27 predicted proteins | sample LaCruzMarch2017__FD_192420 | JGI IMG/M metagenome (GOLD analysis project Ga0247843, IMG submission 192420) | Freshwater microbial communities from meromictic Lake La Cruz, Castile-La Mancha, Spain - LaCruzMarch2017_8m | ecosystem: Environmental > Aquatic > Freshwater > Lake | place: Spain... | reverse complement strand
GGCATGTGAAGCGTCTTGCCTGCAATTAGTTGCTATCTGAAGTTCTAGTCGTCCCTCATACCAACGCTCATGCTGTAAGAGCTGCAGTACGACCTGGCGTGACTTGGGAAATTTCAGCAAGCCCTACCTAAGAAAGAGTAGGGACATTCTTGTAAGCCTGAAATCTCAGGGTCGATCAGGGGTGAATGAGGAGCTGATCGATTGGCTTGATGATGCATTGAAGCGTATGTCGTGGCGGAGCTGGGACACGACTCGCACTGGCTTGAAGGTTGTCGGCACCGGACTTCTCGCTTTCCACATCATTCGGAACTCCTTCACTGTCGAGCCTGGCTTGGTGGCGATGTATCTCGCCATCGTTTTCAGCGTTGGTTTCGCCTTCGTTGTGGTCATCTATCCAGCCGTCGATTGGGCCTCCGGGACTCAGCAGACGGCCAGTCAAGGGATGAGTGAGCAGATGGCCAGCGCCATCAAGCGCCATCCCCTGCGTCTGGCTCTGCTGATCCCTGGGGAGGACGGCATCTTCTTTGTTCCCCTTCTATGGGTTGGGATCACGCCCCTCACCGCTGGTGTGGCTGCGGCGGCGTTTGCCGCTGTTCACCTTCCGGAGTATTCGATCAGAGCCTGTGCGCCAAAGTTCGTGTTCTTGTTTGCTGTTGCCATGGTTGTCCTTCCCCAAGGCATTGGATCCGTCGTGGTTGGTCATCTCCTGGTCGATGCCATTGCCTTCACGACATTGAACCTGCTCAGCGCCGATGAGGCGGCCGCCTTATCGCCCGTAGACACCGCCTCAGGCAAGCCCTGAGCCCTCAGGCGTTGCTCCAGGCGCCGTTATCCACCCGCAGGCTCGAGCCGCGCTCGCCCGCAATCACCTCGATGCCGCCGCGGATGCGCTCGCGCAGGGCGCCGACGTGGCTGATCAGGCCGATCAGGCGGCCCCCCTCCCGCAGCCGGTCGAGTTCGTCCATGGCCAGCTGCAGGTTGTCGGGATCAAGGCTGCCGAAGCCCTCGTCGATGAACAGGGCCTCCAGGGGCACGCCGCCGGCGTGGGCCTGCACCGTGTCGGCCACGCCCAGGGCCAGGGCCAGGGAGGCCTGGAAGGTTTCGCCGCCGGAGAGGCTGCTCACCTCCCGCTCCTCGCCGGTGTAGGCATCCAGCACCCGCAGACCCAGGCCGGCGTTGCGACCGCCGTGGCCGCCCTCGTCGGTGAGCCGCAGCTGGTAGCGGCCGGAGGTCATCAGGGTGAGCCGCTGGTTGGCGTAGCCGCAGATGTCGGCGAGGTAGGCCGAGAGCACCCAGCGCTGCAGGGAGATGTAGGGGGCCGCCTTGCCCTGGCAGCGGTTGGCGACGGCGCCCAGGCGCTCGGCCCGCTCCTGCTTCTCCGCCAGATCGCCGGCGCCGGCCCGGTGTTCCGCGGTGAGGCGGGTGATCTCCCGCTGGGCGGCCCGGGCTTCGCTGTGGCGCTCCACGGCCCGGGTGCGGGCCGCATCGGCGCGGGTCACGGCCTCGCCGGCGGCGGCGGTGTCGGGGCGCTGCTCCGGCAGATCGGCCAGATCGGGGGCGGCCAGGAGGTTGCGCTGCTCGATCACCGCCGCCTCGTAGGCCGCGATCCGCTCCACCAGCTTCAGGCGCCAGCTCTCCTCCTGCAGGGCCGCCTCGGCGTCCGCCGCCGTGGCGAACGGTGAGACGGCCAGTTCCTGGCCCAGCCGCCGGGCCGCCTGTTCCAGCTCGCTGGTGGCGCGGGTGTGGGCACCGGCCCCGGCCACCAGGACCTTGAGGGCGGCCTCCAAGGGCCCGAAGGCCCGCAGCACCGCACCCGGCTCCAGCCCCTCCCCCAGCTCCCGCGCCACCTGCTCCGCCAGGGTCCGCTGCCGCTGGCTGGCCTCGGCGGCGGCCCGGCGCTCCAGGGCGATGGCCGTGGCGGCCGCCTCGATGGCCTTGGCCAGCTGCTGGCGTTGCTGCTCCCGATCTGCCGTTCGCTGCTCCAGTGACGGCAGACCGTCGGCCAGGGCCTGGGCCGCCAGCTGGGCCGCAGCGGCGCTGCCGGCGGCCTGGCGGGCGGCGAGCGGATCGGGGCCGTCCCCCGCCTTCTCCAGCACGGCGGCGAGGGCGGCCTGGGCGTTGGCCAGGGCCACTGCGGCCGCCTGCGCTGCCTGGGTGGCCGCGGCCAGGGTCCGTTCCGCGGCGGCGATCGCTCCGTCGTCCACCGCGTCAGCGGAGGGCCGGGCCGGCGCCGGGTGGGCCGTGGCGCCGCAGACCGGGCAGGGGGCGCCGGCGTCCAGACCGCCGGCCAGCCGGGCGGCCATGCCCTCGATCTGGCGCCGCCGCAGGTCGTTGAGGCCGGCGGCCGCCGTGTTGACCTGACGATCGGCGCCGTTCCTGGCGGCCTCGGCCGCCCTGCACCGTTCCTGGGCCGGGACGATGGCTTCGGCGGCCACGGCGCGGCCATCGGCCTCCCGGGCGGCCCGCTGCAGGCCCTCGAGCTGGTCGCGGGCGCTGCGGGCCTGGCTGAGCAGCGCCAGCTCCCGCTCCTGTTCCGACGCCAGCCGCTCCTGCTGGCCGACGGCGGCGGCCCGCCCGGCCTCGGCCTCGCCAGCCCGCTGGCTGGCGGCGGCCGCCGCCCCCCCGGCCTGGGCGGCTTCTTCGGCCTTGCGGGCCAGCTCGCGAACCTCGGCCCCCCGGGCGGCCAGGTCGGCGCCGGCCGCGGCGAGATCTTCGGCGCTGGGCAGGGCCGTCAGGTCGAGCCGATCCACGGAGACCGGCAGCGCCCGCGCCCCGTCCCTGGCCTGGAGTGCTGAGCGCAGCTGGGCCTGCAGCCCCCGCTCCACCCGCACCATCTCCTGGCGCGCTTCCTGTTCGGCCACCAGGCTGGGGCGCAAGGTTTCGGCCCGCTCCGCCAGCTCCAGCTTCTGGCGGTACTCCGCCACCGTCTCCCGTTTGGCGTCCAGTTCACCCAGCCGGGCGCTGGCGGCGGCGCGCCGGTCCCAGCGCTCCGCCTGCGCCGTGAGAGCCGCCTGGGCCGCCTGGGCCGCCGTCAGGCTGGTGACGGCCGACCGCAGGGCGGCTTCGGTGCCCCGCACCACCCCGCCGATCTGCTCCACCAGCATCTCGAGGCCGGCCTGGTCGGCGGGTGGCTCGGGCGGTTCGGGGGCGTGGGGGGCCCAGGCGTCGGCCGCCCGGCGCCGCAGCACCTCCTGCTCCCGGGCCTGGTCCAGCGCCAGGTTCCGCGCCGCGCGGGCCTGGTCTTCGAGCCACCAGCCGGCCCGCTCGTAGATCACCGTGTCGAAGAGGGTTTTGAGCAGGGCTTCGCGCTCCTCGGCCTTGGCCCGCAGCACCTCGGCGAAGCGCCCCTGGGGCAGCAGGATCACCTGGCGGAACTGGGCGGCATTGAGCCCCACCAGGTGTTCCACCTCGCGGGTCACCTCGGTGGTCTTTGCCGCCACGGCCTGGTCCGGTGCCCCGGCGTCCAGGCGGAACAGGACCGCCTGGGACGCCTTCTCGGTGGTGCCCTGGCCGCGGGCCTTGGGCGCGGTGTGGGCGGGGCTGCGCTCCACCCGGTAGCGGGCGCCGCCGCTGGAGAACTCCAGGCTCACCCTCGGCACGGCGGAGGGGGCGGCATGGTCGGAGCGCAGGCCCTTGACGCTGCGGTCGCCGGATACCTCGCCGTAGAGGGCGAAGCAGAGAGCATCGAGCAGGAAGGTCTTGCCGGCGCCGGTGGTGCCGTGGATCAGGAACAGCCCCTCGGCGGCCAGGGCGTCGAAGTCGATCGCCACCGGATCGGCATAGGGCCCGAAGGCCTCGATCGAGAGGCGGTGGGGCTTCACCGCTCCCCTCCCCGTTCCGCCGCCGCCAGGGCCGCCCGCAGCAGTTCGGCCTCCGGCTCGCCGGGCGGCTGGCCCTGCTGGTCGGTGAAGAAAGCGGTGGCCAGCTGCAGCGGCGAACGGGCCTGGCGCACCTGGCGGTGGCGCTCGGCGCCGCCGGCGCGGGCCAGCTCCGGGGGCTCGTGGCGCAGCTCGGCGATGTGGGGGAAGCGGGCCCGCAGGCGGGCCATGGCCTGGAGCGGCAGGGTGTCGTCGGTGAGGATCGCCCGCACCCGCGCCTCGCTGGCGGCGGCGTGGAGGGGGTCGCCGCAGAGCTCCTCGATGGGGCCCCGCAGGGTGCACAGGGGCCGGCCCACCCCCAGGGGCACCACTTGCACGGTGGGGGTGCCGTCGGCGGCCAGCTCCACGATCCGCACCGACTTGACGTGCCGCTCCTCGGAGAAGGAGTAGGCCAGGGGGGTGCCCGAATACGCCACCCGGGGGCCGTCCAGCTGCTGGGAGGCGTGCAGGTGGCCCAGGGCCACGTAATCGAAGCCCGCGAAGGCCGCCACGCTCACCCGGTCGACGTTGCCGATGGTGAGCTCCCGCTCCGACTCCGACGTCTCCCCGCCGGCCACGAAGGTGTGGGCCACCAGCACCGAACGGTGGGGCGGCCGTTCGCGGCGGTCGGCGTGGATCCGCTCGATGGCCAGCCGGGTCACCTCCTCATGGCGCAAGCGCACCGGCCCCCCGGCCAGGGCCGGCCCCACCACCGCCGGCTCCAGGTAGGGCAGGGGATAGATGGCCACCGGCGCGCCACCGCCCCTGGGTGTCACCAGCACCGGCTCGGTGGCCCGGCCCACATCGCCCCGCACCGTGACGCCGAAGGCCGAGAGCAGCGGGTCGTACACCGACACCCGCACATGGGAATCGTGGTTGCCGGCGATGGCCACCACGGCGGTGCCGCCGGCACTGAGCATGGCCAGGGCCCGGTTGAATAGGTCCACCGCCTCAGCCGGCGGGATGGCCCGGTCGTAGAGGTCGCCGGCGATCAGCACCGCATCGACGGCCTGCTCACGCGCCAGTTCGGCGATCCGCTCGATCGCCGCCGCCTGCTCCTCCAGCAGCGAGGCGCCGTGAAAACTGCGGCCCAGATGCCAGTCGGAGGTGTGCAGCAGGCGCATGGGAACAAGGTACCGAGGCCAGCGGCGCCCAGGCGGTCGTCAGTTGGTGCTGGCGGCCGTCAGGGAGTGGAGGGTCTGGACCTGGCCCGGCGAGAGGGCAAAGTTCAGATCGCCGGCGGAACTCGGCACCGTGATCCTCAGGGGCAGGCCATCGGCAGGGGTCGGCTCAAGGCTGCCGGCGTCGAACTGGGAGGACGTGGCCGGGATCGCACCACCGGCAGAGGCCGTGAGCTCTTTGCTGAGGTTGGCGAGACTCCAGTCCTGATCCTTGCCATCACTGAGCAGCAGGGGGCGGGCATGGTCCAGGCTCAGCTTGGGGGACTCCGCATTCAGCCGTAGACGCAGACCCGTGGCCGCGTTGATGTCGGAGCGTTCGTAGAGCATGACGCCGAGGCGGTGCCCCGCGCCGTCATCCAGGTTCCAGTTGCCATCGGTTTCGGCGGCCGTGGCGGCGGGTGGCGACAGCAGCGAGGCCAGGACGAACAGCCCGACCGCCACGATCCCTGAACGGCCGATGTCGGCGAGGCGATGCCAGGGCGTCATCACCATGGAGGTGAAAAAAGCAAGGATTCTTTTCATTGGCGTGTGGTTCTCTGCGGGGACATTTTCAACCTAATAAGATCGCCTGATGCGGCGCAGGCGGATATCCAACGTGTGAGAAGGTTGTCTTCGTCAGTATCCTCGGTAAGCGCAAATAATCCCTCCCCATTCCCAGTGAGAGCCTGAGCATCTGCTTCTTGCCAAGGGTCTCTTTGCCCCCGGAAAGATAGGCAATCTGCAGCAGACTCAGTCCCGCCTGCGGCATCCGTGCAGCGCCGACTTCATCGGAGGGCATCATTGGCTGGCCGCGCTCTGCCCTCCCGCTGCGAGGCAGCGGGCCATGCTGAAGCCATGAACCCCTCCACACCGGCAGCCACCGCTGAGCCAGGCCACTGGGACCAGCGCTACCGGCAGGGCGCCGACGGCTGGGAACTGGGCCGGCCGGCTCCGCCGCTGGAGCGGTTCCTGCGTAGCCATCCCCTCGCTCCCCGGCCGCCGGGGACGGTGCTGGTGCCGGGCTGCGGCCGCGGCCATGAGGCCGCCCTGCTCGAGCAGCTTGGCTTCAGCGCCATCGGCCTGGATTTCAGCGGCGAGGCCTTGGCCGAAGCCCGCTCCCTGCACGGCCCGGATCGGGCCGCTCTGCGCTGGCTGCAGGCCGACCTGTTTGACCAGCAGGCCCTGGAGGCGGCGGGCCTGGCGCCCGGAAGCCTCAGCGGGATCGTGGAGCACACCTGCTTCTGCGCCATCGATCCGGGCCGCCGCGACGCTTACATCGCCACCGTCCGTCGGCTGCTGGCGCCGGGGGGCTGGCTGCTGGGGCTGTTCTGGTGCCACGGCAACCCGGGCGGTCCGCCCTGGGGCAGTGACCCCGAGGTGGTGGCCGCCCAGCTGGCCCGGGCGGGGCTGGTGGCCGAGCTCTGGGAGCCGGCCAGCGGTTCGGTGGACCAGCGCCAGGACGAATGGATCGGCCTGTGGCGCCGGCCGCTACACCCTGTTCCAGGGCATTACGGCCAGCAGGCGGGCCATGCCGCAGAAGCCGGAGATGCCCGCGAAGGTGAGCCCGGCCCCCACGAAGCCGCTCAGCCAGATCCAGCCCGGGGCCACCACCTGGCTGAGGATCACCCCCAGCAGCACCAGGCTGCCGGCGACGATCTGCACCTGGCGCATCAGCGGCAGCGGCGCCCCCTTGAGCTGGTGCACCGGGAAGCCGGCCTGCTGCCAGGCGGGTAGGCCACCGAGCAGGTCGGCGACGGGGTGGGGATGGCCCAGTTGCAGCAGCTGGGACAGTCCCTTGCCGCTGCGGTTGCCGCTCTGGCAGACCAGCACCAGCGGGCCGCGGGGCAGGTCGGCCTGGGCCAGGCGGGAGAGGGGGACGTTGAGGCTGCCGGCGATGTGGCCGGTGGCGTACTCCATCGGTTCGCGCACATCGATCACGCTGACCTCACCGGAGGCCAGCCGTTCGGCCAGGTCGTGGGCGCCCAGGCGGCTGGGGGTGGTCACAGGTGTGCTGGTCATGGTTGTGGGGGTCATGGAGGGAGGAAGGAGTGGGATGGAATTCACATGGCAAGCACTTCAGGCCTGCACGACCCCGTCCAGGGGGAAGCCCTCGGCGGCCCAGCGGCTCAGGCCGCCGTGGAGGTTGGCCACCTGCAGGCGGCCGGCCTTGAGCAGCTGCTGGGTGGCGAGGGCCGAGCGGCTGCCCGAATGGCAGACCACCACCAGCGGGCGACCGGCGGGGATCTCGGCTGAGCGGCTCTCCAGTTCCGGCAGGGGGATCAGCAGGCTGCCGCCCACATGCCCGTCGGGCCCGGCGAACTCCTCGGCGGAGCGCACATCGAGCACGGTGACGTCGCCGCGGTGGGCGGCCACCCAGGCGGGGCTGAGTTCGGGCAGTCCGGCGTAGCTGCGCGCCATCGGTGCCCAGGCCGGCGCGGCGCTGGCCTCGCGGGGCTTGCCGGAGCGCATGTTGCCGGGCAGGGCCTGGGCGATCCGGTGGGGATGGGGCAGCCGCATGTTCTCCATGTGGCCCACGAAGTCCCGCTCGGTGGCGTTGCCGCCGAGGCGGGCGTTGAAGGCCTTCTCCTCGGTGACGGAGGTGACATGGCGGCCGGTGTAGTCGTGGCCGGGGTACAGCAGGCAGTGATCGGGGAGGGTGAGGATCTGGCCGGTGATCGAGGCCCAGAGGGTGTGGGCGTCGCCCTGCTGGAAGTCGCAGCGGCCGCAGCCGCGCACCAGCAAGGCGTCGCCGGTGAAGGCCATCGTGTGGTCGTCGAGCACGAAGGTGAGGCAGCCGTCGGTGTGGCCGGGGGTGGCGCGCACCTCCACGTGGCGGCCGCCGAAGAGGACGCGATCGCCGTGCTTCAGGGGACGGGTGACGTTCTCGGCGCCGACGCAGGCGGCCAGGCCGATGGCACAGCCGGTGGCCTCGTGCATCAGCCAGCTGCCAGTCACGTGGTCGGCATGGGCGTGGGTGTCGATCGACGCCACCAGCTCGAGGCCCAGTTCCCGGATCAGCGCCAGGTCGCGGTCGTGCTGCTCGAAGACCGAATCGACCAGCAGGGCCTGGCGGCTGGCCACATCCACCAGCAGGTAGGTGAAGGTGCCGGTGTCGGCATCGAACAGCTGGCGGAACAGCAGTGGGGCACCCCCGGCGGCGGCGGCGAGGCAGAGGGAAGGCGCTGGGGCGACGGCCATCGGTGCTCAGGCATCAAGTGTTATGACTATAGCCGCATAGCAGGGAAGGCGGGTGATTCTGCGGCGCATCTGCAGATCGCCGGCGGCCGTGCTCCGCGCCTCAGGGCGCCAGCCGCTCGATGGTCCAGGCCGGGGCGCCCGCTTCCTCGCCGGGTGCGATGGGGTCGGCAGGCCGGTAGCGGAAGCGATCGTGCAGGCGGTTGCTGCGGCCCTGCCAGAACTCGAACTCGAACGGCACCACCCGCAGGCCGCCCCAGGCCGGTGGCAGCGGCACTTCGCCATCGGCGAAGCGGCGTTTCATGGCGTCCCACTGCATCTCCAGGATCGAGCGGGAGCTGATCACGGCGCTCTGCTGCGACACCCAGGCCCCCAGCCGGCTGCCGACCGGCCGCGAGAGGAAGTAGGCCAGCGATTCGGCGGCGCTGATCCGCTCGGCCCGGCCCAGGATGGCCACCTGCCGCTCCAGCCCGTACCAGGGAAACAGCAGGCTCACCTCCGGATGGGCGCCGATCTCGCTGGCCTTGCGGCTTTCGTAGTGGGTGAAGAACACAAAGCCCCGCCCGTCGAAGGCCTTGAGCAACACGGTGCGGGCGCTGGGGCGCACACCATCGCTGGTGCCCAGCACCATGGCGTTGGGCTCGTCCAGCTCGGCCGCCACCGCCTGATCGAACCAGCGGCGGAACTGCGCCACAGGATCGGCCGCCAGATCCCCCCGCCGCAGCGCCTGGCGCCGGTAGTCGCGGCGCAGCTGGGCGGGATCGGTGGGGGTGGCTGGATCGCCCATGGCCAGCCGTCGCGCGGCGTCGTGCTTGCCCCAGCCTGGGGCCTGCGGCGCCATGGGTCAGCCCTCCTATCGTGCTACCTGCCACTGCAGGTGGGAGTCCATGGATCCAGCGACGGACGGCGACGCCCACCAGCGGCTGCGTTCCCAGGGGTTGAGGCCGATCCAGATCTGGGTGCCCGACGTGCGCTCACCCCGGTTCGCCTCCGAGGCCCGTCGCCAGAGCCTTCTGGCCAATGCCGGACCCCTGGAGGCCGAAGACCAGGCCTTCGTGGACGCCATCTCCGTGTGGCCGGATCAGGCTCAGGAATGAATCGCGGCGATCGTGCAGGACGATGCTTTCGACGCCAGGGATTCGGTGACGATCTGTCCGCTCACGAGCCAGACCACGGACCTCCCCCTGTTCCGAATCCCGGTGGAACCCTCACCCAACAATGGTCTGGCCGTCTCCAGTTGCCTGATGGTGGACAAGCTCACCACCGTGCCCCGCGCACGGCTGGGTCGAAGGATCGGGATCCTCGATGACCCGCTTCTGGTGCGGATGAATCGCTCCATCCTGGTCTTCCTCGGCCTGGCCCGCTGATCGCCCAGGTGAAGGCGTCATCACTGAGAACCCAATCCAGTTGCTGCCGGCCTTTGTGCACTCGCTGTTGCTCTGAGGGCGGCGTACAGCTCAGCTCAAGGAGTTGAACGAATCTCCACCCAGGGCTCAGTTTCGCTGAGGCTGGCCATCGCTTGATTGAGGTGGCGCAGCAGGATCCGCTGGAGCGAGACGTTGGACGTATTCCCGACCCGAAGCCAGATCACCTGGGGAGGTGGGCCTTGCTGAGCGAGAAGGTTGAGGAAATCCCTGTCCTTGGTCATCACTACAGCTCCTGCCTCCTTCGCCTTCAGGAAGATCTGCCGATCCTCGGCATCTCGCAGGCCCAGATCTCTGACCGGGAACGTCTGGATGCCGGGGAAGCTGCTGCTGATCCACTTGGAGAGCGCTGGTGACAGCTGCGCGTCGAGCCAGAGAATCACGCCACCAGCACGGGATGATCGACTTCACGCGCCGCGTAGCTCAGGGCTGCTGGGAGATCCTCAGCTTCAAGATCGGGGAGCTCGGCGAGGATCTGCTCGCTGCTGAGGCCGGCGGCGTAGAGGTCGAGCACATCACTCACGCGGATGCGCATACCCCGGATGCAGGGCTTGCCACCGCATTGCGCGGGGTTGTGGGTGATCCGGGAGGAGGTCATCAGGCCAGGTTAGGCGCCCCTCTTGGACAGAGCGCAACACCTGGGCTACCTGCCCTGCACAACCTTGGTCGTGTCTGCCCGTACCCCAAACGGTCCCCAGTCCAGGCAGACTCCCTCCAGCGACGACTGACCTGATCCACCAGTGCCCGATCCGGATCAGCTGAACGACTTCCTCGAAGCCCTGGGAAAGGCCGGCAGCCCCGCCAGGAACTCGACCCTGCGGGAAGCACTCGGCTGGGAGGAGACCCTCTACGAGGAGGTGAAGGCGGAACTGGTGGCCAAAGGGATCGTGGTGCGCGGCCGGGGCCGCAGCGACAGCGTTTCTCTGGTGGGCGCCGAGCCGGTGTCCCAAGCGGCGGCACCGGCCAGTAACGGCCGCAAAGGAAAAGCCGCCGGCAACGGCACCGCCAACCTGGGCTTTGAGGCCAAGCTCTGGCTCACGGCCGACAAGCTGCGCAACAACATGGACGCGGCCGAGTACAAGCACGTGGTGCTCGGCCTGATCTTCCTCAAATACATCTCCGACAGCTTCGAAGAGCACCGCGCCAAGCTGCTGGCAGGCGTTGGCGACTACGAGGGAGCCGACCCGGAAGACCCCGACGAATACAAGGCCGAGAACGTATTCTGGGTGCCGGCCGAGGCGCGCTGGAGCCACCTGCAGGCCCATGCCAGGGAGGCCACGATCGGCAAGCTGGTGGACGACGCCATGGTGGCGATCGAGCGTGACAACCCGCGCCTCAAGGGCGTGCTGCCGAAGGACTACGCCCGTCCGGGCCTCGACAAGCAGCGTCTGGGGGAACTGATCGATGTGATCGCCACGATTGAACTCACCGCCGCCAGCGAGGGCGAGCAGACCCATCGATCGGTGGATCTGCTGGGCCGGGTGTACGAATACTTCCTCACCCGCTTTGCCTCAGCCGAGGGCAAGAACGGCGGCCAGTTCTACACGCCGAGCTGTGTGGTGCGCTGCCTGGTGGAGATGCTGGAGCCCTACAGGGGCCGAATCTACGACCCCTGCTGCGGCTCCGGCGGCATGTTCGTGCAGAGCGAGAAGTTTGTGGAAAGCCACGGCGGCAAGCTGGGCGATATTTCGATCTATGGCCAGGAGAGCAACGCCACTACCCGCCGCCTGGCGGTGATGAACCTGGCCCTGCGTGGCATCGAGGCCGACTTCGGCCCCGAGCACGCCGACAGCTTCCGCCGTGACCTGCATCCGGATCTGCGGGCGGATTATGTGCTCGCCAACCCGCCCTTCAACGACTCCGACTGGTTCCGCAAGGACGACGACGTGCGCTGGCAGTACGGCGTGCCGCCCAAGGGCAATGCCAACTTCGCCTGGGTGCAGCACTTCATCCACCACCTGGCGCCGCAGGGTATGGCCGGCTTCGTGCTCGCCAATGGGAGCATGAGTTCCAATCAGAGCGGTGAAGGAGAGATCCGCCGCGCCCTGATCGAGGCGGACCTAGTGGACTGCATGGTGGCCCTACCGGGCCAGCTCTTCTACAGCACCCAGATCCCGGTGTGTCTGTGGTTCCTGGCCAAGAGCAAGGCCGCCGATGGCCAACGGGGCTTCCGCGATCGGCGCGGGCACACGCTGTTCATCGATGCCCGCAAGCTCGGCACCCTAATCGATCGGGTGCACCGGGAGCTGCTGGAGGCCGACTTGGCGAAGATCAGCGGCACCTATCACCGCTGGCGGGGAGTGAACGGCGCGGACGACTACGAAAATGTGCCGGGCTTCTGTAAGTCCGCCACCACTGCCGAGATCGCTACCCATGGCCACGTGCTCACGGCAGGGCGGTACGTGGGGGCGGAGGAGGTCGACGACGACGGTGAGCCGTTTGAGGAGAAGATGCCGCGGCTGGTGGCTGAGCTGGAGGCTCAGTTTACGGAGTCCGCAGAACTGGAGCGGGCCATCAAAGCCAATCTACGGGGGCTGGGTTATGGCGGGTGAATGGGAGGAAACAACGCTCGGCGCCGAAGCAGATTTACTAACGGGCTTCCCCTTCAAAAGCGAACGCTACACCGATTCGCCCGATAGCATCCCTCTTGTTCGTGGTGACAACATTGTTCAAGGCGCAATGCGATGGGATGGCGTCAAGAGATGGCCTATCTCTGAGCGTGGCCAATACTCTATGTATGAGCTTAGTGAAAATGACGTTGTTCTGGCGATGGATCGACCTTGGATTGAGGCTGGACTCAAGTATGCAACCATTTCCAAGCATGACCTCCCGTGTCTGCTTGTTCAGCGAACCGCGAGACTTCGGGGCGGCCCAAATCTTGAAACCAAATTTCTCCGCTACATCATCGGCAGTCGGGAGTTCACCCAGCACATCCACGCCATAACTACTGGCACTGCTGTTCCTCATATCAGTGGGAAGCAAATCAAGGACTTCAAATTTCTACTCCCACCCCTCGCAGAGCAAAAAGCAATCGCCGAGTTACTCGGGGCGCTGGACGACAAGATCGAGTTGAACCGGCGGATGAACGCGACGCTGGAGGCGATGGCGCGGGCGCTGTTCCAGAACTGGTTCGTGGATTTCGAGCCTGTTCGGGCCAAGCTTGATGGGCGGCAGCCCCTTGGGCTCGATCCAGCCACAGCCGCCCTTTTCCCTGAACACGTGGAAGACTCACCTCTCGGCAAGAAACCAAACGGTTGGCAAGTCACTACGCTCGACAACGTGCTTGCTGTGTTGGAAACAGGCGGTCGACCAAAGGGTGGAGTTGGTGGAATCACGAGTGGTGTCCCCAGCATCGGGGCAGAGAGCATCGTGAGCGTCGGCATGTTCGACTTTGGCAAGACGAAGTTCGTGCCGGTCGAGTTCTACCAAGGAATGAAGAAGGGCCACATCGAGAGCCACGACGTGCTGCTTTACAAAGACGGCGGACGCCCCGGCGAATACGAGCCACACGTGAGTATGTTCGGCGACGGATTCCCATTTGAGAAATGCAGCATCAACGAGCACGTCTATCGACTGCGAACCAACGAGCACCTCAGTCAAGAGTATCTCTACTTTTGGATGACCTCAGAGTTCGCCTTCGCCGAAATGAGAATCAAAGGAACTGGCGTCGCCATCCCCGGGCTGAACTCAACCGCCGTTCGTTCGCTTGGCGTGCTGGTTCCACCGCATCCCATCCTCGAAGCGTTTACGAAACAAGCCGCGCCGCTGGTGACCCGAATCCTCTCCAACGCGAAGCAATCCCGCACCCTCGCAACTCTTCGCGACACGCTGCTGCCGAAGCTGCTGAGCGGAGAGTTGAGCATTAACTGAGACAAACCCATGAGAAAACCAACTGCATCAGCTTCGTCGCCATCACTACAACCGCCTGCCTCACCTAGTGCGGTTTCGACTTCCGGCAAGTCCATGTTTTTTGACCCCGAAGCTGCTGCATGGAAGGAGTTAAAGCCGGATATTCCAGCGGACACCGACTCATCCGAGGAGCAGAGAATTTTGACTGCATCGAAAGGTGCCAAAGAAGAACTGAAGAGTTTTCTGCTTTCCTCCCTCCAGATGCAGCATGTTGTTGTGCTTGCAGGTAGTGGAACGTCGTTAGGACCGGTCACGAAAGGACCTTCGATGTGGAATCTATGGGATTACTGCGTGAATAGCAATCCTGGAACGGACAACGATGAACGAACAATTTCGGCCACAGCATCGAATGTGATTGCCGAAACTGGATACGATGTCGCGAGTGAGAAAGAGAACATCGAAGCTCTTCTCTCCCGATGTGAGGCCTATTTACAGGTGAAGACAAGCGCAGACGTGACAGCCTTCATCACGGAGTCGAAGAGGGTGATTCTGGAAAAGTGCTCTGAGTTTCTCGACCTAGAGGATGCAACACAGCTTGCAGCTCATCGCACTTTTCTACACAGGCTTTCCCGGCGTCGCGTCCGAGATTCCCGTCTGAAACTTTTCACGACGAACTACGATTTATGTTTTGAAACTGCTGCGGGAAAGCAAGGGTTGGTCGTGCTCGACGGTTTCTCGTTTTCTCAGCCGCGACAGTTTGATCCGCGCTTCTTCTTGTATGACATTGTACGTAGACCGGCTACTGGCGACGAAATCGGGACACCGCTGGAAGGTGTCTTCCACATGTATAAGCTTCACGGCTCGGTCAACTGGTCTCGCAACCCTGTAGAGGAAATAGTGGTGGAGCAGAATCCATCTCCAGAATCTGCTTGCCTGATCTACCCAGCAAAGGGAAAGTATCAGCAGTCGTACGTTCAGCCACACCTTGAGCTAATTTCGCAGTATTTCTCAGTGCTCCGCGAACCTAACACTTGCCTTATCGTTATTGGATTTGGATTCAACGACGATCACTTGTCCGAGCCAATTCTTGCAGCTGTGAGAACAAATCCTCACCTACGCTTGATTGTCGTCAATCCATCGGCTGATTCGCTCACACTGCAATCACATGAGCAGAACAAGTACTGGGGTACTCTGCTTGACTTGGCCAAGCAAGGCGAAGATGTGTGGCTCATTAAGGCGAAATTCGGAGATTTTGCAGAGATGATTCCCGATCTTAAATCCTTGACTCCTGCTCAGCGCCTCACTCGTGACATCAAACTCGTAGCTAGTACATAATGAGCAGGTCATCCAACATCGAGGACGCGTTCCCAAGGGGATTACTGCGCCCTGAATTATTCATCGGAGTTTTGTCCTCCGTGGCAGCTCAGGCTGTCCGCTTCAATTTGAATGATGCAGGGTCACCCAGTGGAGCGCACTTTCTCGGAGGTCGTTATGGGAAAGGTGAGGTCGGGGAGTTCGTGCTGATTGAAGGCCAGATCAATTTGTTGCTCGGTCGCGTGGTTGAGATTCATCTTCCTGAATCAGAAAGACGCTCTGTAGATGCATCCCATTCAAAGGTGTCGGACCTCGATGCTTTGGGCACAATACAACTTCTCGGTTCGGTCGCGATGGATTCGCTGCGCGTCACTGCTGGGGTTGAATCCTACCCTCGATTGGGAGACCGGGTTTACGCTGCTCCGCACAAATTCGTCGCAGATCTGCCGAGCTTGATGCAGCCGGAGGGAAGTCCGGAAAGTAAAGTGCTACTCCGCCTAGGTTCTATCGATGTTGCACTTGAAAGTTCAGTTTCGATACGACCGGAAAAATTGTTCGGGCGTCACTGCGCGATCTTGGGCACCACTGGAGGTGGTAAGAGTTGGACAACTGCTCGCATCATTGAAGAATGTCTGAAACACAAAACCAAGATCATCCTCTTGGACGCTACCGGTGAGTATCGAGGATTCTCGGGACCATCCGTGTCCCACTTTCACCTTGGCTCTCCAATTTACACGGCTACAGCGTCTTTGCCTTGTTCACTTCCACCGACTTGCTTTATTGAGTCGGACTTCATTGCGCTATTTGAGCCCGCAGGGAAAGTACAGGGGCCAAAAATGCGTGCTGCCATCCGTAGCTTGCGTTTGGCGAAGCTGGCTCCCGCTATCGCACCAAACGGTTTTATCAAGAAGATCGACCAGCTTAAAGCTGCTGTTAATGCAGAAGAGCAGAAGACTGGAGTGTCCGAGAAGCTCGATGATCCTAGACAGGAATTCGATGTAATGAAGCTCGTTGCCCAAATTGAGCAGGAGTGTGTTTGGCCAGATGGCAGAAATTGGACGACAAAGCAAAGCGACCCATCAAAATGGGGTGGTGAAACCGGTGACTTCTCCTACTGCCTATCGCTTGTCTCGCGGATTAACGCGGTCCTGACCTCGAATGCATTCTCGTGTGTGTTTATGTCTGCTGATCCCGCTTTGACAGTAGCTATTGACGATTTTGCGACAAACGACAACCGACTGCTGCGCGTCTGCCTTAGCGGGGTGGCATACGAGTTTAAAGCGCGCGAAATCGTTGCGAATGTTGTAGGAAGGCACCTTCTAAACAAGGCAAGATCAGGCGCATTCACTGACTCACCAGTTGTTGTTATTGTTGATGAAGCCCACAACTTTCTTGGAAGGCATATTGGAGGCGAAGATGCCGTTGCGAGGCTAGATGCCTTTGAACTAATTGCCAAGGAAGGGCGTAAGTATGGTTTAAACATTTGCCTGGCAACCCAACGGCCACGAGATATCACCGAAGGAGTTTTGAGTCAGATGGGCACGCTTGTTGTTCATCGATTGACAAATGAACGCGATCGCGATGTGGTCGAACGCGCATGTGGAGAAATCGATCGTTCAGCTTCCTCTTTTCTCCCAAACCTGAAGCCGGGCGAAGCTGCAATCATTGGGGCGGATTTTCCGATTCCTCTGACAATTCAAATCTTCCCTCCCGAGGTGCAGCCGAAATCAGACGGCCCAGACTATCAAATGCATTGGCAACTTGATCCCCCCATGCCGTGAACCTCAATCATTCTATTGAAGAAGCTGCATCACCTGCCTGCTTCCAGGTGTTGGACTATGCCTTGCTCCCTGGGTTCCATCTGGAGCCTGGGAACACCATCTCAAGCCCAGACGACGCTTGTGGCCCTGCGCCTCGATTTTCGACGCCCAGCTCCCCGAATTTCGGCGCCCAGCTCCCCGAATTTGGTCGTCTGCTGCCCGAACTTGGCCTCCAGCTCCCCGAATTTGAGCGCCAGCTCCCCGAATTTTCCCGAGCAGCGCGACCTTGAGGGTTGCTTGGTGGCAGGTCAGCTGCCATTTCCTGTGGTGGATGATCTGGCGCCGCTCTGAGAAGCTTTGCGCTCCCGTTTGGAAGCAATGGCATCAGAGCCACGAATCAAGAGAAAGCTGGATCGCCAGGTGCTCATTGATGTCGTCCTGGACCTTTGCGAAGAACGGTTCATCACCCTCCGCTGCCTGGCAGAACTGGTGAATCGGAAGCCCGACACCCTCCGGGATCAGTACCTCAAAGTGCTCGTCCGCCAGCGGCAGCTCAGCCTTGCCTTCCCGAAAACGCCCAACCACGAACGCCAGGCGTACACAACCGTCAAGCCGACCGCCCCATGACCAATCCCCGCCCTTTCGCCCTGCGCTTGTTCGTGCCTTCCGGGCTCCCAGAGGGCATGCGCATCGTGGAGAAGACGAACTGGAGCGGCATCGGCTACGTGATCCCTCGCTCCCAGCTCAAGGAGTTCACCCAGCGCCCGGAGGCCGGTCGTCCTGGCGTGTACGTGCTCACGGGTCCCGACCCTGAGGACGGTGGCGCCGACCTTGCCTACATCGGTGAGGCGGACCCCCTCGGACGGCGTCTTGAGCAACACCAGGCCAAGGAGTTCTGGACCACCGCCTACGCCTTCACCTCCAAGGACGGCTACCTGAACAAGGCCCATGCCCAGCACCTGGAGGCCAGGCTGATCGGGCTGGCCCAGGCGGCGAAGCGCTGCCGGTTGGAGAACGTGGTGCAGGGTCACGCGGTCAACCTGGCCGAGATGGACCGCGCTGAGGCTGAGGGCTTCCTGGACGAGGTGCTGGTCTGCTGTCCAGTGCTCGGGCTCAGGGCCTTTGAGCAGCCACCCAGCTTCCCCTCCATCAATCCCAGCAAGCTCTTCTTCCTCAGGGGTCCGGACTCCGAGGGCAGGGGATACGAGTCACCGAACGGGTTCACTGTTCTCAATGGGGCCAAGGGGCGCCGCGACTTCACCGCCAGCTCTCCCGACGCCCTGATGCGTACCCGGGAGCAACTCATCCGCCAGGGCGTCCTTGCCAGGCAGGACAACCAGGTGGAGCTGCTCCAGGACTACGAGTTTAAGTCGCCGTCCCAGGCGGCGGGGCTGCTGCTCGCCCGCAGTGCCAACGGCCGGCTCGAGTGGAAAGATGCCGCCGGGATCACCCTCAAGGAGCACCAGGAGCGGGCGGCGGCGGCAGCCTCCGCAGACGCTGATCCGTGAGGTCCCACCCCACCCACCTGCCAACCGGGCTGATCCCATCTAGCGTCTGGCCAGTGACGGGCTCCCTGGTGAGACCGATGTTGAGTGACGGCGCTCCCCAAAAGCCCTGGGCGGTGACCCCCGAAAAGATCGCGGAAGCCTTGCTCCGGTTGGTCGCCGCGGCCTCTCCCACGTGCCTGATCGCTTTTGGCTCTGCTGCCACAGGGGATCTGAGCATTGCCAACGACCTTGATCTTCTGGTGGTGGAAGCCCAGGTGGCCGACCGCTACCAGGAAATGCTGCGCCTGCGCCGTGTCCTGCGCGGGCTGCTGATGCCAATCGACCTGATCGTGACAAGCCAGGCCCTCTACGACTCCCGCGCCCAAGTGCCGGGCACGGTGGAGTTCGCCGCCCGCACACAAGGCCGGGTGCTCTATGCGGGCGATTGACCAGGCCCATCATGACGAGCCTCGCAGAGACCAGCAGTGGCGAGATCCTCGTGTATGAGGCTCCCGACGGCAGTGCTCAGGTTGATGTCCGCCTCGACCGGGAAACGGTTTGGCTCAACCAGGAGCAGATGGCCGAATTGTTCGGCAGGGAGCGCTCTGTCGTCACCAAGCACATCCGCAACGTCTTCAAGGAAGGCGAGCTGGACTCCAAGGCAACCAGTGCAAAATTTGCACAGGTTCGTTCGGAGGGGGGGCGGACGGTCACGCGGGACGTGGACCACTACAACCTCGATGTGATCATCTCGGTGGGCTATCGGGTGAAATCCCAACGCGGCACGCAGTTCCGCATCTGGGCCACCCGCACGCTCCGTGAGCATCTGGTGCGCGGCTACACGCTCAACCAACAGCGCTTTGCGCGCAATGCCGCAGAGCTGGAAACCGCACTGAACCTGGTGCGCAGGGCCGCCGCCGGCGAGGCGCTCACCTCGGACCAGGGCCGGGGGCTCGTTGATGTGATCGCCCGGTACACCCAGACCTTCCTCCTGCTGCAGGGCTACGACGAGGGCCTACTCACCGAGGCCAAGGGTGTTCCTGGTGGTGTGCTGCTGGCCCCGAGCGAGGCGAGGGCCGCGGTCGCCCGTCTGAAGGCTGATCTGATCGCACGGGGCGAGGCCACCGAGCTGTTCGGTTGTGAGCCCAAGGACGGATTGGCCGCCCTGCTCGGCAATCTCGACCAGAGCGTTTTCGGTGATCCGGCCTATCCAACAATCGAGTCGAAAGCGGCGCATCTTCTCTATTTTGTCGTCAAGGACCACCCCTTTACCGATGGCAACAAGCGCATCGGCTCCTTCCTGTTCGTCGACTTCCTGAATCGCAACGGCCGGCTCTTCCGCAATGGTGAGGTAGTGATCAACGATGTAGGGCTCGCGGCGCTTGCGCTGCTCGTCGCCGAATCGGCACCGAAGGACAAGGACGTCATGATCCGGCTGGTGATGCATATGCTCACAGGGCCGCCCCGATGACCCTCAACGAAGCCCTCATCGAAGAGGCGGCCCTCGGCTGGTTCCAGGAGCTGGGCTATGTCGTGCTCCCCGGCCCCCAGCTGGCTCCCGGCGAACCGGCGGCGGAGCGGGAATCGTTCAGCGATGTGGTTCTGGTGGGCCGGTTGCGCGAGGCCATCCGTCAGCTGAACCCGGCCATTCCTGAAGATGCCCGGGAAGAGGCCCTGCGCAAGCTGTTGCGCCTGGCCACGCCGTCGTTGCTGCAGACCAACCGCGCCTTCCACCGTCTGCTCCGTGAGGGCGTACCGGTGGAATACCCACGGGCCGATGGCAGCATCGCCGGCGACCATGTGCGGCTGGTCGACTTCGCCGCCGTTGCCGCCAACGACTGGCTGGTGCTGAACCAGTTCTCGGTGAGTGATGGCCAGCACAACCGCCGGCCCGATCTGGTGGTGTTCCTCAACGGACTTCCCCTTGGCCTGATCGAGCTCAAGAACGCCGCCGCTGAAGGCGCCACCATCTGGAGCGCCTACGCCCAGCTGCAGACCTACAAGGCCGAGATTCCCACGCTCCTCCAGTACAACGCCGCCCTGGTGGTGAGTGATGGGTTGCAGGCGCGCATCGGCTCGCTCACGGCCAACCAGGAGTGGTTCAAGGTGTGGCGCAGCATTGATGGCGAGGCGCACGCCCCCGCCACGGCCCTGGAGCTGGAAACGCTCATCCGTGGCGTGTTCGAGCCGCAGCGCTTTCTTGATCTGCTGCAGCACTTCATCGTCTTCGAGGAAGACCCGGATTCCGGCGCCCTGCACAAGATCATCGCCGGCTACCACCAGTTCCATGCCGTGAACGCAGCGGTGCAGGAAACCGTGCGCGCCAGCGGCCTCGGCCAGGCAGCCCGCAGCCAGGGCGGCCGGCCGGGCGACCGCCGTGCCGGCGTGGTGTGGCACACCCAGGGCAGTGGCAAGAGCTTCTCGATGCTCTTCTACGCCGCCCGCATCGTGCGCCATCCGGCGATGCAGAACCCCACCCTGGTGGTGCTCACCGATCGCAACGACCTCGACGACCAGCTCTTCGGCCAGTTCCAGCGCTGCGCCGACCTCCTCGGCCAGACGCCCATGCAGGCCGCCAGTCGCGAGCAGCTGCGCGAGCTGCTCAACCGGGCCAGCGGTGGCGTGGTGTTCACCACGATTCAGAAGTTCATGCCGGACAAGGGCGAAGCGATGCCCGAGCTGAGCGCCCGAGCGAACATCGTGGTGATCGCCGATGAAGCCCACCGCAGCCAGTACGGCTTCGGCGGCAAAGTCAACGAGAAAACCGGCGTGATCTCCTACGGCTTCGCCAGCAACCTGCGCGATGCCCTCCCCAACGCCTCCTTCATCGGCTTCACCGGCACGCCGATCGAGCAGACCGACGCCAACACCCGCGCCGTGTTCGGCGATTACATCTCCATCTACGACATCCAGCGCGCCGTGGCCGACAAGGCAACCGTGCCGATCTACTACGAGAGCCGCATCTCCAAACTCTCCCTCAATGCCGCCGCAATCCCCAGGCTCGACGCCGAATTCGAGGAGATCACCGAAGGCGAAGAGTTCACCCAAAAGGAAAAGCTGAAAACCAAGTGGGCCGCCCTCGAAGCGCTGGTGGGCGATCCCAAGCGCCTCGCCCTCGTGGCCGCCGATCTGGTGGCGCACGTGGAGAAACGTCTGGAGGCGATGGATGGCAAGGCGATGGTGGTGTGCATGAGCCGCCGCATCTGCGTGGATCTCTACAACGCCCTGATCCAGCTGCGGCCCGAATGGGCGGACGACACCCTCAAGGTGGTGATGACGGGCAGCGCCGAAGAGGGCCCCGACTGGCAGCCCCACATCCGCAGCAAAGAGGCTCGCCGCAAACTCGCCAATCGCTTCAAGGACGCCGCCGATCCGTTCAGGATCGTGATCGTGCGCGACATGTGGCTCACCGGCTTCGATGCCCCCTGTCTGCACACCATGTATGCCGACAAGCCGATGCAGGGCCACGGCCTGATGCAGGCCATCGCCCGTGTGAACCGGGTGTTCCGCGACAAGCCTGGCGGCCTGGTGGTGGATTATCTCGGCCTCGCCGATCAGCTCAAGCGGGCTCTTGCCACCTACACCGAAAGCGGCGGCCGGGGCGACCCTGCTCCCCTTGTGATCCAGGCCATCGCCGTGATGCTCGAAAAACACGGCATCGCCTCGGATCTCCTGCATGGTTTCGACTGGTCCGCCTGGACCAATGGCACCCCTACCCAGCGCCTGCAGCTTCTTCCCGCCGGCCAGGAGCACATCCTTTTGCAGGAGAACGGCAAGCAACGCTGGCTGCAGGTGGTGGCCGAACTCTCCCGCGCCTTCGCCCTCTGCGCCGCCAGCGACGAGGCCACCGCCATCCGCGACGACGTGAGTTTCTTCCAGGCGTTGCAGGCCGCCCTCGCCAAGCAAACCAGCAGCACCAGCAAAACGCCCGAGCAGATCGATGCCGCCATCCGCCAGCTGGTGAGCAAGGCGATCACCACCGAAGGCCAGGTGATCGATGTGTTCACCGCCGCCGGCCTGCCCAAGCCCGACATCTCGATCCTCAGCGACCAGTTCCTCGCCGAGGTGCGTGGCCTCAAGCACAGGAACGTGGCCGCCGAGCTGCTGGAGAAGCTGCTCAAAGACGAACTGAAAGTGCGCTCCAAGCGCAACCTCGTGCAGAGCCAGGTGTTCTCCGAGAAGCTCAAGAAAGCCCTCAACGCCTACCACAACCGCGCCATCACCACCGCCGAGGTGATCGAAGAGCTGATCGCCCTCGCTAAGGAACTCGATGCCGCCAGCAAGCGCGGCGAATCCCTTGGCCTCACCGACGACGAAGTGGCCTTCTACGACGCCCTCGCCGCCAACGACAGCGCCGTGCAGGCCATGGGTGACGCCAAGCTCAAAGTGATCGCTGCCGAACTGATCACCCAGGTGAAGAAGAGCGTCTCGATCGACTGGACCCTGCGGGAAGGCGCCCGCGCCAAGATCCGCGTGATGGTGAAACGCATCCTCAACAAATACGGCTACCCCCCCGATCTGCAGGAAGAGGCGGTCAAAACCGTGCTGGCCCAGGCGGAGCTGCTCTGCGCCCAGTGGGTGTGAAGGACCTCCCTGTGGGAATTCACCCCAGCGTCCGCAGGATGTCCTTCATTAGCAGCACCAGATGCAAGGGGTCGGTGGGGGACGGCTCAAACTCTGGAACGAGATGCAGATAGAACGCCCTGGCCGAGGAGCTCTCGGTATGGACCAGCAACCCCTGGCAGCCCACTTCGGCCCCGATCTGTGCCGTGCGGCTGATCACATCCGCCAGTAGAGCGGCACCGAGGCCACGCCCTTCATGGTGAAGGTCGACGCCGAGCCGTGCCAGCAGGGCAACGGGCTGGGGATAGCGACCGGCGCCTTTGCGCAGCCGCGGCGGAGCCTGAGCAGGAGAGATGCTGGCCATGCACCAGGCGTAGTAGGCCACCACATTGCTGCTATCGGCTTCGGTGACCACGAACACCCTGCTGGTGCCACCACGGGCATGGGCCTGGCGAGCATGCTTTCTCAACCAATTCGTCTGCTCCTCAGATCGGCATTCAAAACCGTCGAGACCGTCGCTGGACGCCAGCAGCCGGGGTGACAGGTAGCCGGCACTCACTCCTGGAACGGTGAAGGCCGATCCATCAGAGCGCGCAGACCCTTCAGCGACCGTGCCGGCCGTTGATTGATACGGTCCCAGGCGTCGAGCGCCTCAGGGTTGAGGTGGAACCCTTCGCGGTCGGCCAGCACCTGCTGGGCGGCTAGGCGCAGATGGGTGATCACGAATCCCGTGAGATCGGTGCCGGAAGCAGCCACCGCCCGATCAATCAGTTGGCGATCCTCCGCCGTGGCACGAACTTCAAGGCGCCGATCCCGGGCGCGGGCGGGGGCGTTGTTCATCGGCCGGACTCTTCGTACGTCCATCGTACGGCCAGTGCCAGTTCATAGGCCCTGAGACACCGGTGGCACTTCCCTGTGCAGCCGCCCCAGCCCCTTGGCCACCCGCGCCGTTTACTCCTTCACCGGCTTCCCCGGCCTCCCGGAGCGCCACCTCTACCTCCACCATGACGGCTACCCCACCGGAGCCGCCTGGCGTTTCGCCACGGCCCTGCGCCAGCGGTCGGAGCCGGAGGCCTTCGCGGCGGCGTTCCTGGCCAGCCAGCCCGGCGCCGAACCCCTGGCCGCCCCCGAGCAGGCCGCCGATGCCGAGTACCGCTACCGGGTGCAGCTGCTGGCCGGCGGCGGCGCGCTGCAGGTGGCCTGCTGGCGCCGGCTGCCGGGCGGCACCTCCTGGCAGCCCCGCTGCGGGCCGATGGCCCTGGAGCTGTTCATCCGCCGCTTCCTGCCCGGGGATCCGCTTGGATCAGGCCGTTGTGGTGGCCTCAGCCCAGCCAGTCCTGGGGAAGGTGGGCCAGGGAGCGGAACTCAGGATCCTTGTGCACCAGCACCGCCCCCTCCTGCTCAGCGGCGGCGGCGATCCAGGCATCGGCCACGGAGAGGGGATGGGTGGCCTTGATGGCCGCCGCCCGGTCCAGCAGGGCGTCACTGGCCGCCACCCAATCCAGGGACAGGGAGCGCAGCTGGGCATCGGCAAGGCGGGCGACCCGTTCGCCTTCGTCCTTCCACACCCGGTAGAGCAACTCCATGCGGCTCATGAAGCACACCAGGCAGCTGTCCTGGCGGGCCTGGGAGCGCTGCAGCAGTTCCGCGACGCGCTCCGCGCCGGTTTCGTTGTCGCGCAGGGCCAGCAGGGCGGAGGTGTCGAGCAGCCAGCGGCCGGCCATCAGGCCTCCTGCTGGCGATCGTGGCGGCGATCGGCGAGCAGACGGGTGGTGGCGCCTCCGCCGCCGGAGCCGCGGAAGGCGGTGATCGGATCCAGGGCAACGGGAACCACACGGATGGACCCGTCGCCCTCCACGATCCATTCCAACCGCGTGGACGGACCCAGCTGGAAGCGTTCGCGGATCGGGGCCGGAACCACCGTCTGGCCGCGGGCGGTGATGGTGCTGCGCATCGTCTGAATTACTGCTGTTGAGTCATCGTAATTCAGATGGCCTTGGCCGGATGCGTAAGGGATGGCCACGCACACCCACGGCCAGCTGAGGCACGTCCTCGGGGCTGGACGTTCAGCGCCCCCGCTTCAGATATCGCCGCACCTGCTGGGGCCAGTCGCCAGGCAAATCACCCGGCCGCACGGTCGTGCTGACCATCGAGGCCAGCAGGGGCGTGCCCCCCAGCCGCAGGCTCTCGCCCACATGCAGCAGCACGGCCAGGCCGATCAGCAGCCAGGCCACCAGGTGCAGGCTGTAGGCCAGGTGGTGCAGCTGGCCGTCCCGCAGCCAGTCCTCCTGCATCATCTTGCCGGTGGCCACCGCCAGCACCAGGGCCCCCAGGGCCATGGCGTTGGTGGCTCGCCGCAGACGCGCCCGGCCCAGGGTGAGGGCGTAGGCGGCGAAGGCCAGGCCCAGGGGCAGCAGCAGGAAGCCCGCCTGGCCGTGTAAGTCGATCCAGTTGCCGCCGGGGGTGAACGGCAGCCGCCCCCAGCGGCCGTCGTAGCGGCTGTAGACGAACAGCCCGCTCAGCCAGGCGGCCAGTACCAGCAACGCCGTGACCCCATGGGTCAGCCGCAGCAGGGAGGGTTGGTAGGGGGGGCGCGCCATCAACTCAGCCGGCGAAGATCATCAGCGTGTCATGGCCAAAGGGCCTGGAGCGGCAGGCTTCGGGGCAGGGAATGAGGGATGTGTTGCACCGCACGGGACACCCCAAGATGGAGGAACCGGGATGGGGCTCTGCTGGCTTCGCCTGGAAACCCCCCAGACGGAAACGCCTGCCATGAGTGCTCCTGCTGTCTCTGTTTCGGCACCACCGGTCGCCCGCCAGAGCCCCTGGCCCCCAAGGCTGGCGCCCCTGCTCCTGGGGCTGTTGCTGGTGCTGACCCTGGCCCCCGGCCTGGCCCTCGCCGCTGAAGGCCAGCGTTGGAGCCTCCGCGACCAGGACGACAACCGCTGGTCGCTGCGGATCTTCGCCCAGTCCGATCCCGCCTACCCCAGCGGCGATCGCCTGCGGCTCAGCGCCCTCACCCCGGGGGTGGCTGTCGATCACGCCGGCCCCCTGCTGATCAGTGATGGCACCGGTGGCGCCTGGACCCTGGCCAACCGCAGCGAGGAGCTGGTGCCCGCCGATGGCGGCGCCCTGCCGGAGGGATCGGCCCAGTTCGACATGGCCGACCTGCTGCCCCGCCCCAGTGGGGCCCTGCCCCTGGCCCTCACCCTGCCCCTGAGCGGAGAGGCTGCGGCGGTGCTGATGCTCGGACCGGAAGAAACGGGAGCCCTGCACGCCTGGCGCGACCCCGGGGCCCCGGCTCAGGAGGGGTGAGGTCTGGGCAGCACCGTGATCGAGCCATTGTTTTCCAGAATCGCCACGTGCACGTTGTCAACGGCGGTGCAGCCTGCCGATCGAATCGCCGCATCCAGTTCATTCCGCGTCAGCTGCGAACGCCGGAGCACATCGCCATAAATTCTGCCGTTGTGGACCAGCACCTGAGGTCGACCCTCCACGAACCTCTCGATGGCTTTGCTGGAGCTTGTCGCCGCCCCAACGAGATGGTTCAAGGCAATCAGGGTCAAGGCAGAGATCAGGCCGCCGATCAGTGAATTGTCGCCGCCATTCATGGAGTTCTGTACGGCGTTCGAAAGAATCAGCAGCAGCACCAGATCAAAGGTGGCGAGCTGGCCGACCTGGCGCTTCCCCGTCAGGCGCAGGAGCACCAGCAAAAAGATATAAACAACGGCACCTCGGAAGACGAACTCCCAGATGGGGATGGAAAGATGCGCCATCAAAGCAATCTCATCTGCCGATGCGGATGCTGCGCAGCGAATCCATCAAGCCCAGAATATTGAGCAGCCAGACCACGACCGCTACGACGACGACAATGTTCAGGATGCGTTTGATCTTGCCATCCATGGGGATGTAGTTGTTGACGAGCCACAGCAGCACCCCGACAACGATCAGGGTGATGATCAGCGAAATCAGGGACATGAAGAGATCTCCTCGGGATGAACGTTGAAGGGGTGAATGCCAGTGGCAGACTGTGCCCTGCCAGGCCTGAATAGGCTTGTTGCAGCCCATCTGCCGCAGATGTGCACTTCATGCGTGCTGGTTTTCCAGGTGGGTCCACGATGCAGGTGGCACCATTTTGCTGGTCCCATGTCTGATTGCTTTGGGGACTATCTGCGCACGATCGGTCGCATTCCCCTGCTGACACCTTCAGAGGAACTGCATCTCGGCACCCTGGTGCAGGAATGGCGTTCCCACCCGGCTCCGGGCCCTGGTCTGGAACGGCGGGGGCGACGGGCTTTCGCGCGCATGGTGACGGGCAATCTGCGCCTGGTGGTGTCGCTCTGCAAGCAGCAGCACAACCGCATCCGTCTGATGCATCTGGATCCGATGGATGTGGTCCAGGCCGGCAACCTTGGCCTGATCCGTGCCGTGGAGCGTTTCCTGCCCGAGCGGGGCTGCAGGTTT
>Ga0247843_1003263_pt1 | contig 27085 bp, 16 predicted proteins | sample LaCruzMarch2017__FD_192420 | JGI IMG/M metagenome (GOLD analysis project Ga0247843, IMG submission 192420) | Freshwater microbial communities from meromictic Lake La Cruz, Castile-La Mancha, Spain - LaCruzMarch2017_8m | ecosystem: Environmental > Aquatic > Freshwater > Lake | place: Spain... | reverse complement strand
TGTATGCACGTGAGAGCGTGACGGAGAGACAGACAGAGCATTAAAGGCTGCCGGGCTTTAGGAGTACCTCCAAAAGAATAAGGGCTGCCGGGCTTTAGGAGTACCTCCAAAAGAATAAAGAAGCATTTCTACCTGGAGGCTAAAAGGCAATACTCGTCGTGGGCTGTTGTGTTGAGGTTGAGTCATTATTTTGCTTCAACTTTCTTGGGTTTTTGTGCTGGCACTTCTCCCGCAGAACCAGAAACAGAACAACGGCGTCGAGCCAGCCCAGGGTGACAATGGATCCGCCAGCGACTCCTCCGTTAAACGGCAAGCAATCTAGACGTAGCAGTAGTGGTACTATTCCAACGTTACTCTCCAGTACTGCAAATAGCGGTGGGAGAAGAAGCTCACGCGTCGTCGGTGGCGGAGGCGAGATTGCAAATGATAAACTCGAATTGCTCGGTACTCATCGTCCACAGCAGCAGCAGCAGCAGCTGGTCCCAAGCGTGACTTTACTATCTCAACGGGGCAAGAGTAGTGACAACATATCAAATATTGTTGATCATAGATCATTGAATAGACGCACTAGCAGTATTGACATTACTCGTAGTAATTTTGATACTGGGGACTTGTTATCATCAAATGGGAAGAATGACAAAAAATTGTTGTTGAGATCTAGAAATACTTCGGTGCTAAAAACCCATTTGGACGAGCAACGGCATAGCATGGAGTTGACGACAGGGCGAAGGGGCGGGAGAAGAGAGTCGGTCACCTCGTCCAATGGTTCAACAACATTAACACCTTCCTCTGGCTCATCACGGCGTGTAGTATCAGGAACTCAAGTCACGTCGTATGCAGTACCCACTTTCAAGGATGAGGGTCACAAGATGCAAGTTATCGCCTCGGATGGTAGAAAAAGCAATAGTAGTAGTAGTAGTAGTAGTAGTAGTAGTAGTCGACGCAGAAGTAATAGAAATTTAGAACCACCATCTTCAGCAACAAAAACAACAACCGATGGTCTTGATATAATTAGTAGGAGGAATCCCGTAAGCAGCAATTTACTAAAAGCAAGTAGTAGTCGACGCAGAAGCAGCAATTTAGAACCACCATCGGCAACCAGAAGTAGTACCAAGAAATATGTTGAAAATGGTCTTGACGTTAGTACTAACAGTAATCCCGACGGCGGCGAAAGCAACAGATTTAGAAGACGAACTTCGAGTACGGATGACGATGATTGGATGGAGCAGGCATTACTGCACGGAATATCCACTGCCAATAAAAAAACAACCAACGGGCCGTATCATGCACCACTAACAGCAACAACTACTGCGTCGAACCATACCTATAGTAACAGTTTGATGAGCAGTACTAACAAAACAATCACAACTGATCAAAATGGCTTCGGTGCACGATTTATGATCCCGACCAAGCCAGCTACGTCCAGTAAAGACATAATGAGTAATTATTCTACAAATGAGATGAGTGAGAGAATGGTTAACTCTTACTTGTCACATTCCTCCTCCAGTAATCATCTCATCAACAACAAAAAAGACACACCCATATTGCCAGTTATAAAAGTATATAGGTTGATAAAAGACCATCCTGACGAACAAATGGGACTCTTCTTAACAAAGGCTAAGAATGGGGCAGTACTTGTGCACTCATTAGCTCCAGACTCCCCCTTCTTGCGAATAACTCCTGATCCAATATGTTCTGGACAGGAGATATTAAGTGTGAATGATAAACGTATTAATGATCCCAAGATGGCAGCACGTATTATTGCACATGCAAAGAAACATTTAAGTATACGTATTAGCACTGTCAAGAGAGAACGAGGATTTATGTATTGTCAGGTTAAGAGAAAGATCGATGGTGGTGGTGGTGATATTGACGCTGTGGGTGAAGCAAATATAGCAACGACAGCGAGGACAGCTCGTAAACGGGGATCCGTTGTCTCAATCACTGGATTATTTCATCATGGATTACGATTTATAACTAACTCCGTTGACGGTACAGTCGCCGAGAACGGTCTCGTCCGAGTTTCGCACATTGACCCTGATGGATTATTCGGTAGTTCCCAAAATTCAAATCTACGTGCTGGGTGTATAGTACTAACTGTCAACGGTATACCCGTGACTAATGGGCGAGCGGCGTTGGATAAGGTCATGAGCAGTCGTAATTTAGTTGAAATATTACACTGTGATGAGCGAGTTTGGAGAGACATATGGGTCAAGGAAGGTTTGACGCAGGTTATGTCTAGTTTAACAGACATTAAATCCCCTTTTGTTTGGGACTTAGAATGGCAGACTCATAATGAAGAGGTTGTCATTCGCAAAGTCGGAAGTGAAGGACATTCATATGCGTTTAGACTTGAATTCAATAGTTCTTTAGGGTTGTGTCATGCAGGGTTGGTTGACGAATTTACGATGATACCCCCATCAGATGAATTTGATGTTCCGTTGCTTGTGCAAATTGTGAATCATTCTCAAAGGACCATGATGACTATGCTAATGAATATGTTGCATATGGCAAATTCAGATAATATTGAGTGGTTCCCAGTGAGCAATGTGGGTGTGTCTACGCTTCCAACGCTGAAAGGGGTGAGTCATCCCACGGACCATATCATAGAAGAAATGATCAAAGATGAGCACGGCGTTGTTGACAAGGATCTTGTCTTACTTGCCAAAAGTCTTATGTGGGAGGATTCGCGTAGCAGCTTTGGAAACGGCGAGTTGCGACATTCGCAAGTGCCGCAATCCAAAGCAAAACTAAACATCCAGCAACGGAGGGGATCTGAGGGCTTTTCGCAAATGATCGACGGGCTGTCTTCTGTCGAAATCGTCGATCAGTGGCGTGCGGAACGAACGGAATATTCATATGAGAATCAACAATACGACAAGAGGCTTCGAGAATTTTCTGCAAGGCAGCACAAGATGGACGACTTTGTAGCTTCTTCCGACGCTGGACGACTTTCTACGGCATCAGGATTTAGTCTGTTTAGCAATAGGCTCGAAATTTTCGCGGAAGATTTGGAAGCTGAAACGAACAATCACAAGAGTGACTCAGTTTCCAAGGCCTCGGTGTCAATAAATGTGGATGAATTATCTTTCTCAAGTCCTCAATCACCGCGAGACAATTATTTAACTCAATCAACAGAATCCATTGAGAATGTCCAACAACATCAATCTGCCACTGAGAAGACCGAAAGTGGCATGGCATTCATTACAGGAGTTTTTCGGGATGTGACATCAAAGTATGAAATAAGCGGTAGAATTGTTGGCAGTGGCGGCTTTGGTGAAGTGCGTGAGTGCTATGACAAGAAAACCAGGAAGATATACGTTGTGAAGTCAATCTTAAAGCCTGATAAAAGTGAATCTACCAGAGTCAATCTCATTAGGAATGAGATACTGCTGCTTCATGAGGCGAATCATGAGAATATTGTGGGGCTTCGAGACTTGTTCGAGGATGACAAATTCGTACACATAGTCATGGAACGCTGTACAGGTGGCGACTTATTTGATCGAGTTGTGAGTGAGAATCCGCGTCAGATACAATCTCATGCTGAGGCAGTGAAGTACGAGATACGCATGGCCGATGCCATGCGTTCTATTCTCAAAGTTTTGAAGTATTTGCATTCCAAAGACATTGTTCATCGAGACATTAAGCCGGAGCACTTCCTTTTATCGACAGACGACAGAGAGACTCAAAAGATCAAGCTAATTGACTTTGGATTAGCCCGTAAACACAAGCCCGGTGCTAGGCCGATGAAGACGTTTACCGGGTCTCCAAGCTTCGTTGCACCCGAAGTAATTGCTCGAAGATACGATCGTATGTGCGACATGTTTTCGGTTGGTGTTACTGCCTTCTTTCTACTAACGGGGATGTTGCCATTTGATGGTCCCACAGACGATGAGACATTTGAGCTAATATCCATAGGAAAGTTCAAATTTCCCTCATCTTTTTTCCTCAGCAACGAGGCCAAGGACTTCATAACAAATTTGCTCATGGTTGATCCAAAGAAGCGCATGTCGGCGGAGAAGGCACTGAATCATCCGTGGTTGCTCAATGGGACGGCCAGTTGTTGATCTGAATCCCTTGTTCTTTGGAGTCCGGTTCTTTACGCGACAGTCGTGATTCCAAGAAAACGAAGGTTCTAGTAATCGCCACTTCGTTCCACTCGACACGAAATGAATCATGACGATAAGCAAGGGAATAACACGATAAGTAGACTCTCCTTCACGATGTCCGTCGATCCGAAGCAAAAGGAAACGAGTGGGCAGACCCATATCGAGTATTACTCCATCCTATCGCCCTGTGATTCCATTAAAAGCTACGCGAACGCTCTGTCTGAAGGCAATGTGAGCAGGGAAGAGATGTTCGATAGGAGTATGGAGCAGCGTGATGAACAATCCGAATCGGTTCCCTCAACGCACCCACCCACAGATGTAACTGTCGACGAGCGGATTGACAGTACGGCTGATTGTACTATTGCGACACAGCTGCCATCTAAAGACGCTACAAATATCACGGAGCAGCAAGACGAGAATAAGTCTGAATGTCTGCACTTGGATAGTGTACTGTCATTGAAATCGAAGTATAGTGGCGATGTGACTATAAGCCGTCAGGACTCACAAACGCTTACAGACGAATCAACTGTAGTCACAGAGCAGAGAGATGAACCTGAATGGCGTCCCTTGGCTATTCTTCTCGAACGAGCCAAGTCTTCGTCAGTCAAGTCGAAGCAGTCTTCGCATCAGTCTTTGAAATCGAAGTCTTCGTCAGTGAAATCAAAGCAGTCTGTGAAATCGATCAAGTCATCAAACTCGGCATCTGTAAAATCGAAGATGTCATCTGAATTGGCATATGTGAAGTCGAAGCAGTCTTGTGATGCGATCAACACTAAAGGTGATACTAAATCTTCCGAAAAGGTGGAAATAATACCAGATGAGATTGTTGAGGAGTCTGTTAAGCAGCGAGTCGAGGAAGAGACTTGCTTTCACATGGAAGATACGACCCAGGAAAAGAGTATATCAGCGCAGGAAGATAATACATCAGCGGACGAGTGTTCAGTCTTGACCGAGCAGCCAAACTCTGGTGAGAAAATAGAGACACAAGCAGACAAACGTCCAGACGTCACTGAGCAGATAAGCATTGATAGAAAAATGGAGCTTTTGGAAGAAAAGATTATGCTCTTGGAAAGGAAACTTATGGAAGCTGATGTAAAAAGTGAGACAATTGACACGAAAGGAGATGAATTAGAAAGTAAGAGTGATATCAGTGGGAAGAAGAAGAAGTTTGGATTCCTCTCGAAGTCAAGCCTGCCTGTCTTGCCAAAACTGCCAGCAACTTCTCTCCGGTTGTCAAAGGATGAATCAAACAATACAAAATCCATGTCTGCAGAGGAGAGGATTGTCTTGGGGCTGGTGGAACGTGGGTTAACCACTGAGGAAATTTTGTCAACTACGCGGCTAACTAAGCCAATTGACATAGAACAGCATATCGTTGAGGTAATGCAAGATACTTCGTCAAGCATTGTCGCACCCCTCGATAGCTCCGCTGTACAAGACGAGACTGTGGTCAAGGACGCAGATGTTATTTCGTCTGATGAAGTTGAGAAGAGCAAGTTGGACGAGGAGGTCGTATCAGTAGAAGAGACAACATCCACTGAAAGTAATATCAAAGCAGATTTGATGGATGATAATCATCAAAAGGTAGTCGATCATGATGACAAGTCTTTCTCTCCTCCCAGATCAGAATTGGAGACAGAAGTGTGTGAGAACGTTGAGCAAGAACTCGTTGCAGCTAATCTCAGCAACAACAATGCCAAGTCAAAGATAACAAAGCGGGGGCTCTTCTCCAAGCCGATCTTTTCCATTGTGCCGACTGAGTATGAAGTAGCCCGTGTACGCAACTTCCTAAGCCCGACAGTTAAAAGTCCTCGACGTATTCTCTCTCCATTTAGCAAGTCAAGTACAAAAGAGGGCGAGAAGAAAAAATACTCAATGAATCCAAGTCGTTTGTCCAACCTTGCAAAGCAAATTACGATTAAGCCTGATACTCCCACGCCTCGTCGTTTGTCCACACTCCCTCTTTTCAATCAGAAGACAAGTGAAAGTTCCGAGAAAAAGAACGAGCGGGCTTCATCAATGACTAGTCCCCGTCGTTTGTCAAACATCTCTTCCATCAGTAAAAGGTTCAACAAGGCTGCCAGCTTAAGTACTACAACAGTACAGTCGGGAGATGACAAAGAACCTAACGAATCAGCGCCAGCGGAAAGTGATCCTTTGGAAATCGAGCCTAATGAATCTTTGGAGATTGTGACAAATCAATCGAAGACAGAAACTGTGGAGGAGACTCTGGCAGACCCTGTGGATACTTTGACAGAAATTGTGAAGACTCTGATTGATGCTGATCCTGGTGATGAGGCAATTGTGGATTCAATAGCTGATCCTGTAGCCGAGGTAGCTGTTGCCGTTGAAAACAAGGATCCAACAATATCGGAACAGCCTATCAGTGCATTCCAGGAATTGTACAATAAGACAGAGGGCTGCTTTAATTTCGATGCATTCGATTCAGTTTGTGGGTCTGTCCCGGACGCCGATCCCGAGTCCAAGGCTGATACAGATGTCGTCCTTGTTGAATCGGCGAAAGAGGACGTCGTCATGGATGAGTCCATGATGCAAATCACAGTTATAGCAGACGCTGTGCCCACGGCTAATACAGATGTCATCATTTCTGATGAATCAGTGAAAAAGGATGTCGATATGGATGAGTCCATAATGCAATCCGTAGTTGAAGCAGAAGTCATCGTCCCTGAAGACACAGAATCGAAGAACAACGATCTCGATCTCGTTATGGATGATACTCAAGTTCAAACCACAGCTAAAAGTGACGTTTCCCTGTTTAATGAGCTGTCGAACATAATAACCGTCGTGGATGAGCCCCTCGAACAAGCCTCGGCTTCAGTAGACATAGCCCCTGCTGATGAATTGTCGACCAAACAATCAAACCTTGAATGGACCACTGTACCATCCACCGCTGAAGTACAAGCTGTCCTCACTGAAGAAGTAGATGAGCCCGAGATCCCATCGCGTAAAACCCGGTCACCCAATTCCTTTTTTGGTTCAGCGTTCACATTTGGGCGAAAGCCTAAGAATATTGGCAAAGCAGATAACGCTGTTGCAAACATTCAACCTCCGCAATCTGAACAAGTAGAAGAATCTAAACCTCCACAATCTGAAAATGGTAACATCATTGAAGAGACAGATATGACTGGCAATCAAAGCGCATGTAATGATAGCTCCCTGATCATGTCTCCACAGCAGATTGAGCAACCAACTTTCTTTGAACAACTGTTGGGTACTTTGGATTCGGTGTGTAGTGCCCCCCCAAGTTGCGGTGCCCCAAAACAGCTATCAAGGAAGACACTGGAAGATGAAGACATCCAGTACAAGTATGTGGAACCTGAATTTGTGATTGATCATAGCATCGTTAATACTGCTACATCCGGAGAATCATTCATGTCAGAAAGTTTGAAGTCCATGCTGACGACTGTATCGGCTGGGGTTAAGACTATATCAGGAACAGTTTTCTCAGCTCAGGATGAAACGATAACTTCCATGGAATCATTGAATGTAGTTCAATTGCCGAATGAGAACGAGAAGAGAAGTGAGAATGAGCAACAGCAAGTATCATCATTATTCTTGGATGTAGAGAAAATGGAACAAGAACGTCTCGAAAAGGCAGCCGAGATGGCTGGCCGGGCACTAGATGAAGGGGTAGCTACAGTCGAGGAGAAAGACAAGAAATACAAGAACATGTTATTATCATCGTCCACCAAGAGAGTAGGACGAAATGTAAAAAGTGTGGCGTCAAAGTACTCGTTCGGTCGTTTGGTGACTAGAAAGAGGAATGTACCATTGAAAAAGACGGCGTCACGGGGTCTTGACTTAGTTCATTCTCAATCGTTAAATGAGAAGGCAACAGACTGTTCCAAGGACGATGCATTACAGGCTCTGGAGGAAGCAATATTTACTTGCGAGCCCACTGTTGTAGAATCTGGTGAGACGCGAGCTACCATCTTCTCTATGATTGCAGAGCAGCCAATCGACATGGAAAGGGGGGGAGCTATATCAGCAAGTAAGAGTGAATCTAAGCATAGTTGTTGATTTTGGTTGATAAGAGTAAGGTTGGTGAGGAAAAAACAAGAAGGGAGAGGCCTCGTGAAGTGAATGTTATATGTGGAGAAGTGGACAAAGTGCAGCATATTGATGTTGGTTAATACCTATATTGTCTCCCTTTGTTAAACTAATGGACTAATGGAGTCACAACTAGTAGTTTTATCATTTTACTGTGTTCTGTCACGCAATGCCTCTTCTAACTGGCGAATAGCTTGTTCAAAGTAATCCAAATCACTAGTTTCCTCATCCTCTCCTACTACCGAAGCGGATACTGCAGACATAGTGCCACCATAAAACCGTTTCAAACGCTGACTCATCCTCCTATCTAGATATTGATCAGCCTTCTTGTCGAGCATGGACACAGCCAATGTTTTCTTCTTTGTATTTATATCAATAATATGTACTGACACGCTATCACCCTCATTGAGATGCTGCCTTAAATTCTCAATCGCACCACCAGTAATACGACTAATGTGTAGCAAGGCATTGACATTCGTACCCACATCGACGAATACACCATATGAAACTATCGAATCGACCTTTCCGCTCAGCTCATCACCCACTTTCATTGTGGATATATCACGACGTTTTGTACGTGGGGTACGTAAACTAAGTCCTACTTCACCCTTATTTAAGTCAATACTGGTAACACGTGCAGATTCGATCATATCCCCTACCTTTAGTATGTCATGTATGTTGGTAATCTTTTTGTCTTGGATTTGTGATATATGCAATAGAGCTGTGCCTGCACGACTACCATATGTGGCATACCCAATATTAATAAATGCACCAAAGTCACATACATCCACGACAGTGCCTGATATAAGTGAACCAAGCTTTAAATCTTTCAACGGCTTAAATGTCTTGATGATACTGCTACTGCTACTACTACTACTACTACTTGTGCTATTACTAGCTCCATTGTTGCTAATTTTTCTCATTGGTGCAGCATTCTTCTTTGCTGTTACAAATACTCTGCCTTTTTCTTTTGTTGCTGATGACGTCTTCTTTGTCGTCGTTAAATTCGGTTGTTTCAACTCTTGCTTCGATACTATTGTCTTACTGGACTCTTTCTTTGTTGTTAGGTTCGTTTGTGTCGACTTTGCTTTTGATAACGTTTGATCCCTCGTCTGCGATTTACTCTTCAATTCGTTCTTCGCTTTAGTTGCTTTTTGTGTCTTTGTCGAAGCTGGCGTTGTCACAGTCGATGATTGAAGGAGGGTACTGCATCTCCTTCGTTCCATCCCTTTTACCCTTGCATTAGGAGGTGTTGATGAAAGAAAGGCTGAGACTTCTTGAGTCCATATCGGAACGACGACTACGACGAATGAGATGAGTTTCATCTTTTGACCAAGATTCGTGATAATTCCTGTCGATCAATCCAATCAACACCTCTCTTCTGCAGTCCCCAGATCGACTCGCTTTGTTTCTGCGTCGGTGTTGTTGAGAGTTGTTCCTCGGAGTGCGTGTTCGAGGAAATACGTAAATAGTTATCTACCAGATTGAGACGGTGTGTGGAGGACAACTCTAACAATGACATCAAAGATGAATAAATTGATATGAATTCAGAAACACCATTCATTGCGTTTTAGATACTGCAGCCAAGAGATGTTTTATGAGACTGACAGCGTTTGATTAATTCTACTGAAACGCCAAACTCTAAAGATGTAGCTCCAATTTACTTAAGCGCTGCCCGATCTACAGTTATCTTCAACGATTTTTTAGGTATTTGAACTCTGCATAAACACAACCCTGTCATTCCCTTGCATAATCTATCCTAACAATAACTCCTACAGTCCTTGTCCCTTTTTTATCCTCACGATTTGATTCCCTCCATTCATGTCAAGAACTAACATGTACAACCCTTCTTCCTCTGGAGGCAGACCAATCGTCCCGGCTCTTTTTCCAGCTTCAATATCAATTGACTCATACATATCGTCCTCATCGGAATCATAACCAGCAATGAAAGGGACAAAATGTCCACGAGCTTGATGTCGAGCCTGTGACGAAAAATACATTGCACCGTCCCAACCCAAATCAATAAGCTCGTCTAAACTGTAGCTTGCGATATGCCTACATCTGCCTCCGGCGGGCTGAATTTTACTACCAGTCTCACTGTAGGGAGTGGAAATTTGTCCACCTTCAGACAATATGTACGGAGTATATTTACCTGGTTTGATAGAGCGAGCAACTGGTTTCCCTCTCTTGCTGAACTTAAAGTGAAAGAAGCCGCACAATGGATCACGTGTTGTCTTTCCAGTCCTACCGTATGGATAATTGCCTTCAAGTGGATTGCGTCTTAATGGTCTAGGTTCCTCCGCTTCGACAAAGAAGACGTACCTATCTTTGGGAACATCTTGGAAGAACTTTGCCGTGAATGACGCCACCTTGTTGACAATGCTGTTCGATTCATCATCAGACGCCGAGGCATCTAGGTGAGCTAAGAAAGCAGCCCACAGGTGCGCCATAGCTTGGTGTCGACAATTCAGATCTGATGTATTAAAGCTGCCAGGCTTCATTTGCTTTCCTCCCACAGTCTTACCTGTACGCATCTCTTCTGGGCATGATCGTAGTGCTTCATTTATCGCAACATCCCAGCCCTGCAATACAAGAATGAATCAGATGAGCAAAGTATGACTGAAATGAAGTGTCAATATTCTTTGCAGCTTACCATGTGTTCAGACAACGCATTTGTAAACTCAAGCAAGATGCAGCCGACAGAAGAAAGGTTAAATGGTAAAATATCCTCATCATCATCCATGCTATCTCGAGTCATGTTTATCCGAATTAAAAGATTCGAATAATCTTCGAAGCGTCCTTTATCTTCCTGACTTACATCGTGGGCATTCCGTACCGTGTAGCTGGCAACGTTGCTGGTATCATTGTAGTGTTGAGTGACAAGACGTTTGTACGATGCACTATATTCCTCAGGCAAAATTTCTTTGAGACTACTGAAGACTTCTCCCATACCCACTTGCCTCTCGTTCCTGAAGTGGGAAGCAACATCTTCAGCACTATTGCTGGAGTAGCCTGCGGCCTGGCGTGACGCTTCAGAGAGACTCATCCCCCAAGACATGTAAAAATGTTTGCAATACGAGCCTTTTTCAGGACAGCCTCCTACCCATATTGCTTCCGTCGTACCAAATGCCTTGTCCAAAGACTGTAGAAGCATAATATTGAGCGTTGGATCTCGCTGTTTTAAGGCATTGTATAAATGGAGGGTAAATCGAGTTTGACCCAGCGAATCGATTGTGGCTGATCCAAGACCCAAAGAACAAATGTATGTACCATAAAGCAAGTATCCTCCTCCAATCACTGGGTTCCAAAATGCTAGCCTGTGAGACACAGTAAGGTCAACAGCAGCAAATTGTTCATTGTATTTTGTTGTAACAGGCTTCGCAAAATTCACTAGATTTTTGAAGAGGCCCACGTTCGTGTAAAAGTTTGGTGCGTTCTGTGGAATCTTGGATTCGTCTGAGATGTCGTTCAATTGTGCAAACAGGGTGTTGTATGATTGCTTTGAATATGAGGCAATTCTAGCCAAGTCTCCATCTCCTTGTAAGACAAAGATAGATACAAGAATTGCATGCAATGAAAATGTCAATGCCACAGGAACCGCCTGTGTTCTATCACCTTTGACATGTTCCTGTAACAAATCGAGACATGTGATGAGCTGTCTTCTCTCCGGCAAGCACGTGAATGGAGCATTCCAGCAAATGATTAGCAGTTCTGGCATGATTCTGCCGGCAAACGCGTCGTCGAGATCTCCACGAATTCTCTTCGCCGGATTTTCATCCTCGTCAAAGGATGAGCCCCAAAATCCATGTTTGCCCAGCAATTTGACTTTGGGTTCAATTATATCCATCAACATTTGCACAATTTTTTGCGTATTCAAAATACAATTATCCCCACCAATATGAGCAAAATACTTCTCCAACCAAGAATGGGGTTGCTGTCCAGAGGCAGTGGTGACCATTTGGTTCAATGCTACGTTTTTTTTCTCTTCTAACGCCAGTTGCGACTCAAAGAAGCATAGTAAATGAATCTGCTTTGCTTCCATTTCAATGTCGGCATAAAGAATACCTGACTTCCTCACAAAAGTCTTAATCCTGCCAGGTGGGAGTCCCTCCATTCCTTTGTTATGAAAGCAGCACTCAATAATTTCAGCAACAAAATGAAGCGTCATGTGCGGATTCTGCTCCTGCCTTGACAGATCAATCTTTCGTTCAATATCAGCGATAAAGTTTGGCAAGAAGACTAAAGCCAGAACGTGGTAGAAAGAAGAAAGATGCGGATAACTTGTGACTAGTGCATTCTCTGCTGCTTGAACACATTCGGTCGCCATGTTAGCTGCCACCGCACATTCCATGAGAAGTTGGATACTGTTACCATCATGAAGGTCTTGACCACGTAGGAAACGTTTAAGGAGTCCATAATGATTCTCTATAGCACCCATCATATCATCTATTGTTTGCAGCAAAGCAAATGCCTGAAATCGGTCATCTCCATTAATCAGAGTAGTTTCAATGTCTATCTCCTGGTCAGGAGACGTTGGAGGCTTAAAAGTTGGGAAGTTGCGATCACGAATATTCTTCCTGTCCTGCTTCAATTCTTCGTCATCCTCTTCAGTTTCATCTTCGTTTACATTGTCTTCATCTTCTACTACCAAGGCATTAAAGTTTCCACCAACCAGATTCATGGTATCATCCCCCTTCTCCTCGATGATATTATCAATCGAAGCAACCTTGGCAACTTGTCTTGCAAAATTAAGCACTTTACAACAATAGGATAGAACGTCAACCATATATTTATGATTTTCATCTCCTTTGTCAAGTCCACCAAATCGGATCAAAGCAAACTTTTCTCTGTAGTGAACACTTGTCTGTAGACAATCAAGCACCTTCCTGGGTATATTAATTGCGAGCGGTGGAGGGGGGTGTTCTAAACAAGTCATATTGTGTTTTAGAATTGCATCCACTCCCTTTGGTAGATCTCTAACGCTGGTCATCTTGTTCGATGGTAACGTTCGCTTCATCCAGGCCCAAAATCGAGCAGTCGACTCTTTGTAAATTTCATAGTATCCACCCTTGACGAATCCACCCGTATTTATTTTTCTCCTCTTATCATTGTTCTGATGAAACGTAGGCAAAATTCGTTTCGATGTCAGATTTTGCAAATCAGACTCGGAAAAAGTACCTGGTCCATTGTAATTGGTGTTTGCCGAAGCTCGAGCCTCCCGACCAATCGCAGCTTTGCCCTTGCCTTTTTTTGTCCTTCCACCTCCTCCTTTATTTTTGTTTGGTGGCATGATGGCGATCCTTGGATGACTACTATGTTGTAGATTATGGCTTGTTTACGAAGCAGAGAGAGATAGGAGGGGGACGATGATGTGTATTCAAGGAGGTGCGGTTCGATTGAGCTATTTACGTATTACCTATTTGTTCCAGCCCACGCCTACCATAATATTCCTAGCAATGACGGAGACGGAGGGTGCTGACGAGGACAACTCTAACAATGACATCATCAATGATGAAGAAGACGATGACGAAGATTCACGCGATTCGTATGAGTCATTCGATGTCGATGATGTCATTCGAAGGATTGGGGGCAGAGAAGCCGATGATTACAAAATGTCCAAACTTACAATTTTGGAAGGTTATTACCTCCCAAATCATGGCGATTGGGAGGTATTGGGAAGGGCAGTGGGTAAAAATGCATACCTGAGAGAGGTAGCATTCTACGACGATATTTTCGAAACTAGCCTCCGAAAGAAGAATTTGCTGCAATTTCTCCCTGGTTTTGCCATGTCTCCCTGGTTTTGCCATGAATCGTTCCATCCAAAAACTGAGATTTACTGGCCTAAACCTCAATGACAAACCTACTGGTGGTCTAGACAGAGCACACCCATCGGAGGAGCTGTTGAATATGTTCGCCCAATTTTTCAACAACAATGCAGCATTTGAATGTTTGGAGGTAGATGAAGAGTCGGTCGACAAACTTCGTGCGATCGCGTCGTTACTGCAGAGGTGTAGTTCCCTGAAAGAATTAATCCTTGTCAATGAGAATGCTTGGTCGCAATGCGGACGAACTGGTGAAAGTGTCCGCTATATCAACCGTGTTGACACTGTCTTAGAAGCACTAATTGGCCATACTGGGTTGAGGAAGCTGACAATTGCAGATGCTAAGATCGGGGTGGGGGGAAGTAATTCACTGGCGATGATTCTTCAGAACCCAACGATCAATCTCACGTCTCTTACTCTGAATGCTACCGAAATGTATGACAGTAGGAGATCCTATCGTGACCTTGACTATTATTTTAACCACGATAAAGACAGCGACAATGAGAGTGAGGAAGAAGATGTTGATAAAGATGGGGTGGGAGTCGAGACAGTAAAGGGGAAAGATGAGGAGATTGACGTTGATACAGATGATGAAGATGATGCAACGGCAGCTCAAGCGGCAAAGATATTTGCATCCGGTCTTTGCGGCAATGTTACGCTCAAAGAGCTTGAAATCTCGCACATGGGATATGTCACATCACGCCAGAACTCTGCTTACCCCGAAAAAACAGTCCAAATATCCACCGCCGGCTGGCAAGCTATCTTCGTCGCTTTACAGAGCTCAAAGTGCGGGTTGGAGAAACTCAGTCTACATGAGAACTATTCAATTGGTGCGTCTATACTTTCGCTGCCAAGTGCCCTAGAGAATCACACAACTACCCTCAAGACGTTGAATTTATGTTCTATGTTTCTTGGCAATGATTTGAACATGACTGATGGTGATAGTCGTTGGACTGCCTTCTTTCAGTTCCTGCAAGATCCCAAGTGCGCATTGGAAGTGTTCGATCTCAGCTACAATGACATTTCTGACGAGGGACTACATGCACTTGCAACGGCTCTCGAATGTAACAGCAAGCTACGAGAATTGAACCTCGATGGCAATTCTTGTGATACCGGAACAGGTTGGGAGGCTTTTTTCCGGCGTTTTACGTAATTCCAATTCCGCGTTGGAGAAGCTTGATATGAAAAAATGTTGCATCAAAATTAATGCTTTTATTTCTATCGCCAATTCGTTGGCCAACAACAACAGGCTTAGAGAGCTACAATTCCAACTTCACACCTGTGGCGTGACTGTATCAGAACTTGACAGCCACAATAAAAGCGTTGTCTCAGATTGTGGAACTGCGCTTTTTTTGAACATTCTGTGCAACGAGTCAAGCATCCTGAGCACCTACAACTCGAATCACACACTAACGAAAGTCTATAAAGAGACTGTTAAAGGCAACTGCACAGGGGCCAGATGCACACTTTATGAGAGGTCAGATGATCTCCAAGATCTATTGGCAATCAATAAAGATAACAGTGTGAGCCAAGCAGCACGACTCAAGATCATCAAAACACATTTCATTCACCGTAAAACGACTACTCAGATCTTGCCGCTCTTGTTGTGGCAGCGTGAACGCCAAATGAACATGCAGCCCTTTGTTGACATGGATGTTAGTGTCCGCGCTCATGCACTTGCTTGGATGGCCAGAGATCAATATTTGTATCATTTTTTGCGTGCCATGCCATCTTTGCTTGAAATAGTGGTGTCGAAGAAGAAGAGGACGATTGGGATGGTTGAATAGGCAAGTGATCTAATACAATCCTGTATTGCAGTGGTCCGGAGTCAAGTTTTTGCAGGGAAGGAACACATTCATTCCTTTTTAGATATTGTAACCAAGAGCTCCGAAAAAACAAGGAGCATTATTTGACAATGAATAATTATTTTATGAGACAGACACAGCTTCCATCGCTTAGATTGTATAGGAGAAATGGCGATCTGCCAACTGCACTCCAATCCCGTGTGCTTGTTCAATCCATTGATTCGATGAAATATCACTTACAATTTACTTACGGAGATAATAGCAGACCCGCCTCTTTCAATGCGCTCTCAACAACACCATGAAATTCGGGTGATAATATATCCAACGGCGGACGCAGATAGGCACTTTCAATTTTGCCCATACGCTTTAGTGCCCACTTAATCGGGATTGGATTCGACTCACAGAATTCATCGACATGTAATCGCCGTAACGGCATGTTAATTCGCTCAATGGCACTCCTATCCTTCTTCAACGCTGCCATCATGAGATTATGCATCAATGCCGGTGCGACATTGGCCGTGACCGATATACACCCATCCCCACCCTGTAGTACAAATTCATCAGTTGATTCATCATCGCCACTAAATAGTAACAGTGAGTTCTTAGACCCACCATTCATCTCGCAAGCGGCATAGATTTCTTGGACACGTGATACTCGTCCCGTGGCCTCCTTCACGGCCACTATGTTCGGATGTTCGGCTATTAGGCCAATACTCGTGGGGAGAAAGTCCACGCCTGTCCGTCCAGGGACGTTGTATATACACACCGGTAAACCAATATCTGCCATTGTTTCAAAGTGACGAATTAGTCCACGTTGCGGGGGTTTAATGTAGTATGGGGTAACAACGAGTGAGGCATCACATCCACAATCAATGGCCTGTAGTGTTTGCTCTTTTACGTGCTCTGGGTCGACAGTGCCAGTACCGACCATAATTGGTATCTTTCCCTTCACTTCTTCCACTGCCACATCAAGTATACGTTTACGTTCCTTCATGGTCAGGAGTGATGATTCGCCAGTCGTACCCAGAATGCATAGACCATCGGTTCCACTTTCCAGGTGAAAACGAAGGAGTGAACGAAGTGAGGGGATATCAACTCCACCTAAATTTGTCATGGGTGTGATTAAAGCAACCATGCTCCCTTGTCTCAATGGAATCTATAATATTGAATAAATGTGTACATGTCAACAATAGTTATAAAGACATCCAAAAACAAAACCGAAACGGTTGTGTGAAACTTACCCGCTCATCAATATTGGTGCCAACGGCGGTTTGTTGACGGAAACTGGCAACATCAAGTTGACTTGTCGATGAGGTAGAGCTACGTATATCATGACCCTGATGAGTAAAGGCTATATTCGGTGGTTGACGCAAAGAGAGAGAGTGTTTGGCCAATAACACATGAGATGGAACCATATTAATGTCTAGACAAATAATAATAGCAAGGCAAGACAAAAAGCCCAAAAAAATATATACTTACCATTTGTAGTTGATGCTAGTAAGCACGCCGCGATGGCAGAGCTGTAAAATCTCATTTTGATGGTCTAAAAAAATAAATTGGGTGTATTGTAGATTTGGAGGGAATATTCCCGCCCTCGCAGTGTTTCGGAAATAGGTAACACACGACAGACCGAGATCTCTGCGGGTGAAAGGATGGTAACGATCGCAGGAGGAGGAGGAGGAGGAGGAAGTCAACGATTAGGAGGAGGAATCGGTAATAATAATCGTCATCGCCCTTCCTCGGGAATGATGAGGAGGTACAGCTATGTTCGTCTTGTCATGATTTGGGGTGTCATCGTCTTTGTTTCGTTGATAGGTCTTTATGTCAATGTAGCAATGCACGACACTGCCGAATGGGGAGGCGAAGGACGAATAAGAAACAACAACATTGATGTGCCTCGTCAACAGCAACAACATCACCAATCTCTTGGTGACGAGTCGATGGTGAAGGGGCGAAATGGCGCGGCTACTGAAACAACACTGTTGGATCAGGTGGACGATGAAATTTTCGAAGAATCATCCCACGAAAGTAACAACCAACAGGCGGAGGGTAACACACATCACAGAAATGACGACGAAGACGATGAAGATGATGCTGACAACAATGTAGAAGATATTGCACCACCACCCACACCGCCCTACTGGATAGAGAATGATCCTGATGATTCATTCGAACACACCTATCTAACACCAATAGAACGGAGGAAATACAAGCATTTACGTAATCTTGGCAAAAATGGACATGTCAATAAAGGCAAGGGTATAAAAAACAATTTTAATCCACTATGTCGACATTATCGATTCGACGTATCAGTCATGCCCACTGTGAGTGTAATAATGACTACGCAGAATGAGCCAGATAATTGGATATCCATTAGTGTTGAATCAATATTAGCACGTACACCACCATCATTACTTACCGAGATTATCATTGTGGATGACAATGGCCTGCCTGGACATCATGGTCTACCCATCAATATACGACAGAATGTCAATGAAAGTGAATGGACATATATATCATCACTATCATCCAAGGTGAAAATTATACAACATTCTAATAGAGAAGGATGTGCCAGATCACGACTCACCGGTGCCAAGGCCGCTACGGGTGAAGTATTAATGTTTATTGATTCGCATATAGAAATGTTAAGCTCCACGTGGTATCAACATTTGATACTCCCAATAATGGACAATCCACGAACAGTGGCCATGCAATTAATTGATATTATTGATGATTTAGGCACGGCTGATTATGCAGACGGGGTCGGTGCTGAACAATTTGGTATTATTAATGATCAGTTCTGGTTCAGTTATCAATCGGATCGATTTGGTGATTACATGGACCCACCTACTAACGATACTACTACGTCTTACACACTAGAGGAATTGAAGGAACGAAAACAAATGAAATATAAAATTGAAACACCCTCATCACGTATACCATATGAAACACCCTTTGGTCCTGGTAGTTTATTTGCTATACGCGCTGATGAATTTTGGAGACTTGGCGGATATGATGCCGGTCTGTACGTATGGGGTGGTGAGAATACAGAATTAGCATTAAAGGTATGGATGTGTGGGGGTAGGATGGTCATGGTCCCATGCTCACGCGTGGGACATATGTATCGTCAACACAAGATTGTGAAGAAGGATGGGTCTGGTCTTGTGGGTGGACTAAGTCGGTGGCCACCTACATTACCCACGGAATTAACAGACCGGTTAGGGTGTGCCTATACGAATGGGACGTATACTGGAAAGTTTATTGTACTGAAACACCCCGCCGATAATTTTACGAGAATAACTACACGTAATAATTTACGTGTTATGGAAACATGGTTCGGTGGGCATCCGGCCAAATTTGTATATTATAAACGTCAGTTTGGTTCTGAGATACTTGCACCTGAATTTCAGGCATACATTGATGAATGGAAGCATGATCCCGATGCACAATATCAAATACAACGTAAAGAAGCTAATAAATGTCATAACTTTACATGGTTTGATAAACATGTTATGATGAAACTTACTGGTCGGCATCATCCATGGCATCCACACAATGATAAGTATCAGTTAGTAAGCTGTGGCAATCACAAGGCGGCTAGTTGTGAATTATGTCCACAGGGAAATGGTAAAGATTGGTGTAATGGTGACTGTCGGTGGTGTGAAACACATGAGAAGAAATGCTTGCCGTCTGAAGACTATAACAAACTTTGTGGTATTGGACTACGTAATACGCAGAAGAAACAGCAATTAAAAACAAATATGGCATCATCCAACAATACGCCTGATGCGGTACTACGTAAACAGAGTGAAGAAGATAATGTTCGACAACGTCGATCTGATGCTATAACAAAGGGAAACAAGTTGCTGCAAGAGAAAAGACAACGACGTGCTGTATTGTCAAATGAAACGATTCAATTATTAGTTGGCGGCAACAAATTATCGACAATAAGTGTAATACTACCGTGTGGATTTGAGCATGATTACTTTCAACGTACAGCTGAATCCATATTTTATGAAACCCCGTCGGAGATATTGAAAGAAATTATAATTGTGGATGATGCCAGTTATCCACCACTGAATGACTCATGGCCAATTACCGAGGCTGCAAAATTTAGTGTAAAATATATCCGAGTAGAATCAGCATTAGGTCTAATTGGTGCTAAACAAATTGGTGCAGAATATGCAATTGGTGATATACTCGTTTTCTTTGATTGTCATGTAAAGCCAGCGAGAGATTATTGGATACCATATGTACAGAACATACAAGCAAATTATAAACGTGTAGTAATTCCAACAATCACGAACCTGAATGTCGACAAATGGGAGGAATTTGGACGACCTGCTACTACATCATCAACAGGTGGACGTGGTGGTGGAATGAGTAAATGTTATTTAACATTCGATGCTGAATTTAAATGGACGACGGATGATACACCATATGTACCAATAATGAGTGGTGGTCTTCTTGCTATTAGTCGACAATGGTTCTTTGAAATTGGTGGGTATGACACCAACATGAAAGGTTGGGGAGGAGAGAATATTGACCAATCATTACGTATTTGGAGATGTGGTGGAGAAATTGTCTCTGCTCCTGAATCCTACGTTGCTCACATGTGGCGAACGAATGATAATCCCAAGACGAAAGCTAAGTATACAGTTGGCCCCGGAGATGCAATTAGGAATCGTGCACGAGCTGTGAAGTCTCATCTTGGCAAGTTCTATGAAAAGACATTGACATTTCCAAGCTTTAAGGATTGGCGAGAAATAGACCTTGACACATCAAGCATTACCAATGCGTTATCGAATCTTAATTGTGAAAGTTTTGATTGGTACCTTGAACGTTTCAAACACATTTATCGTGATGCAGGAGTACTACCAAGAGAAGTCTTTCAAATTGAAGCAATTACTACGACTAATGAAGCATCATCGACTCCATTGTGCCTGGAGTTAAAGACTATGGGGTGGACTAATTTTGGTCTTAGTGATGATATTGTGTTGAAAGAATGCACAGGATCATCAACGATCGAACCACGAGCTATTTGGTGGCATTTCAGTAACAGATTGAAGAATGGTACCTGCTGTGGAAGTTTTAGAGCATGGAATACTGATCAATGCATCGATGGACGGAATCCCAAGAAAGATTCAGCGAAGATATCAACATATACTTGTGATCTAGATTCTGATCTTGAGGCGTACTTTTACCCGAACGACGTTAGCAAGGAAGAATTGTCTCTTGTAGTAGGTAGGGATGATGAGAAATACTGTATTAGCTTGGATGAAACTGCATCATCCCTGGTAATTGTTTCCTGCGAGTTAGCAACGAAGTGGCGGAGACGGAATGCCTTCGTCCCACTCGAGTTTGACTTACTGGGTACACATTCGAAGTTATTGTGGGAAATTTAAACTCCCGAAGATCTACTAATGTATACTTTAAACATATTCAATATCACAAACCACTCTCAATTTGGTACCTGCCCGACGTCCTCACACAACAACCAAGTTGTAAAACTTAAAACCTTCGCAGAGAAGTTAAGGCGGAACCCCCTTCGCTTTGACTTTGGCGAGGCCGTGAGTTCGTAAGTGAAGGCTTGCGGCCATAGCGGAGGAGAGCCAATAATGTGACGATATTATGGAATTCGAGCACAAGTGATGAGCGCATGTTCAAGCAATGATTCGAGCGTGTGGATGAAGAGATGGAATGAAGAGATGGAGGTAGTCCAGTTGGCAATGAAGAATTGGAAACAAATCACAGTCGTCGATATTGCTAGTGTGGCGCATGAAGATGATGGTATCCGCAATGGCTATGTAATTGCAAGGCACGATAATCTTATGGAGTATCGCGATGATGTGCCCGAACATAATGATATTATGGAGCGTCGTGATGATGACATAACTGAAGACATTGATTGCTTCCCTCCTGTTTCACCCAACTTCCTTAGCGAAAGATCCAACACAGCGACTTCCGATGAAAGCTGGGCAACAGACGGAACGAAAAGCACGTTTGAGCATACGCTTACATCTCGTGAACAGACGCTGACATCCCATGAAGCTACAATCAATTTTGCATCTCCACGTTCGAATAGCACAGATAGTATGGAATATTTAAGTACATGGTGTCTCCAATCGGAAATCAATGCTGATATGAAGTTGGATGATCAATCAGATTGTGGACTAGCTGCTGACAAAGAAAACATCAACGAAAACATTATCTACAACCTAATAGACTTAGACGATGCATGTAAAGTTTTTGCACGCAGTGAAGAGGTAGAAAAGGAGGTAGAAACAAGTATAGAGGTACAACTAGATGAAGGTATATCATCTAAATCATGCCGGCATTATCCTATACTGCTTTTCAAGAGCTGTAGAAACGATACTATTCCAAATACGACCGAGAAACATGTTCAACTGATTGACACAAAGAATAGCGGAGTTGAAAACATCCATGCTAATGCACAGTTGGATGAAGAAATAAAGCCACAACAGATCCATACAACAGTGCGAACTGAAAGACTAAAGTTGGATCTTGCTCGCTCACGCCTCAAGAGCGACGAAGCAATAAAGTGTCAAGTGGATATACCAAAGAAGGATTCTAATGACAACGCCTTTCGTTCAAAAATAAAGAGCATAGCTGCTGGTGTTCTTAATAGCAGAACACGGAAGAAAAATCGTGTTCTAAATCGACACCCTATGAAGGAGGAATGTGAATCTGACATTAGAGCTCATCCTCCTGACGCAGATTCCTTGGTATCTATCTTTTCTGGTTCTACTCCTCGGATTACAAACAAAAATAATGATTTCGTTGGTGTCTCAAATCAACCCCTGACAAATGTTATCTTATTGCAGTCTAATCTAAAGGAGATAAACGAGACGACCTGTCTTTGTACGTTGACATTTGCTGACGTGTCTGAGACTAACAAATCTAAGCAAACGAAACATGCAAATGGTGGTATTGTTGACGCCGGTCTTGATTCGAATTATATTGCACCTTCTCCTGCCGACTTATCTGTACCTTCGGATGCCAAAGCTTGCTCAGCTGATGTTGATGATGCAACTGTTAATGGCATTTCCGTCGTAATGAATGAAGAAACGTCAACTTCCAATAAGACAGCGATAGCACCAAAAGAAGTCTACACAGTTTTCTCTCCAGAAGAATTTTCCATTACAATGATCACTGATAAGGCTTCTAATATTCTTGACAAAGGTACTGGGTTCTTCAAATTGCAAGTAGGGGACAATACATGTGCTAGAATGAATCACAACATATCAAGCCTAATGGAAGATAATTGTCGAAGTACCGCATCCACTGTAAAACTACTGCAGGACGATTTACATATTGGAAAGATTGACCCAACCAAAACTGAGCTGTTTGATCCTGTATCTGCTGAATTTAAGAATTATCAGGATGTGCTATTGACCAAATCCGATGATAAATCTTGCTTTGGCAATCCAAGTAATGTTGAAGATACAAATTTTGATGTGAGCGTGATCTCAGACAAACTTGTTGCCTTGCCTAAACGATTTGTTTCCACTTTGCGCCAACGCATCCTTACGAAGAAGAGAAATAAGAAGAATGACTTTGTGAATGATATTATTGACGAAGATTTGTTTATGGCTGATATCCTTGATGCAATCAAACCGGAACAACAGAAATGCAGTGAGGAAAAATGGTTGGATGTTGACTTACCAAACAATTTATCAGATTTGATTAGTAATGCAATATCAGATGAACTAGCTTTGATGCGAGATGAATGTCAAACAGCCAACAATACAGTTGTAAGATCAGACATGATACAACAGTAGAATAGAGCAATTTGTATGAGTAAATGTACATTAAGTTTGTTTATCGCCACAATGAATAATATCCAAGTGGCCAAAGTTGTCATGTAAGCTAGAATTTGTATTTGTGGCTTGCTAGTCTTGACAAGTCTGTGCTGGAACATATTGGCTTAGCACCCAAATGCTAGTAATAAAGTTGCCCGAAACCCCAACCTGATATGCTTGGTCTCACAGTGTTGGACAGAAGCAGTAGGAGATTCTGTTGTTTTCTCACTTGGATCATGATGTACATTATGATTGACCCCCCCCCCCACCCACCTTCTTCATATATATATAACGAGTTTCAGCACCTTCACCTGTCGCCCTGTGTCGTCTATTCAGTCCAAGAAGCGGATCCCCTATCTTCATCGTCTATCCCTCCGCATTCAAAATGGCAAAGGGAGGGCGAGGAAGAGGTCGTGGGGGAAGGCGCCGTGGTAACAACAACAACAACAACAGTGGTACTACCAGCAGCAGTTCAGCAACAACATCTACCACTGCTGATACGAACGTCGTACATCGTCGGAGAGGTCCACCCGCAATATTTATCACATGTGAGGTAGGTCGGGAACGTAAATGTCAACGTGAGGCAATAGAGTTGATCCATCATTACTATTATAACAATTCCAGTGGCCATGTTGATGATGCATCATTAACAAAAAATGAGAAGGATGACTATACGCAGCAGCAGCAAATGCAGGAAGAGGAGGAGGAGCCAACATTAAGTCTTGAGGAAGAGTTAGCCATGTTACGTAAAGGTGCTGCTCCCGAGGAGGTATTATCCTACTTTAGTAATACTAATGATAACAATAAGGAATCAAATTCAAAAAGGCCACGACATACTTCAACTACAAATGTAGCAGGTACCGAGCAACAGAAACGACAAAAGACGAGTAGTAGTAATAGTAGTATGAAATCACCATTTATTATATATGACACAGGTATGCGTGGTACAGTATGTATAGTATGTACAATACCACAATGTGAATTGATACCCTATGATAAAATTTTATCAACTATACGTTTGCTAAATAGCGACAACAACAACAACAACAACAACAGAAGTAACAATAACGAGAAGAATAATGGCAGTAGTATTGGCAGTGGAATTGGTAGTGATAAAGATGTAGATAATGGAATATCAAAAGCAACAAAAGTGACTACAACAGCAACAGGGACATATAATGTGAACAAGAGCGAATCAACAAATGATCTTACAACAACACCAGTAGGAATAGTAGTGAATGGTAGCAAGTTGCAAGAAGAAGGAAGTAAAGATTATACAACTCCATTGCTTTGGGATCCAGTAGAAACTGTACGATGTATCTTTCATGATGCAAAGAAGAATGCTTCTACTATTGTCGATGTCAGTGATAACGACACTGATGCAAATACTAATTTAACAATTACAAATAATGATTTAGCAGGAAAGACAACAACAATAGAAAGAATGAATACTATTCCTCAACCAGGTTCACGATATATTACACGTATGATTCCCATACAAGCAACGGTAAGTCGCCCCATTCTCCCCTGAATATCATTGTTTATTTTCCTTACAACCTCATATTATTTTGTACTTTCATCTGTTGATAGTGTTATGCATCAGTTGATGAAATCAAGGCTGTTAGTATATCACTCTTACAACGATATTTACCAAATATATACCAATCCAAGAGGAAGGAAAAAGACACTAATGCTACTACTATTATTAGTATTACCTTTAAGATTGAAATTAAGAAACGTCTATGTACACATCTTACTCAGGAGGAATTAATTAATGCCATTGCACCCATTTTATTACTAGGAGGTCATGATGAAAGTGGAGAAATGGATGCAGCAGAAGAAGGAGACGGAAGGTTGTTAGTAGTACCACCCAAGTGTAAATTTGAGGTCAATTTAACTGATCCAGACTTTAGTATACGTATTGAAACATGTAAAACACTTTGTGGGGTATCTATACTTGCAAGGAATGATTGGTATAAAAAGTTTAATTTAGCAGAGCTGACTAGTCCAACAACAAAAACAGCAACAGAACCAAACAAAGAGGAAGAAAATAATAAGTAGACAACAAGGAATAGAGAAAACGTAAAATGCTTTTAAGTTTGAGGATATAGCTTTATCCTATCCCCTGCATTTTACTCCTGATTTTTCCAAATCTGTACCAGCCATACACACAAATATTTGTCACACTATTTTCCCTCCCCATGCACAAAAACCCCCTCTTGCACAAACTACTAGCCAAATCCTATCCTTATCTTTCCCCCCATCCCTCTCAATTGATCAATTCTACATTCCAGAAAAGGTCAAGACCTGTTGGTTCCAAAAAGTAAAGTATACATACGATAGTCCAATCAATTCACTACACCCCCCTTACCTCCCTCCCCAGCACTCCACTGTCACCCAAAATATTCGAAAGTATCGCTTATTTCACACCTCTAAAAAAAAGCATCTCTCCACACAAGACATTCCTCTCTACGATAGGAATTGAGATAGCCACATAAATCCATCCTTATAACCCATCCTACGTACGACACTGCACATATATACCTCAATAGGACGAACAGTAGAATTCTTATCCGGTCGACCATTATCCTTCCCATAGGTATCGAGCAACCCCAACGCGTACTTTAATTCCTGTTCACTCGCCGCACTGGGCATGTCAATTTTATTCCCCAATACAAGGAAGGGCACATCCTGTAATTCATCGCTCGTTAGTAATGCATCTAATTCCTTCTTGGCCTCGGGGAATCGACCGCGATCTATAGCATCGACAAGATACACGACCCCATCAACGGTGGTAAAGTAATCTTGCCACAAGCGACGTGCCGTTTCGTGTCCACCAAGATCAAAGGTTTTCAATTTCAATTGTCCCACGATTAATTCGTCAGTGTTGGGATGTAATGTGGGCACATGTGCCTGTACGCGATTTTCCTTCAACATGTGTAACAGCGTCGTTTTCCCGGCATTGTCTAGTCCTAAAAATAGGATCTTGGCATTCTTGTGATATAGACCAAGTGATGCGAGTGTATCGTAGAACCAATTAATTAGGAACATGATTTACTGTATTAATTGTATTTCTTGTAAGTAATATATACCTTAAAGAATAAAAAGAAGGTTCGTCTCAGGCTGCTGTATGCTTTCTTTGCTGCTGTGTGTTAGGCTGACTTGCGGATGATGACAGCGAATAGTAGAGTATGGATGTAATTGTGGGTCGCTCTATGGGGGCCGACAGTATCAATGATCGTTATTATGTGACCTTTGTTTCGTTTCGGGAGGAGGGAGGCGGGGCGAACTCTTTTTGTGAGTGTGGAGTATCTACTACGTACATATGTATACCGGTTTCGGCCTCCCCGCGAAAATGAAAGATCTTATTCTTTTGGAGGTACTCCTAAAGCCCGGCAGCCCTTAATGTTCTGTCTCTCTGTCTGTCTCTCTGTCTGTCACGCTCTCACGTGCAT
>Ga0247843_1003257_pt1 | contig 27182 bp, 21 predicted proteins | sample LaCruzMarch2017__FD_192420 | JGI IMG/M metagenome (GOLD analysis project Ga0247843, IMG submission 192420) | Freshwater microbial communities from meromictic Lake La Cruz, Castile-La Mancha, Spain - LaCruzMarch2017_8m | ecosystem: Environmental > Aquatic > Freshwater > Lake | place: Spain... | reverse complement strand
TATTTTCTGACACGAGAGCTGTTGCAATAAAAGCACTTTTTTTATTCATGACCTTTCAATTGCCTCAAAACTAAGCATAGCAAAGCATTCAGCGGTTTTTAGCATTAAAAATGTCCATTAAGCCTAGATTTTAATATTTTAAACGAGTTAAATGAAAATGACATTCTCTTTGTAGATAATTCTCACAGAATTTTACCGAATTCCGATTCAATGGTTTTTTATTTGGAGATTCTCCCAAAATTGAAAAAAGGTGTGATTGTACATATTCATGACGTCTATTTGCCATATGACTATCCTCAGTTTATGTGTGATCGATTTTATTCAGAACAGTATGGATTAGCAATGTACTTATTAGCAAATCCAGAAAAATATGTTGCGATTTTACCAAATTACTTCATATTCGAGGACAAAGAACTTTCAGACCTTATTTCTCCAATATGGAATCACGACAATCTAAAAGATGTTGAGAAACATGGAGGCTCATTTTGGATAAGAATTAACAAATGAAAAAGAACTACGGTTGCTAAAAAAACGATATGTCAAATGGGGTTTCGGAGCGGACAACAAGGGTTGACCGCAGCAACGGCATCGGGGTTAGAAAGGAACGCAACCCGCTAACCACATCGGCTTATAGTTCCGTACCCTAAGCCTGCCCCCCCCCATTTAAATATTTCAATTGTTTATAAAATTCAGGCTGTTTATTGTCTGTTTTTCCCAAGCTGAATGAAACCTTGGTCTTATTTCGCTTAAATTGTTTAATCGAGCAACCGTTTGCTTTTGCGCTTGGCCAATAGGTAGGCTTACCCCTGCCTAAGTGCACATGCGCAAAATCCGTGTTGCTGCATTCTGAAACCTGCCCCAAACTTTTTACCTTTGACTTTGGTTACTTTAAACAATCCCTTGTTGAAGCGCATGTCGGAATCTACCTCTTCTACTCTTAGCGAAAAAAAACGCAAGCCGGAATGGCTTCGGGTTAAATTGCCCACGGGCGAGGAATACCGGAAAGTACGGCAGGTGGTGAGCGATCACAAGCTGCATACCATTTGCGAGAGCGGCAATTGCCCCAACATGGGCGAGTGCTGGGGTGCAGGAACCGCCACCTTTATGATTCTGGGGAATGTGTGCACGCGCAGCTGCGGCTTTTGCGCGGTGGCTACTGGAAAACCCGCCGAGGAAGATCCCTTTGAACCCCTACGCGTAGCCAAATCCATTAAGTTGATGGGACTGAAACACGCGGTCATTACCAGCGTGGACCGAGACGATTTGAAGGACGGCGGCTCTACCATTTGGGCCAAAACCATCGAGGTGGTTCGGAAAATGAACCCCGGCATTACCATAGAAACCCTGATTCCTGATTTTCAAGGAAAATGGGAAAACCTGGCCCGCATTGTTGAGGCCAAACCCGAGATTGTATCGCACAACCTTGAAACCGTACGGCGCTTAACCAAATTGGTGCGGGTGCAGGCAAAATACGACCGATCTTTAGAGGTGTTGAAACGCTTGGCCGATGCCGGCGTTACCACCAAATCGGGAATTATGTTGGGTTTGGGCGAAAGCACCGATGAGATTATGGAAACCCTTGACGACATGCGGACGGTGGGCGTGCAGATTGTAACCCTAGGTCAGTACCTGCAACCGACTGCAACCCATTTGCCCGTTCAAGATTTTATTGCTCCCCAGCAGTTTGAATGGCTGGGCGAACAAGCCAAGCAAAAAGGCTTTGCCTTTGTTGAGAGCGGGCCTTTGGTGCGGTCGAGCTACCACGCCGAAAAGCACATTTAAACTGAAACGTTGAGGTTCGTGCTTCCCTGCGGCGCAGGGGGCTAGGTTTGTAGCGGCTATATAACGGTTTGGCTCATTTCAAAACCACCTTTGGACCATGAACGGCAAAATATTGAGCCCAAAACACTATCTTTGTGAGCCAATTCAAGCCGAATGCTAAATAATCGAGAAAAGCAGATAATTGATTGCATCAAAAAGAATGGCCCAAGTTCTTCTAAGGAAATATTTGAAAACATTAAACTCCCACTGAGTTATGCAACGCTCAAAAGGATCTTGGGAAAACTTATTGATGAACATTTTTTATCTGTTCATGGGCTAGCAAAAGCAACGAGGTATTCAATATCACCAACATACCAGCTTATTCAACCCATTGATATAAAAGCATACTATGAAAAAGATATTGACGAGAGAGAAATTATTGAAGCATTCAATTTTGAAATCATACATGATGTTTTGGCAAAGCACAGTGTCTTTACTGAAAGTGAATTGCGAATCTTAAACGAACTACAAAGTAAATTTGTCAAAAACATCTCTCAATTGTCTGAAAATGAATACAAAAAGGAATTTGAGAGATTAGCGATTGATTTGAGTTGGAAATCCTCACAGATTGAAGGGAACACATATTCGTTGCTGGAAACAGAACGACTTTTAAAAGAAAAAGTAACAGCTTCTGGAAAAACGAAAGAAGAAGCCTCGATGTTGTTGAATCATAAAGACGCTTTAGATTTTATCATTGAGAATCCCAACTACCTGAATCCAATAAGCGTCTCAAAGATCGAAGATATTCACAGTATATTGGTGAAAGAATTAGCCGTTGAAAGAAATTTAAGAAAAAGGCGTATTGGTATTTCTGGAACCAACTATAAGCCATTAGACAATGCATTTCAAATTCATGAAGCCCTTCAAAATGCATGTGATGTAATTAATACGAAAACGAATGTATTTGAAAAAGCTCTTTTAGCGGTGGTCCTTATTTCCTATATCCAACCCTTTATGGATGGAAACAAAAGAACCGCAAGAATTGTAAGCAATGCAATTCTATTAAGTGAGAACTATTGTCCGTTGTCATTCCGGACGGTGGATTCAATAGATTATAAGAAAGCGATGCTTTTGTTCTATGAGCAAAATACCATTTCATCGTTTAAAGAAATATTTATTCAACAATTTGAATTTGCTGTAGAAACCTACTTTTAAAAAAACAAACGAGCCACAACACCATGCGGCCGCCATTAAACCGTTGGCGGTAAGCAAACCGTCAGACCGTCCAATGCCCCCGTTTAAACGGTTCAATTGGCACTACATTTCAGGCTATTTATTGCCTGTCCTTCCTAAAAATCGGTGTTTTTATGCATGAAATTTAGCCAAGCAAAAAGGCTTTGCCTTTGTTGAGAGCGGGCCTTTGCTGCGGTCGAGCTACCACGCCGAAAAGCACATTTAAACGGAAACGTTGAGGTTCGTGCTTCCCTGCGGCGCAGGGGACGAGGATTGGGCGAGGGATTGCAGTGGAAATGCCCGCAGGGCATTGGAGCGGAAAGCCCGGTGCCGGCCCTTAGGCCGGCGCCCCCCCAAAAACCCCTTATTTTTGCCGAAAAAAGACTTCGATGGGGCTTCCCGTGAATTCAAATTTTTCGCGCAACTTGTTCTCTATAAACCGTTTGTATGGCTCGCGCAAGTACTGAGGCAGGTTGCAGAACATGGCGAAGGCCGGGTAAGCAATGGGCAGCTGGGTGGCGTATTTGATGCGGATGTATTTGCCTTTGTACGCAGGGGGCGGAAAGGCTTCGATGATGGGCAGGATGTAATCGTTCAGCGCCCGTGTTTTTACTTTGCGGCTGCGGTTTTCATACACTTTGACGGCGGCTTCCAGGGCCTGGAAAACGCGCTGTTTTTCGGGCACCGAAGTGAAAATGATGGGTACGTCGCGGAAGGGTGCTATTTTGTTTAAAATGGCTTCTTTAAATCGGTCGGCGCTTTTGTGGTCCTTCTCGATCAAATCCCACTTGTTCACCAAAACAACCACGCCCTTGTGGTTTTTTTGAATCAGGTGAAAGATGTTTATGTCTTGACTTTCGATGCCCTGCGAAGCGTCTAGCATCAATAAGCAAACGTCGGCGCGCTCGATGCTGCGCACGGAGCGCAAAGAGGAGTAGAATTCAAGGTCTTCATTGACTTTTGCCTTTTTACGTAGTCCGGCGGTGTCGATCAAGTAAAAGTCGAAGCCATAGGCGTTGAAGCGAACGTCGATGGCGTCGCGGGTGGTTCCGGCAACGGGAGTTACGATGTTGCGGTCTTCGCCTAGAAACAAGTTTGTGATGGAGCTTTTGCCCACGTTGGGTCGGCCAACAATGGCAATGCGGGGCAGGTCGAGTTCTTCGGGTTCGCTGAAATCGCCGAGCTTGAGCATAAGTTCGTCGAGCAGTTCGCCGGTACCGGAGCCGCTGATGGAAGAAATGCCGAACACCTCGCCCAGGCCTAGGGCGTAAAAGGCGTGGATGTCGGCCAGGCGCTCAAAGTTGTCAACCTTGTTTGCCACAACAATCACTTCTTTTTTGCTGCGGCGCAGCAGGTCGGCCACCTGCTCGTCCAAATCGGTAACCCCTGTGGTGGTATCGACCACAAAAAGAAGCACATCGGCTTCGTCGATGGCCAGGTCAACCTGTTTTCGGATTTCGGCCTCGAACACATCGTTGCTGCCGCGGACGTATCCGCCCGTATCGATGAGCGAAAAGGTTTTTCCTTGCCAATCGGCTTTTCCGTAATGCCTGTCGCGGGTTACTCCGCTAAATTCATCGACAATGGCCTGCCTGCTTTCGGTTAGGCGGTTAAAGAGGGTGGATTTGCCCACATTAGGCCGTCCGACAATGGCTACAATTTTTCCCATACTGGGTGCAAAGGTACGGGATTTCGTGGGGATTACGGGCAGCTTAATTTTGGGCTTAGGTTTATAGGCCGCCTATGCTGTGGATTTTCTCGATTTGAATTGTTCTTTGGGCTGTTTTTTCTGGGTTCGATGGATTGCAAAACCGGTATTTGGGCTTGGAGCTGTTCGGGCTTTGGCTTGTCAATGAGCTGGGTCATGGCATGGCCGGTATTTTTCTATTTTTGTTTAAATAAAATAAAGGAAGCATGGGGGCAAAAATGCTGTGCGGCATTCTGGCGTTTTGTTCAACAATGTGTTGTGGGGCTCAGGCAAACTGCCTGTTTAAAAATCCATTGTGCTTTTACAATTCGGACGTACTGACCTATATGCAGGTGCTTCATAAAAATCAACAGTACACGAAGATGTCCGCCTTTTTTTATGGCCCCCTTCCGAACAAAACCACAAGGTCTGATTTGGCCAAGACCTTAAGTGATGTTGATTTTGGCTTCGCACTTAAACGGGTTGGAGTCAAAGAAACAGGCAAGAATACTTGGTCATTAACCTACCAACGAACCCTTTTGGGGACACAAGAGAATTTTAAAATAGACTGCCTGCTGTTGGGAGACACGTGTAGGGTGTATTTAGATCAAAAATTGTGGAAGGTATTGTTTGAGAGATAGGGATTAAGCAAAAAACGCCGAGGCAGAAGCCCTGTGCAGGAAAGAAAATGAGCCTTGATATAAACCCTGAACCGATTAAAAACGGGACCGAGCACAACAGGGGCAAAGGCAAAATTGCGGCGGCGGGTTTCGGCCCTTTGGGGGAAACGCCCCCCATGCAAAGGAGAGAACAGGCAGTCCGATGGTTTGTTCGGCAAGCGTTTGCTAAACGTTTAAAAACCGACAAATTTGGAAGGCTTTGCAAACAATGAGCTGCAGAGGGTTAAAATGGGCTGGGGAATACCGAACATGGAATGCCAATAAATCCGATTCAATCCAAGCCCAACTGCCTATCTTTGGAACATGCCTCGCCGCCTTCTACTGTTGTTCTTGTTCCTGCCGGTTCTGTTGTGTGGGCAATCCAACCAGCGCATCGTTCGCCTGTTGGCCGGAGAACAATGCTTTAGCGACCCCGCTTATGTGGTAATGTCTAGTCTGCAAATAGACGACTCGTCCTTTGCCGAGCGCAGCCTATGGCTTCCGGCTGCGGATGGGCAAGGGATGTGCCGAGTGCAAGCCCTTCCCGCTCCTGTTTCCCTTCGGTATCGAGTCTTTCCCTTTCCGGTGGCCGACATACTGCGCGACCAACTCTGGAAGCCCCAATCTGCCGACAGCCTTGGATTTCCAAGCTTTGAACTGCCCTTAAACTTGACCGAACTGGCGGTAAATCAAGTGTTCGCACCCGAAGACAAACTGCAAAAACGGGGCAGCTTGACTCGGGGGGTGGCGTTTGGCAATGCGAACAGTGCCTCGCTCATTTCAGCGTTTAATCTACAATTAAACGGGGAATTGGGTCAGGGCATTCGCATTGACGCATCGATTACCGACGAGAACCTGCCCATTCAACCGGAAGGAAACACCCAACAGCTTCAAGACTTCGACCAGGTTTTTGTGCGCTTGTCGAAGGGAAAACAACAGCTGACGGCCGGCGATTTTACCTTGCCCAATCCGAACACCTCGTTTTTGTCTTTGCGCAAGCGGGGGCAAGGTTTGATGGTTGAAGGGGAGCTGCCTTTGTCGGTGTTTGGTCTGAAAAGGTCGGCCCGAAGCATGAAGGTTCAGGCGGCTGCGGCCGTGGCTCGGGGCAAATTCCGTAGGCAAGAATTCCAAGCCATTGAAGGAAACCAAGGCCCGTATCGCCTGAACGGCAACGACGGGGAAGCGTATATTTTGGTGCTTTCGGGCACTGAAACCGTTTTTATAAACGGAGAAAAAATGACCCGGGGGCAGGAATTTGACTATACCATTGACTATTCTACGGCCGAAATCTCGTTTACCTCCCGCCGCATCATCACCAAAGACATGCGATTGGTGGTGGAATTTGAATACTCGGACCGGCGGTATCAGCGCTGGATGGTTCAGGCTGGACACGATGGGGATTGGGGCCCCCTGCAAACCCGGCTGCACTTTTTCACCGAATTTGACGACGGCAACCAACCCGTTAATCAAAGCCTAAGCGATGCCGACAAAGTTCTGCTTGCCTTGGCGGGCGACAGCCTCGGTTTATCGGCTTCAACCACGGCCGATTCGGTGGGATTTAGCGCCCAAGAGTTGCGGTATCGAAAACTAGACAGCCTGGTGGACGGAAACCTGTTTGCGGTGTTTGCGCTTTCAACCGATCCGAACGAGGCCTATTGGCGGCTTCGATTTTCGTTTGTGGGGCAAGGCAAGGGAGATTATGTGGCGGCGGCAACATCCTCAAACGGCCGCAGCTACACTTGGGTGGCTCCGGTGAATGGGCAGCCTCAGGGCAGCTATTCGCCCACCGAAAATTTGGTGCCACCGCGTTGGCAACACATGTTGGTTTTTGCCGTTTCGGGCCGGCACAAAGGCTGGAAGTGGTCGGGCGAGGGGGCCCTTAGCCAGTTCGACAAAAACCGGTTTTCATCGTTGAACAGCAACGACGACCAAGGCTATTCCTATGCCTTGGAATTGGAGCGGCCGATTGCCTTGAGCAAACGCGAAAAAGACACCCTTTGGCTGAAACCCCGCCTGCGGATGGAGCAGGTTAGTGCACATTTTGCTCCCTTTGTTCGGTTTCGGGCGGTTGAATTTTCGAGGGACTGGAATTTGGTGAACCGAAACAGTCCGAACGGGGATTTGCAGCGAAGCCCTCAGGGCATTGACTATTTGCCATCGGCCGAGCTTATGTTGCAGCAAGGCCGAATTTGGCAGCTGGGGTATGGATTGGACGCGTATGTAAAAGGGGCGGATTTTTCGGCTTTGCGTCAAAAAATGTCGGCAAACCTGCGTTTGAAGCAGTGGCAGGGAGAGTGGTCGGCTTCGTTTGCCCAGGTGCAGGCTCAGGCTTCGGGCCGGGCCGAATTTTTTAGGCAATCTGTTCAATTGAGTTGGAACCCCGGTTGGGGCCGAATTAGCCTAAAGGGGCAAGATGAAATAAATCCGCAGCGGGCTTTGCTGACCGACAGCTTAGAGCGGTCTTCGTATGCCTTTCACGAGTACAGCCTGCGCATTGGGTCGGCCGACACCACCCGTTGGCAATGGGGAATTGAGCAGCAAGCCCGCTTAGATCGGCTGCCGGGAAACAACCGCTTGCAGGGAGCCGCCATGGCTTATACCAGTTCGGCTTCGCTCAGCCAAAGCAGCCGCAAGGGAAACCGCTTGGGATTGGTGGTGTCGTACCGGCAGCTGGATGTGCTGCAGCCTCAGCTTTCTTCCTTGCAGCCGGTTCAAAACCTGCTGTTGCGTATGGAAGGAAGGCAACAGGCCTTGGGAGGGAACATTCAGGTTAATGCCTTTATGGAAACGGGTTCTGGCCTTGAAAACCGGCGGGAAGAATTGTTTTTGCCCAGCCTGAATGGATTGGGGGAATACGTGTGGGTCGATTACAATTCCGATGGCTTGCAGACGCGCGAGGAGTTTGAGTTGAGGCAGGGGACCATAACCGGAACCGACGGGCAAACCTACATGCGGGTTTGGCTGCCCTCTTCGGAATATGTACAGGCTTGGTACCACCGCACAACGGCACAAATGAATGCGCGGTTTCCACAAAAATGGGCGGCCAAAGGTCAGGCAAAATGGAAGCAATGGCTGGGCCGCTGGTCGGCACAAGCGGTGTATAAAACCGACCGAAAAATGCTGCAGGCCCAATTTTGGGAATTGCTAAATCCGGTGGCGCCGGGCTTGACCGATACCTCGCTGCTCTCGTTGAACCACCAATGGCGGAGTTCGGTGTATTTTAACCGTTTTGGGGGGATTGTTGGGCTAGAGTATGCTTATTTGGAGCAAAGAAACAAATCGTGGATTGCTGGGGGCAGTCAATACCGCAGCGATGCTGGGCACCGGATTCGATGGAGGCTGAGCCCGGGCAAGTCTTTTTCGTTGGAGGGGCAGTTGGGACTTACCCAGAAAAGCAATCGGGCGGAATTGCTGCGCTCGCGCGAGTTTGAACTCCAGCAAACCGAAGCCGGAGCCGACGGATACTGGCAGCAATCTACCCGCTGGCGATTGGGTGTGCATTACCGGTATGTTGTGAAAGAGCGCTTGCCGTTTAGCTCGGGAGGGCAAGACATTTTAGCGGGGCCGCCTTCGGTATTGCACCACCCGGGGCTTAGTTTTAAATACAATGCCGTAAAAAACGGAAGCCTAGAGTTGCGTTTTGATTACCTTAGATTTGCCTACGAGCAACCTGGAAACGACCCTTTGAGTTTTGAAATGCTGGAGGGTTTGCAGGTAGGCGACAACCTAACTTGGTCGTTGCAAGGGGCTAGAAAGCTGGGCGAATACCTTCAGTTAACCTTAGGATATCAGGGGCGGAAATCGACAGAAGGCCCCATAATTCACATGGGCAATGCCCAGATTCGTGCATTTTTTTGATTTGGGTGTATGCGGTGGAGCCGCCCGGGCCCCGGATGGAAGCGGCAGCCGCAGGTGGGCGGGGCGGTTGCGGCCCCGGCGCCGGGGCGACCTTGGGAGCCACCGGAGCAGGGCTGCTGCAACCTGCCTTGCCCGCCTGGGGCTAGAGCTGACAGCCGGAAATGGCCCCCTAAAAAAACAAAATCAGGAGCGCAACGACTCGGCCTCTTCTTGAATAAAACCCTGTATTTCAAGCCGCAACTGCACTTTGACCATGTTTAGCGTTTTGATTTTTTCGAGCACGGAATCGGTACTGCGGTGCGGCTGCAGGCTCATTTCGTTGAGCTGCCGGGCGGAATCGGCGTCGGTGAAAAAGGCCAAATGGCTGTAAGCCACAATGAGGCTTTCGAGCGTGTCTAAATCTAAGCTGCCGCTTTGAATGCGAAAGGAGAGCAAGCTGCAAATGGCGAATTTGATGCGGGCTGCCGAGCAGGGCAAATTTTCCACCGGTTGAAAGTACTGCCCTTCACGCGATAAGCGGATAATTTGGCTGTATTGTCCTACAATTCGTTGAGCTTCGGTTATGCGCATGATGGAAATTCAGCAACGAGGTTCAAAGTTCGACATTTAATTCGGAATGCGTCAATAGGGATAGCCGTTTTTTTCAAGGATATCAGCGGCGAGGGTTCGCCGTGCATCGCGCGGAGAAATGGGCGTGGTTTTGGTAAAGCGTTTCAATCCCATGGTCATCATGCTGAGTTCGTCGCCGTTAGCGAAGCTGCACAGCGCGTTTTTGCCGCTGCACCAAAGGCGGTCGGCGGTGTCGAAAAACAACACATTCAGCAGTTGAATTTTGCTGGCATGGGCTTCAATTCCATCGCGGTCGATTAACTTTTGAACTCGGAGCAGCGTGCTTTCGGCCACATAGGTTTCAATGGCCATGTCGGCGATGTCCATGAGAATTTCTTGTTCTTTGGCCAGTTCCATCATGAGTTTTTGAACGGCGGCGCCCGCCACCAGCAAAACGGCCTTTTTAAATTTCTCGGCGTACAGGTGGAAGGCGTGCAGGGGCTGCTCCAGGTTGGGCTCGGAAAAGTCGGGGATTTCGAGCAGTTCAGCGGCCACCCGTTGGGCAGGGCCCATCAGGTCTAGGCTGCCTTTCATGGCGCGTTTCAGCATCATATCAACGGTAAGCAGGCGGTTGATTTCGTTGGTGCCTTCAAAGATGCGGTTGATGCGGGCATCGCGGTAGGCGCGGTCCATGGGCGCTTCGGCCGAATAGCCCATTCCCCCAAAAATTTGGACCCCTTCGTCCACCACATAATCAAGGGTTTCCGAGCCGTGCACCTTCATCATGGCGCATTCAATCGCGAATTCTTCAACGCCCTTTAGTTCTGCTTGATGCGGGGGCATTCCTGCCGCTTTGCGGGCCTCGATGGCATCGGTAATGTTTTGGCTGGCGCGGTAGGTGGCCGATTCGCAAGCGAAGGTGCGCACCACCTGTTCGGCCAATTTGTAGCGAATGGCTCCGTACTTGGCGATGGGGCGGCCAAATTGCTGCCGTTCGTTGGCATACTGGGCCGAGCGGCCAACAATGGCTTTGCAGGCGCCAATGGAAGCTGCCGACAATTTTATTCGGCCAATGTTCAAAATATTAACGGCGATTTTGAAGCCATTGCCGCGTTCGCTCAGCAGGTTTTCGACCGGCACGGGGCAGTCTTCAAAAAACACCTGCCGAGTTGAAGAACCCTTGATGCCCATTTTCTTTTCTTCGGGATTCAGGCGGATGCCGGGGTAGGTTTTTTCAACAATAAAGGCCGACAGGTTTTCGTCGGCATCGATTTTGGCAAACACAACAAACAAATCGGCAAATCCGGCATTGGTAATCCACATTTTTTGCCCGTTCAACAGGTAGGTTTTGCCGTCGGGCGAAAGGGTGGCTTTGGTTTTTCCGGAGTTGGCGTCGGATCCGGCATTGGGTTCGGTTAGGCAATAGCTGGCTTTCCATTCACCTGAAGCCAATTTGGGCAAATAGGCTTGTTTTTGAGCTTCGTTTCCATACAGCACAATGGGCAGGGTTCCGATGCCGGTATGGGCCGAAATGGCCACGGCAAAGGAGTGGCCGGCGCCGGTTTCTTCGGCCACCAGCATGCCGGTGTTAAAGTCTTTGCCAAAGCCCCCGTAGGCTTCGGGAACAGAAACCCCAAGCAAGCCCAGCTCCCCCGCTTTGTCAAGCAAGGTCGGCATGAATGTTGGGTCTTGCATGCTGTCAATGGCCTCCAGGTGTGGGTACACTTCTTGTTGAATAAAATCCCGGCAGGTTTCACGAATCAGAATTTGTTCCTGATCAAAATCTTCGGGGATAAAAACGTCTTGGGCTCGGGTGGGGCGAATGAGCCATTCGCCGCCGTTTATGCTGTTTTGCTTTTCCATGGTTTTTTCTGTTGAGGTTAAAGTCGTTCAATGATGCCTGCGGCGCCTTGGCCGGTTCCTACGCACATGGTTACCAATCCGTAGCGTTGATTTCGGCGTTCCAATTCGTTCAAAATTTGCACCGTGAGTTTGGCTCCGGTGCAACCCAAGGGGTGGCCCAATGCAATGGCTCCGCCGTGTACATTGAGTTTGTTGGGGTCTAAATCAAGGGCCTGTTGAACGGCCAAGCTTTGGCTGGCAAAGGCTTCGTTGAGTTCAATCAGGTCTATGTTGTTTAGGGTTAAGCCGGCGCGTTTTAAAACGCCGGGTACGGCATGAATGGGCCCCATGCCCATGATGGCGGGTTCAAGGCCAACGGCGTGGTACGACACAAATCGGGCTCGGGGAGTCAAGCCCAGTTCGGAGCGCATTTTTTCCGACATCAGCAATACAAAAGCGGCGCCGTCCGAGGTTTGCGAGGCGTTTCCGGCGGTAACGGTGCCTTTGGCATCAAACACCGGCTTTAGACCCGCAAGGGCCTCAAGGGTGGTGTCGGCTCGGGGGCCTTCGTCCCGGTCAAACACCGTTGTTTTTAGGCGGCGTTTGCCATCGACCACCGAAACCTCTTCGACCTCAATCGGCACAATGCCGCGTTGCAGCCAACCTTCTTCTTGGGCTTTTACGGCTTTTTGGTGCGAATTTAGGGCAAAGGCATCTTGGGCTTCGCGTCCAATGTGGTATCGGCGGGCCACCTCTTCGGCGGTTAGGCCCATGCCCCAATACCAATCGGGATGCGCTTTGGCCACCTTGGGGTTTGGAACCAACCGCCAGCCTCCAAAAGGAATGGGACTCATGGTTTCGACTCCGCCGGCCACAATGCAATCGGCCATACCGCTTTGAATTCGAGCGGCGGCCAAGGCAATGGTTTCAAGGCCCGAGGCACAGTAGCGGTTTATGGTAAGCCCCGGCACCGCATCGGTGTTTAAGCCCATCAGGGAAATCATGCGGCCCAGGTTCAAGCCTTGTTCGGCTTCGGGGGTGGCGTTCCCCACCATCACATCGTCGATGCGGCTTGGGTCCAGTTGGGGAATTTTTGCCAGGAGCTGCCTAAGCACCTGGGCGCCCAAATCGTCGGCGCGTAGGTTGCGTAGGCTGCCTCGGGGCGCTTTGCCCACAGCACTTCGGTATCCATCAATAATGTATGCGGTTTCCATAGCCTTGGGATTAATTGCGTAAAGGTTTTCCGGTTTTTAGCATGTGCTGAATGCGCTGTAGGGTAGGTTTGCTGCCCAGCAGGCTTAAAAACGCTTCCCGTTCCAAATCGAGCAAATACGATTCGCTGACCTGTTGAGGTTGAGAGAGGTCGCCCCCGCACATCACCCAGCCTAGTTTTTCCGAGATGCGTTGGTCGTGTTCGCTGATGTAATTTCCAGACTTCATGCTGTTGGCTCCGGCGTAAACAATACCAAGGCCTTCGCGGCCCAGCACCAGAATGTCCTCGCGCATGCGTGGGCGCACGTACCCGGCTTCGGACAGCAACAGGGCCGTTTGCTTTGCCAGGCCAATGCGCTGGGCGGCGTTCATGGTAAACCGGTCTTGGCCTTTTCTGAAAATTCCCAGATCAAAGGCTTGCAGGGCCGATGTAGCCACCTTGGCCTGCCCAATGGTTAAAAACCGGTTGCGCAGCACGTTGGTTCGAATGCCGCCCTCCCCAAATTCATCGGAGGCGCGCAGGGCGAACTCCTTGCTGCCGCCGCCGCCGGGAATAAGCCCAACTCCAACTTCCACCAGACCGATGTAGGTTTCGGCGGCGGCCACAATGGCATCGGCATGCAGGCACATTTCGCAGCTCCCGCCCAAGGTAAGGCCGTGGGGGGCAAGCACCACCGGAATGTCCGAATACCGAAGGCGCATGGTTGCTTTTTGAAAGGCCTTGACCGCAAAGTTGAGCTCGTCCCATTCCTGTTCCAACGCCAGCATTAAAATTAAAGCCAGGTTGGCTCCGGCCGAAAAGTTTTCGCCGTCGTTGGAAATAACCAGGCCGTTCCAGCCTTCGGCCTCGGCCATGTCGATGGCCTTGTGTATGCCCTGAATCACCTCGGCACCAATGGAATTCATTTTGGTGTGGAACGACAAATTGAGTACCCCATCGCCCAAATTGGTAATGCGGGTCCCAGAGTTGGACCAAAGGGTTTTGTCGGCGTACAGGTTCGAAAGCAGAATAAAGCCCTCTTTCCCCGGCACAGGAATGTCGGCGGCCCGAACAAAATCGCGGTAATGCGAGATTCCTTGTTGGCTTGAATAAAAATGTTTTTGCCCCGATTTTTGCATGTTTTCTATCCAGTTTGGGACAGGCAAACCGGCGGCTTTTTGTTCGGCAAGCACCCAATCGAACCCCAGGGCATCCCAAATTTCAAAGGGGCCATGGCTCCAGCCAAACCCAGCCTTTAGGGCTTCGTCGATTTTAAACACATCGCCCGCAATTTCGGGGAGTTGTTCGGCCGAGTACGAGAGCAAATCCAGCATCAAGAACTTAAAAAAGGGTCCCGGTTGCTCATTTGATTTAACCAAAAGGGATAGGCGTTCCATCGGAGCGTCCAGCACCTTCATGGAATCCAACAGCGGGCCCCGGTATTTTTCTTGGGGCCGGTATTCCATGCGGTTCAGGTCCAAAATATGGATGTCGCTGCTTCCATCAGGCTGTTTCACCTTTTTAAAGAAGCCTTGGCCGGATTTCTGGCCCAGCCAGCCCCGGTCCACCATAGAAGTCAAAAAATTGGGGAGCTGAAAAACCTGTTTTTCGCGTTCAGTAGTGGCCACAGAAGCTAGGCCCGAAGCCACTTTAATAAAAGTGTCGAGCCCAACCACATCGGCAGTGCGGAAGGTGGCCGATTTGGGTCGGCCAATCAAAGGGCCCGAAAACCGCTCAATGGTTTCGGGTAAAATCGACAGCAACTGCATTTGGTGCAGCAGCTGCATGATGGAGTACACCCCAATTCGGTTGGCAATAAAGGCGGGCGTATCGCGGCATTCCACGGTGGTTTTGCCCAGAAATTGGCGGCCAAAGGCCAGGAAAAAATCCACCCATTTCCGATCGGTTTGGGACGAGGGAATGATTTCCAGCAGGTTTAAGTAGCGGGGGGGATTAAAAAAATGGGTTCCCAAAAAGCAGGATTGAAAATCGGCCGAGCGGCCGTGGAGCAGGCTGCCAATGGGAATGCCCGAGGTGTTGGTGCTGATGGGGGTTCCGGGGCGGCGGAGGGCTTCCACCCGATCAAACAAAGCGATTTTGGCTTCGCGCTGTTCCACAATGCACTCCAAAATCCAATCGGCCGCCGAAATCCAATCCAAATGTGCATCAAAATTGCCAGTTCGGATGCGGGATTTCAAGCTGGGGCTAAACAACGGGTCGGGGCTTAGCTTAAACGCGGCCTGCAGCGATTTGGCGGCGAGGTCGGTTTGGGGGCCCGATTCCGATTCAACAACGCGGTCGAGCAAATCTACCGAAAACCCAGCATTGGCAAGGTGGCAAGCAATTTGCGAGCCCATCACGCCCGAACCCAGAACAGCAATGCGGTTAATTTTCAAGGGAGAGTTCATAGGTTGCAGATTTTGAGGGAAGGATGTTTTGATGGGAGGGAGCATGCTCCGCCCAGAAGACCGTGGTAAGTTCTGGCATTTGCTTCAGCATGTTTTGCAGCAATTCCCATTGTTCTGGGCTCCATTTTGATTGCAAAAAGCGGTGAAAGGCCTTTACGGTTTGGCTGGCTTCTTTGCGGCAGCGAAGGCCCAAGGGGGTTAAAAAAACGCGGACCATTCGTTTGTCTTGGGGGTCGGCACGCCGTTCAATCCAGCCCTTTTCTTCCAAATTGTTCAAGCTTCGGGAAAGGCTTCGGGAGCTAAGGCCTAGGGTGGGCCCCAGGTGGGTTACGGCCACGCCATTCTTGGGAACATTGAGCAGCAAAAAGCCGGTTGAACTGTTTATGTTTTTGCCCAGCCCCAATTGATTGTACATTCTAAAAATGGCATGCCAAGCGGTTTTAACCTGAAAGCATGCGGTTAATTTGTCGTCGGTTTGCTTTCGCATGTGGAAAGGTACAAAATCCCTTAATTCCGTATGCAGGCATACGGTAATTTTTACGAATTTTTCAGGGAAGGGGTTCAGGAGTTGGGGCTTGGTGTTTTGTGGGTTTAAGGCGGTTTTTGGGTGCGTTTCGTTCGCTTTTCTTTTTTATTTCCAATGGCAGTTTGTGCGGCGGGCGGGCTTTCCGCGCTACTCCGCAGTCCAAAACGGGCCGGCCCCCGCACGGCAGTAGCTCCCAAGGTCGCTCTGCCGGTCCAGGGCCGGCAGCCGTTTTGTCCTTTGCGGGGTAGCTGCGTCAATCCCTGCCGCGTTGTTCCGTTTGGGGTGTGGGGGTTGAAATTGGGTTTGATTCCGGTACGTAGAGACGCAAAATTTTGCGTCGTTACCGTAGAGACGCAAAATTTTGCGTCTCTACTTGTTTTGCGATTAAAAGGGGTACCTTAGAGCGGTAAATGGGGTAAAAAAGGGATTGTTAGACGAACAGACGTTAAGGGTAAGTGCAAAGGACCACACCACAACGGCAAGCGGACGGCTAAAAACGCAGAAAAAGCAACCCGTTTTGACAGGTGACTAAAGACAGAGAAACGACACGGTTAGCGGACCATTCGTAAAAATGCGCGCGTATGTAATTGTAAATGAGCATGTTGTATTGTTAACTTAGAATATTTAACTTAAAAGTGAAACAAAAAGCTATATAATTCGGTTATAAGTGAATACATTTGCACTCGAACTATTTGACGATCAAGGGCAGGTTTGCACCTTTTACACCGTAAGGTGGGAAGATGCATCTCTTTCGGAAACCGATACGTTTTTTGTGAAATATGAAAACGACAGTACTTTACAGCGGCCATTGCAGGAATTGGCATCGTTTATTTCCAATAAAATTGGAGATGAAAAGGGTGCGTTGGAAGATTACTTCAGGTTTGAAAATGCAGCACAAGCACTTCCCCCTACAGGCACGTATAAAGTGGAAGACCTTTCTATCAATTTCGGCAATTTTCCCCTTCGCCTTTATTGCTTGCGGATTTCAGAAACGTTGGTGGTGCTGTTTAACGGAGGCGAGAAAACAGCCGATACTGCACAAGGAGGAAAAACAAGTATGGTATTTCAGGAAGCCAACAGTTTTTCCAAACGCATATTGGACGCATTGATAAACAAAGACATTTACATTGCCGCCGACCAAAGAGCATTTCGTTCTTGCGATGGCAGCGATGAAATACTAATTTAAAAGACAAAAACATGAGAAGCAAGGTTTTTCAAAGAATAATCGAAAACACCCCAAAGGATGTTGACATATTCGTGGATTGGTATGCCGATCTGTTGGTTCGCATCAATCAGCTGTTGCGTGAAAACAACATCAGCAAAAAGGAACTCGCAGAGAAGCTGGAGAAGAGCCCATCTGAAATTTCCAAATGGCTGAGCGGGGAACATAATTTCACCTTGCGTTCACTGGCAAAATTGTCGGCGGAATTGGGGGAGCCTTTAATGGAAGTACCTAAGCGAAAACCTCACGCAGCTTTCATAAGCGGCAACAGTCGGAGTGTGCACTCATTTGTAGCTTGCAAAAAATTTGAACCCGCCAAACCATCAAAAGCAATCGAATGGCAACAGGCAAGCGAATTAAGTACATTGAGCAATGTCGGATAACAACAACATATTTGAAGCTGAGAAAATCAGCATCGTAGATTTTAAAATGCTGAAAGGTCAGGTAGATGTGCCCGAAGAATTTGAAACTGCAAATGTTGAGGGACATCATTTGGACAATTCATTGCAATTGGGTTTTAACCTTGACGAAAAACTCGTAAAAGCGGACTTTACGATTGAAATAAAAACAGAGAGCAAAGGTCAAACGACCAAAGAAGCCAGCGGAAATTTTCACTTGGTTTTTATCTATCACGTAGAAAACCTGAACGACTTAGCAAAACCGGACGGCAAGAATCTAATTGAACTGCATCATGGATTGGCCAATGCACTTTCATCTGTAACCTATTCCACATCAAGAGGCATTCTTTTAACCCGACTGCAAGGCACGGCATTGCAAAACTTTGTGTTGCCCATTATAAATCCGAACAAGCTGCTTCTGAACAATAAAAGATGACGTGTAAATTGTAAAAAACCAGCAGCGGCCAACATGGCATGTGTGGCAAGGCGGGCAGACCTGCTAAATTAAAGCATTTGTACTTTCTATATTGGTTTCTTTGAAGACAGCCGGAACCTTGCTGAACTTGGGGTTTAAAACCCAGTACGCGGAAAATGGCCTGCCGGTATGCCAACCTGGTGCTTCGCTCTGCCTTTTTATTGGCGGCTACCTAAACCCCAGCCGCCCTTTTTGGCCCTGTTTTTTGCTGAGGTTTGGCGCACAGCGTTTTGGCAACTTTTTACTCGGCTTGCTGTATTGCGATTAAAAGGGGGTGCCTTAGAGCGGGGAATGGGGTAAAAAAGGGATTGGCAGACAAACGGACGTTATGCTCAATGCCAAGAGACACCCTTCGAACATTGACAACCCGACAAAAAACGACAGAAAAAGCCAGCGCTGCGCAAAATTAAAAGAGGTGTTTTTCTAACGCACTTACCGACCCCAAAACACCACATTTAATTTTGCCCAACCGCCCAAATTTGTTGAAAACATTTACCGACATTTTTGACTGTAGTTCAAAACATTCTTTTTAAATTTGCCAATATTTGTCAAGCCAAAACAAAGCACATTGAATACAATCGGAACAATACTTAGGGAATTGAGAGAGGCTAAAGGACTTCTGCTTAGAGAAGTTGGAGCTAAACTTTCGCTTGACCCGACAATTTTGAGCAAAATTGAGCAAGGCAAACGTATGCCGACAAAGGAGCAAGTTAAAGCACTTGCCGACTTTTACAAAGACCAAAAGAATGAAGTAATTATTGCTTGGCTTTCTGACAAATTAGTTTATGAAGTGCAAGACGAAGACTTGGCATTGCAAGCAATGCAAGTAGCGGAGGACAAAATAAAATACCTAACCAAAAAGAATGGTAAGAAATAATGGAGTTACAATTAGAGAATTTAAAATATCAGGACACCGCTATTCAAGCGGTTATTAAAGTGTTTGACGGAACAGAGAAAAACACTTTTGACAATGCTTGCATTGAAGGCATCCGTTCTAATTTTTGCAAACTAACAGCAAAACAATTAACTGACAACATCAAAGCCATTGCAAAAGAAAACGGCATTGACGATGAAACAGCAAAGTATTCAGCAGATAATGATTTATGTATTGAAATGGAAACGGGAACAGGCAAAACACTTGTTTACATCAAGACCATTTACGAGTTACATAAACATTATGCTTTTACTAAGTTCATCATACTTGTTCCTTCAATTGCAATTAGACAAGGAACATTAGGAACATTCAAAACTTTTGAAAAACAACTTGAAAACATTTACGGTTTCAAAGTTCAGGCGTTTGATTATGACAGCAAAAAACTAAATAAAGTAACCAACTTCATTGAAGAACAGCATCCACAAGTTATGATTATGACGACAGGTGCTTTTTCTTCTGACGATAGAATTTTAAACCGAACACAAAGAGAAGATTTGTTTAACAACCTTCCTTACATTGACGCTATCGCTAAAGTTCGACCATTCATTTTTATGGACGAGCCACAAGAAGGAATGGACAGCGACAATATGATGGAACGTTTAAAAACACTTTCAGCAGACGAAAGAAAAGAACGTTACAGCACAAAGGAAAATGAAAGAGAAAAAACAATCTTCAAAACCCTTGACCCACTTTTTAAAATTCGCTATTCGGCAACACACAAAACCGTTAAGAATTTATTGTATCGCTTAACTCCTTACGACAGCTACAAACAAGGACTGGTAAAGAAAATCGAAGTGCTAACCGTAACAGAGAAAAACGATGAAGCGACTATAAAAATAGAATTGATTGCAACGCAAAACGGGACAAGCGAACCAAAAGCAAAAGTTAAAGCGTGGAAGTTAAAAGCAGGAAAATTCGTTTTTAAAGAAACGAGTTGGTTGAAAGTTGGCGACAATTTGGGAAAGAAAACAAATAACCCAAGTTATTTGAACTACAAAATTGAACGCATCAACAAGAGTTTAAAAACTCAAAAATGGAGCATCACTTTTACAAATGGTGTTGAGCTTTTTGAAAAGCAAGCATCAGGAAACGTAGAAAATATTTGGGCTTTGCAGTTGGAGTGGCTTATACATCGCCACTTTGCAAAATCTCAAAAATTACAACCGAAAGGCATCAAAGTTTTGAGTTTGATATTCATTGACAAGGTTTCAAACTACATGGGCGAAGACCCCAAAATAAAAAACCTATTCGTTGAAAAATACAAAGCCATTTATCCCGAATACAATGATGGCAAAGTTCCAACAGCCCAACAAGTTCACGAATTGCAAGGTTACTATTTTGCACAAAATGCGAAAGGCGAATTTTCAGATAATGAAGGAGGACTAAAGGAACAAAAGAAAATTTACGAACTGATTTTACAAAAGAAAGACGAGTTGCTGACCATTGGAAACTCTATTGAATTTGTGTTTTCTCATTCTGCTTTGGGTGTTGGTTGGGACAATCCCAATGTATTCAACATTGCAACACTCAATACAGCATATTCAGAAATTCGTAAACGCCAAGAAATAGGTAGAGGTTTGCGGATTTGTGTAAACCAACAAGGACAAAGGGTTTATGATGCTTTAAATGCAGAAGATGCAGACAGAGTAAATCAATTGACAGTAATTCCAAACGAAACTTATGAAACTTTTGTAACGCAATACCAAAAGGAAATTAAAGATGTTTACGGAACAACTTCGGCAGGTGCAGGTATGTCGCATACACACAAAGGCAAACCACAAAACGAAGTAAGTTTCAAACGCAATACAAATACTTCTATTGATGAAGCATTTAAACGCTTCTGGAAATCATTGGCTAAAAAGACAGATTATGTAATTGCCTTTGATGAAGAAAATCTAATTGCAAAAGCAACCGAACAAATAAACCTGATAACTATTTCAGATTATGTTGCAGAAGTAAGTAGCAGAAACATTGGAACAATAACAGAAGAAGGTATTGAAGATAGTTTTGGAGGAACTGAAACCTACAAACTGAAAGCAAGATTTACACCTTTAGATTTGGTAGAAGAACTAAGCGAAAATACAGGCTTGAGTTATACAACACTTTTCAAAATTGTAAGTAACATTACCAATTTAGACCACATCATTAAAAATCCTCCACAATACATTCATACGGCTGCTGGCATTATTCGCAACATAGAACTGGACGAAATGCTTCGGGGTTTAGATTATCATTTAACTGGCGAAGATTTTTCTTTCAGTTTTCTCGACTTCGTTAGAAATGTTTCCAATTCAGATTATGTTGAAACGCCAAACCGAGGCGTGTTTGACAAAATGCTTATTGACAGTAATGTGGAATATGATTTTGCAAAAGCATCTGACAATCAACCCGACATTGTGTGTTTTATTAAGTTGCCAAGTTGGTATAAAATCAGAACTCCTATAGGCGAATACGAACCCGATTTTGGTTTAGTAATGAAACGCAAAGGTTTGAAAACAGGCGATGAAACTGAATATTACTTTGTAATTGAAACCAAAGGAACAAACGACATCAACGATAAAAAAGCATTGACCGAAAGCGAAGTGTATAAAATAAAATGTGCGATGAAACACTTTGAAACTTTGGGTGTGGAAGTGCATTACAAAGCTCCTGTAAAAGAATATCACTACTTCAAAAGGGAAGCTGACAAAACAATTAACGCATTAAACGAAAAATAGGAAATGGAAAACATAAATGACCTAATGCCTTTGAGCAACGACTGGAACAAAGAAAGATTAACACAGTTAAAACATCTTTTCCCCGACTTGTTTACCAATGAAGGCAAACTAAATATAGAAGAACTTAAAAAAGTGGTTGACCCTGCAAGCGTTTCAGAAACTGAACGCTATGAGTTCAGATGGTTTGGCAAAAGTGCTTCAAAAAGAAACGCTTATACTCCAAGCAATGCAACACTTATGTTTGATGAAGGCAGAAGCGTAAACCCAACTGAAAGCGAAAACATCATTATTGAAGGCGAAAATTTAGAAGCCTTAAAACTTTTAAGTGACAGTTACCGTGAACAAGTAAAGTGCATTTACATTGACCCACCTTACAACACAGGCAAAGATTTTGTATATAGCGATAACTTTACCGAAGATAAAAAACCTTACTGGGAACAAACGGGAGTTACTGAAAATGGTGTTAAAATAGACACGAATGCTGATACTGATGGTCGCTACCATAGTAATTGGCTAAATATGTTGTATAGCCGTTTACTTATCGCAAGGTCAATGCTAAAACCTGATGGAGTAATTTTTATTTCAATTGATGATAACGAAGTTCATCATTTGCGTAAATTATGTGATGAAGTATTTGGGGAAGAAAATTTTGGAGGTCAAATTATTTGGCAAACAGCGACAGATAACAATCCCACACAAATTGCAACAGAACACGAATATGTACTGTGTTATTTAAAAGATAAAAACGAACAAGATTTTTGGGAAGTCCCATCTGATAAAGGCAAAATTATTCAAGAGAAATATGATGCATTAAAAGCAAAGTACAATGAAGATATTGAAAGTATTCAAACTGAATTAAGAAAATGGATAAGGTCTCAAACAAATGGCAACGATTTATCAGGCGTTGCCCACTACTCATATATTGACGAACAAGGCGTTTACTATCCAGGCAATTCCGCAAACACAAAACCAGGCGGATACACTTACGATATTATACATCCAATTACGGAAAATGTTTGTGCAAAGCCAGAATACGGTTATAGATGGCCTTTTGATACTTTTAAAGAAGCTGACAAACGAGGCGATGTTCAATGGGGTGATGATGAAAATACTATACCCAAAATAAAGAAAAGACTAGATACTGTTTCCCAAAGATTAAAAAGCTGCTACTATGAGGATAATAGGGCAACTTCAGGAGAATTAAAGTCTTTGTTCGGTGGTGTTAAGGTATTTAATAATCCGAAGTCTGTAAATTTTTTAAAGCATATTTTTAAATTTGTTACTAATGAAAATGATTTGATATTAGATTTTTTTGGTGGCAGCGGTTCAACAGGTCAGGCAATTTTTGAACTTAACAAACAAGACAATTTAGATAGACGATATGTTTTAGTTCAAATCCCTGAACTAACAGATGCAAATACAGAGGCATTTAAAGCAGGTTACAAAAAAATAAGCGACATAACCATTGAACGCAACAAAAGAGTAGTTGAAAAAATAATTGAAGAAAAGAAAAGGCAACAGCCCGACTTGTTTACCAACGGACACAAAGAAGATGCAATTAAAGGTTTAGGTTTTAAGGTTTTCAAATTGGTAAAATCAAACTTTCCAAGAGTTGAGTGGGCACCAGATGTGGACAAAACAGACGAAGAAAATATTGCGTTGCTCAAAAAATACATTTCAGACAAAGAAGCCCAATTGGTTACACCTTTTAACCGTGACGAACTTTTGACAGAGATTTTATTGAAAAACGGTTTTCAACTAAACTACAAAGCCGCCAAACAAGTCCAGTTTAAGCAAAATGAAATTCTATTAGCGACAGACGGAATAAAAGAAACATTGATTTGCTTAGATATTAATGTAGAAGCTGACACAGTAGAGTATTTCAAAAAGCACACAGACAAAAAATTCATTTGCCTTGAACGAGCATTGGACACGACAAAGAAGTATAACTTAAAACATTATTTGGACGACCTATTCAATGCATTTTAGCCCATGCATTTGGTAGCACATTTGCATTTTTTGCCAAAGCCAAAGCCAAACAAAAAAATCCAAAAGAGCTACCAAGCCAACGCACTTCGACACTACAAACAGAAACGAAATGAACAGACGAAAAAAGGCACTAGGGCATAACACGGGTAAATGTTGCACAACCCTCCTGAAACAAAAAAATGAGCTGACTTTTTAAATAAAACGTCGAAAAAAAAGTGTTCTAAGGGATTTTGATGTTCAAAAGCCCTTTTTAACATCCAAAAATGAGGGGCACATTTCGTTCCAATAGGCCTGTAAAAAGGTCTGTTATATTTTTAAAAAAGGAAGTCGATTGCTCCTTTGTCATTTGCACAGAATTTGTTGTTCTTTTCCGCCTCCTGCCCAATTTCAAACTTCAGATGCCAAACGGCCAGGAGCCGCGGCAGGGATTGACGCAGCTACCCCGCAAAGGTGCCGAAGCCTGGCCCGCTAGGTGCGGAGGCGACTTTAGGAGCCCCCGCAAACCAGCTGGGCCAGCCTTTCGGCACCTGCGGAGTAGCGCGGAAAGCCCGGCTGCCGCCCAGAATCAATCTGCATTAAAACCGACTCCTGCCTGGGCTGCCCAAAAGACGGCCAATTGCAGCTGGAATTAATATCTTTGAAACCAAAGCCATGATACAAAAGGAACGATATGCACAGGTTTTGGGTTGGTTTCGGCAGCAAATGCCGACGGCCGAAACCGAATTGAACTACCGAAGTCCTTTTGAATTGTTGGTGGCGGTGGTGTTGACGGCCCAGTGCACCGACAAGCGCGTCAATCAAGTTGTGCCTGCCTTGTTTGAGGAATTTCCAGATGCAGAAACCATGTCGAAGGCAAGCGTGGAGCAGATTTTTCAATACATCCGATCGGTGAGTTATCCAAACAACAAAAGCAAGCATTTGTTGGGTTTATCGACCCTGATTGTAGCGGAGTTTGGAGGTCAGATTCCAACAACGGTTGCCGACTTGGTGCGGCTGCCGGGAGTAGGACGAAAAACGGCGAATGTGCTGGTAAGTGTGTTGCATCAGCAGCCTGCCATGGCGGTTGACACGCATGTGTATCGGGTTTCACGGCGCTTGGGCCTGGTTCCCCAAACGGCCAACACCCCATTAAAAGTAGAACTGGCGTTGATGAAACACATTCCCAAACACGAAGTACACCTTGCCCACCATTGGTTGATTTTGCATGGCCGCTATGTGTGCATGGCGCGCAAGCCCGCGTGTTCGGATTGCGGCTTGGCCCATGCTTGCCGTACCTTTTCAAAAAATCCGTTATTGAATCCACACCCATGAAGTTTTTACCCTTTTCTGTCCTATTCTTTGCACTGGTTGTGAGTCCCAACTATGGGAAAGCGCAAAACAAACCGGCCAACCAGTTTGTTAGCGAAACCGAAGGCTGGGGCTATGCTCCACCCTCTTTTTATCGGCTTGAACTGTGGTTAAGTGGCGAGGGGGCGAATGCAAGCGAAGCGGAAAAAAAAATAAAAAGCAAAGGCGATGCCATTGCCAAGAAAATGGGGGAGGGTTCTACCACCTCGTTTTCAAGCACCTATGGTGCGCCGATGTTTGGAAGCAGCCGGGGAATGCAGACCCCTCCGGGCGAGGTTAAATTGTTTCGTTCGTTTGGGTTTCCGGTAGCTCCGGCCGAACTGAACGGCGTGCTTACGCAGCTGTCGGAACTGCCCGGGGTGTATGTGCTGCGCATCGTGCCCTTGGCCGACCGGTCGGCCGCCGAAGTTCAAGCCCAGCAAACGGCGCTTCAAAAATCTCAAACGTGGATAGAGGGGCTTAAAGGGCGGGGGCTTGTGGCCACCGACTTGGTTGTAAAAAGCATCGCGGCCAAGGGCTGCCAAGCCTATGCCCATTTTCCGGGCTGGAACGATTTTCCGGCCCTTCCGGTACCGGGGCAGCCCTTGGGCAGTCCGGCAACAGAAGCCGCTCCAATGGAAGCCCTGCCCGATATGATGTCGGTGCGCTGCACCTTGAGCGTTTCTTGGGAAAAGCCTTAACCTTTTTGGGCTTGCATTGTTATACCTTCATTAAAAGCCAGCATATATGTCGCACTTAAAGCCAGGGGATGCCGCCCCTTTGTTTACGGCCCTAGACCAAAACGGAAATCCTTTTTCCTTGGAGTCCTTGCGTGGAAAAAAGGTCATCTTGTATTTTTATCCCAAAGACGACACGCCCGGTTGCACCGCTGAGTCCTGCGACTTGCGCGACAACTATGAGGCGTGGCTGGCGAAGGGTTTTGAAGTGGTTGGGGTAAGCAGCGATGGGCCGGCTTCGCATTTAAAATTCATTGGCAAATACAATCTGCCTTTTACCTTGATTGCCGATACGGATAAGGCGGTGCATGAGCTGTATGGAACCTGGGTTGAAAAAAGCATGTATGGCCGAAAATACATGGGCACCGCCCGAGAAACCTTTGTACTAGATGAACAGGGTGTTTTGCTGTCGGTTTTTGAAAAGGTAAACACCAAGGCTCATTCTGAGCAAATTGCGGCGGCCATGGCCGAATGACGTCTTTTTTGTCATTTTATTGTGCTGAATATCAGCCGATTGTACACATTGTTAAAAACTTTACTTGCGCCTTTTAAGTTATCCCCGTATATTCGCATTCTAAATTGACAAGAAAAATGGCATCTACAGAAAATAAAGAAAAGTTACAGGCTCTCAAGATGACCCTGGACCGCATTGAGAAGACCTATGGAAAGGGGACCATCATGCGTTTGGGCGATTCGGTGATTGAGCCAGCCGAGGTCATTTCCACGGGTTCTTTGACCTTGGATTTAGCATTGGGCATTGGGGGATATCCGAAAGGGCGGATTATCGAAATTTACGGTCCCGAATCTTCGGGTAAAACGACCTTAACCTTGCACGCCATTGCTGAGGCTCAGAAGGCCGGCGGGATTGCGGCTTTCATCGATGCAGAGCATGCTTTTGATCGGTTTTACGCTGAAAAGTTGGGGGTTGACACCGAGAATTTGCTGATATCTCAGCCCGACAATGGGGAGCAGGCCCTTGAAATTGCCGACAACCTAATCCGTTCAGGAGCCATAGACATCATCGTCATTGACTCGGTGGCGGCGTTGGTACCGAAAAGCGAATTGGAGGGCGAAATGGGCGACTCAAAGGTGGGTTTGCAGGCGCGGTTAATGAGCCAAGCCTTGAGAAAACTCACTGCAACCATTTCAAAAACAAACAGCTGCTGTATTTTCATCAACCAGCTCCGCGAAAAAATCGGAGTCATGTACGGTTCGCCCGAAACCACCACCGGCGGCAATGCCTTGAAGTTTTATTGCAGCGTCCGCCTAGACATTCGCCGTACCGGTCAGTTAAAAGATGGAGACACCCTGGTTGGCAACCGCAGCCGAGTGAAGGTGGTTAAAAATAAAATGGCTCCGCCGTTCAAACTGGCCGAATTCGATATCATTTACGGCGAAGGCATCTCTAAGTTGGGGGAGCTCATCGACATTGGGGTAGAAACCGATATCCTCAAAAAATCGGGGTCTTGGTTCAAGTACAACGACACCCAATTGGGGCAAGGCCGCGAGGCTGTCAAGTCCTTGTTGAAAGACAACCCCGAACTGTGCGAAGAAATCGAAGGAAAAATCAAAGAGGCGATTGCCGCGAAAAGCTAAACCGGAAATCCATTTTGTGCCTGCGCCTGCGGAGCGGAAATCCATGTTCTGCCGGTGAAACGGCGTTCCGTTT
>Ga0247843_1003255_pt1 | contig 27202 bp, 28 predicted proteins | sample LaCruzMarch2017__FD_192420 | JGI IMG/M metagenome (GOLD analysis project Ga0247843, IMG submission 192420) | Freshwater microbial communities from meromictic Lake La Cruz, Castile-La Mancha, Spain - LaCruzMarch2017_8m | ecosystem: Environmental > Aquatic > Freshwater > Lake | place: Spain... | reverse complement strand
GAGGGCGATATCTTCCCGGGTGCGCGGGTGCTGGAGGCCGGTGCCGGATCCGGTGCACTGACCTGTTCACTGCTGCGGGCCGTGGGTCCGGGCGGCGAGGTGATCTCCTACGAGGTCCGCGCCGATCATGCCGAGCACGCCGAGCGAAATGTGGCGACGTTCTTAGGTCAGGACCCGGATAACTGGCGGTTGATCATCTCCGATGTCGTCGACTCTGATCTCGCTGACGCATCGGTTGACCGTGCGGTCCTCGACATGCTCGCCCCGTGGGACGTCTTGGACGCCGTGGCGCGGATGCTGGTGCCCGGTGGGGTACTGATCATCTATGTCGCCACCGTCACCCAGCTGTCGACGACGGTCGAAGCGCTGCGCGAACGGCAGTGCTGGACCGAACCGCGGTCATGGGAGACGCTGCAGCGGGGTTGGAATGTCGTCGGGCTGGCCGTTCGTCCGGAGCACACCATGCGTGGACATACCGCGTTTCTGATCTCCGCGCGCCGCTTGGCGCCGGGCACCGTCACACCGCCGCCGCTGCGCCGCAAGGGCCGCGGCAACAGGACCCCTGTTGGTGGAACAGATGAGCCCGCCGGCTGACGTTCTCGTGGTCGGGGCGGGGCCGGTGGGCCTGACGGCTGCACTCGCTCTGGTGCGCGGCGGCGTGAGCGTCGATCTGGTCGAGGCTCGTGCGACCCTGGGCAGCGAGTCGCTTGCGGCGACGTTCCACCCACCGACGCTGCAGATTCTCGCCGATCTCGGCATCGATCTGGTCGGCCTCGGTCTCGAAGCGCGGACGATCGGATATCGCGACGCCAATGGCGGACCTACAGCCCGGTTCGACCTGGCCGAGTTGGCTTCGGAGACCTGTTACCCGTATCGGCGGCACGTTGCTCAGCTGGAGGTCTGCCGATTGATGCTGGCCAGGCTTGAAGCCTCCCCGGCGTGCCGGATACGATTCGGCGTCCGAGTGGATGCGGATATGGCCGCCACCTACCCGTGGGTGGTCGCGGCCGATGGGGCCGACAGCCGGATTCGTGAGGCAGCGGGTATCGCATTCACCGGCGACTCCTATGCCGGAACCGTGATTCGCCTACTCTGCGAACCAGAGGGATTCGAGGCGTGGGACCCGGTGAGCTATGTCATCGCGGACGACACATCCGTCAGCGTGTTGCGGATGGCCGATCACGTCCGAGTGATCGTGCGGGTTGATGATGATGGTGCGGTGTCCCCGGCGGCGGCGATCACCACCGCGATCCGGGTAACCGGGTTGACGCCCTCGGTGCGATCCTGGTCCCAGTATCGGTCGCAACGCCGGGTGGTGAGAACCAACCTCGTCGACAATTTGATACTGGTGGGCGACAGCGCACACGTGACGACAACCCGAGGAGGGATGAATATGAATGCGGGTATTCATGATGCCGCGGTCATCGCAACCGCACTGGCGCGCAGCCCAGAGCATGTCGCCGGTGCGGCCGGTGAGCGGCTTGCCGCCGCGCGCGATGTGTTACTTCCGCGTACTCACGACACGCTCGAGGAGCCTGGCGCCCGGCTGCAGCGGGTCCGAGCTCTGCAGCGCGAGCCGCAAGCGCGCCGCGAGTTCCTGCGCCGCGGAGCCATGCTGGACATGGTGAGCTGGCCATGAATCTGGCCGAGATCCCCGATCCCTCGACCGCACACCGGGTCGGGGTTGTGGTTCCACCGTCTAATCCGGTTGTCGAGCCGGAACTGGACGCGCTGGTTGGAAACGATGTGCTGGTCTACGGCTCACGCCTGCCGCGGTTCGCCGGCTTGACCCTGCCGGAGCGCAACCGGATGTACGTTCCGGCCTACGCCGATTCTCTGGATGAACTCTTCGGCCTCGACCCGGTGTGCGCTCTCGTGGCAGTGACTGGACCCAACTACCACCTGGGGGTCGACGGCGACCGGGATATGTGTGCCGATCTCACAAGGCGGTTCGGCGCACCGGTCCATACTGCGAGCCTGGCCATCCACGACACGCTGACCAGTTTGGAAATTACCGATATCCACCTGCTGTCGCCCTATCCGGACTGGCTGACCGACGAGACGGTCCGATATTGGACCGGAGCCGGAATGAATGTGGTCGCTGTCGAGCATCTGCTCAGCCACGGTGAAGAGTTTCACGCCTATGAGACCGGTACCGACGAGGTCGTCAATCGGTTGCGGTTGATCGATCCTGCACCGGGGTCGGTAATCCTACTCACCGGCACGGGTTTGGTCAGTGCCGCCAGCATCTACCTCACCGGCCATTCGTGCCGGGTACCGACACTGTCGTCCAATGTGTGTGGTGCCTGGTGGATCCTGAGTCAGTGCGCCGGAAGCTTGGGAAGCGAGCTGTATCAGGAGATCAAGCGTGAGGCGCTGTTGGACTTGGTCTAGGAGCCGTATGCCCCGCCGATCAATACTCGACCTCGCGCAGCAGAACGCCGGCCGCCTCGGTCGCCCAATAGGTCACGATGATGCTTGCGCCTGCTCTCCGGATCGACAGCAGTAGCTCCCGAATCGCACCGGCGCGGTCCAGCCTGCCCTGTGCGGCCGCCGACTCCACCATGGCGTATTCGCCCGATACCTGGTAGGCCGCTACGGGGAGGTCCACCGCGTCAGCGACCTTCGTGATGATGTCGAGGTAGGGAAGGGCGGGTTTTACCATCACGATGTCGGCACCCTCATCGACATCCAGCAGGACCTCGCGAATCGATTCCCTGCTGTTTCCCGGAAATTGCTGGTAAGTCCGACGGTTTCCCACAAGGGACGATTCGACTGCATCGCGAAACGGCCCGTAGAAACTGGATGCGAACTTAGCGGCATACGCCATGATCGCGACGGACTGATGTCCCGCGGCGTCGAGTGCATTGCGGATAGCGCCGACCTGGCCGTCCATCATGCCGCTAGGCGCGACCATATGCGCACCGGCATCGGCCTGTGCCACAGCGACTTCCGCAAATTTGACGATGCTCCCATCGTTGTCGACGTCACCGTTGTCATCGAGGACACCACTGTGGCCGTGGGTGGTGTATTCGTCGAGGTTGATATCGGTGATCACGACGGTGCGATCACCCACTTCGGCGGCAATGGCGCGTAGTGCGCGCTGCATGATTCCTTCCGGGGCAGAGGCTTCGGACCCGTCGGAATCCTTGGTTGAGGGGATTCCGAAGAGCATGATGCCGCCCACGCCGGCTGCCGCGGCCGCTGCGGCAGCGCGGACGGCGGAATCAATGGAGTGTTGATACTGCCCCGGCATCGAAGGGATCTCACGAGGCTGATCGATACCATCGCGTACGAAGATCGGCTGGATGAGCGCTGAAGGCATCAGACCGACTTCGGCTGAAAGCCGGCGCATAGCAGCGGTACGGCGCAGTCGACGTGGCCGGTAGGGGTTGGCTGACGTCGTCAATCCGGCGTTTTCGGAGATAGGATTACTCATGGCGGTTTTCCTGCTCGATGTGATTGGCGGCGAAGACCGAATCGATATGGGCCGATACTTCGGCGGGCGGACGGGCGTACCAGAAACCGGTGGCGGGTCGTGCCGTGCAACCCAGCGCTCGGAGGCGGATCTCGGTCTCCGCCGATTTCAGCAATAGGCCCAAAGGGTCCAGTATCTGCAGGCCTGCTTCATTGCGGATTCCGTAGTGCCACAGTATCTCCGCGGGTAGGCCCTCGGCGGGGATGATGACCTGGGCGCCCTCGGAAGCCGCATGCTGCGCGGCCGATCCGAACTCGTCGATGAACTGCTGTGGTTCTCCGGCGATCGCCGAGGTGATGGTGCCCGTACCGCCCGGGAGTAGCGAATAACTCGAATACCAATGCTCGGTGCGGTAGCGGCGGATGTTATCGACGATCGGTTCACGCAGACCGGGTGCGAATCCGATGATCCCGAAACGGATCTCGTTGCGGGCACAGTAATTGAACACGGTATTGCCGTACCCCAGTGTTGGGATGGTCGCCAGGCTGCGGGCCGCGGGGAGCCCAGGATCCTGACCGGCGGCGATCACCCAGGCGTCGTATCCATCGCGCTCGGCCTGCACCGCCGTCTCAGCGAAGTACTGGTTAAAGCGCAGTGCGATGGATCCGTAACTGACGTATTGATAGGGAACCGGAGTCTCGTACGCGCGTCGGGGCAACGTGTGGATAGCCACCTCGGTGCCCGGATCGACGACGGCTGAAATGTGATCCTGATACCAGGCGTCCAGTTCGGGCATCCGACCCGCAATGACGTGTTTCTGCAGCCAGATTCTCACTATGCGCCCTCCTGCGTCCCTGATTGATTGTCGCCCAGTCAGTCGTCGCCGCGACGCAGTTCCCGATGGGCAGATAATAGTTCGATCTCCGGTCGGCCTGCGACGAGCCGTTCGGCGGCATCCAGTACCTCCGCCACGTGTGCTCGGTCGGCGGCCACCACCGCCATACCGATCGATGCCCGGCGGTGCAGATCCAACGCACCGGTCTCGGCCGCCGACACAATGAACCGGCGCTGCAATTCCGCGACGATCGGGCGGACCACCGATCGCTTCTCTTTCAACGAGTGCACGTCGCCGAGCAGGATGTCGAACTCGAGCCAACCGATCCACATCGTCGCGTCACCGAGGGGGAGTGCCGGCGGCGTGGGCGCTGTCGAACGCCAACAGCATGTCGGCGGTCTCCCGGGACAGCTGCCAACCGCCGCCAGTGAGACGGATCTCTATCGGGGAGGCGACCTCGCCGGGATTTTCCGGGTTGGTCGTCGTGACTGTGATGGTCGCCAGTACGTCGCCAGGTTGGGTGTCAGACCATCTGATGTCGGTGGCGGTGAACGTGACCGGTGTGAAACCGCCGTCGCGTAACGCGGTTGCGAATTCATCGAGCGTGGCTGCCTCAGACGGCGCGACGTTCTGTACCAGTGACAGTTTGTCGGCGCCGGGTACGCCCGGGTCGGCGAGCCGGTACATCACATCGGTGGGCTCACAATCAGGAGTCGACGCATCCAGCAGCGGCTGGGTTAACCGTTGAACAGGCTGAGCACCAACCCGGCCGAGGCGCGCGACAGCTTCCAGCTGCCCTGATTGACGAAAACGATGTTCTGGGTGATCGGGCCGACGCCATTTCCGGTCGCGGTGACCGTCGCGCTGGCCGCTCCGGCGGTGGCCGGAGCGATATCGGCGACCGAGAAGTTCAAGGGCAGCTGGCCCTTGGCGACCGCGCTCTTCATCAAACCATCGCCGGCGCGGGCCTCGATCCGCCCGATGCCGCCCTCGACCAGGTAGCTCTTTGCGGCGAACGGCACGTTGGGGTCGGCCAGCCCGTACAGCACACCGTAAAGCTGGTCGGCCGTCGGCAGCGCAGCGGCCGGATCCTGCGGCAGCGGGACTCCGAAAACGACCGGCTGCACGGCCGGTGCGGCAGGTGCCAGCGCGGTCAGGCCCCCGGCAGCGCCCGCGATGATCGAGGCGGCTGCCACGCATGTGGCCAGGGTTTTCTGGGTCACGACTGTCCTTCCGATCGGACCGACTCAGTGTTCAGGTTAACAGTGACGTCAGGGTGTCGAAATGCCTGTAGCGCCCATGATGGTCTAATCGCCGGTAGCGTTGTGTCATCCGCCTCACCGCCTCCGGTGCGGGGAAGGAGCAGTCTGATGAGCGAGTCACATCGTCCTGATGCCTTCGAACACGGCGACGACGACGCTGCCGAGATCGAACACCTGCGCCGGGAGGCCGCGCTGTTGCGGGAACAGCTGCGCAGTTCCGGCACCTCCCGCGAGGTGCAGCAACTCGAAGCCCGACTGGATTCGCTGAACATCCGTAACGCCAAATTGATGGACACCCTCAAGGAAGCCCGCCAGCAACTACTGGCGCTGCGCGAGGAGGTCGACCGGCTGGGTCAGCCCCCGAGTGGCTATGGCGTGCTGTTGGAAGTCCAGGACGACGACACCGTCGATGTGTTCACCTCCGGCCGCAAGATGCGGTTGACCTGCTCGCCCAATCTTGCCGTCAGCGAGATGAAGAAGGGCCAGACGGTTCGGCTCAACGAGGCGCTGACGGTGGTCGAGGCGGGCACCTTCGAGGCGGTCGGGGAGATCAGTACGCTGCGCGAGGTTCTGGCCGACGGGCATCGTGCGCTGGTCATCGGCCACGCCGACGAAGAGCGGATCGTTTGGCTGGCCGAGCCACTGGTGGCGGCCGAGGACATGGCGCCCGAGGTGGCCGACGCCCTCGACGATGACCATAAGCCGCGCAAGCTGCGGCCCGGCGACTCGCTGCTGGTCGACACCAAGGCGGGCTACGCCTTCGAACGCATTCCCAAGGCCGAGGTGGAGGACCTGGTGCTCGAGGAGGTGCCCGATGTGGACTACGGCGATATCGGTGGACTGACCCGGCAGATTGAGCAGATCCGCGATGCCGTCGAATTGCCGTTCCTGCACAAGGACCTTTACCGGGAGTACTCGCTCCGCCCACCCAAGGGTGTGCTGCTGTACGGTCCGCCCGGCTGCGGCAAGACGTTGATCGCCAAGGCGGTCGCCAACTCGCTGGCCAAGAAGATGGCGGAGGTACGCGGGGAGGACGCCCGCGAAGCCAAGTCCTACTTCCTGAATATCAAGGGCCCGGAACTGCTGAACAAGTTCGTGGGCGAGACCGAGCGTCATATCCGGCTGATCTTCCAGCGAGCAAGAGAAAAAGCCTCCGAGGGCACTCCGGTGATCGTCTTCTTCGATGAGATGGACTCGATCTTCCGCACCCGCGGCACCGGCGTCAGCTCCGACGTCGAGACCACGGTCGTGCCGCAGTTACTGAGCGAGATCGACGGCGTCGAGGGTTTGGAGAACGTCATCGTGATCGGCGCCTCCAACCGCGAGGACATGATCGACCCGGCGATCCTGCGGCCGGGCCGTCTCGACGTGAAGATCAAGATCGAACGGCCGGACGCCGAGTCCGCCCAAGACATCTTCAGCAAGTACCTGACGGTGAATCTGCCGGTGAACGCCGACGACCTGGCGGAGTTCGACGGTGACCGGGCGCTGTGCATCAAGGCGATGATCGAGAAGGTCGTTGATCGGATGTATGCCGAGATCGATGACAATCGCTTCCTTGAGGTCACCTACGCCAACGGCGATAAAGAGGTGATGTATTTCAAGGACTTCAACTCCGGTGCGATGATCCAGAACGTCGTCGACCGGGCCAAGAAGTATGCGATCAAGTCGGTGCTTGATTCCGGTCAGCACGGCCTGCGAATCCAGCACCTACTGGACTCAATCGTCGATGAGTTCTCAGAGAACGAGGATTTGCCCAACACCACGAACCCCGATGACTGGGCGCGCATCTCGGGTAAGAAAGGTGAGCGGATCGTCTACATCCGCACCCTGGTCAGCGGCAAGACCTCCAGTACCAGCCGGGCGATCGACACCGAGTCGAATCTCGGCCAATACCTCTAAACGGACCAGTACCTCTAGACCAGCCGGTACCTGGCTACTGGAACTGCAGAGAGTAGCTGTTGGCCAGGTCATCCTGAGTGACGTGGGCGTCGCGGTGAGTGGTGTCGACGCGCAGCGGATCAGATAACGTTCGGGTCTGATAACTCCAGCCATCCGGAAGGGTTAGTCGGCTCGCCAATCCGGGCAGATCATTAAGAGACAGATTCTTGTCGACGGTCTGGCTCCAGGTCTGCATCACCCAGCGTTGACCGTCCGGGTCGACGAGTTCGAATACGGGCCGCCCGGCGTTGAAGATGAAAATCGCCCTGCGGTCAACCTTGTTGACGCTGTAGGGCGCAGGGTTCATTGACGACAGCTGTACAACAGCCTGGCCGATCATGTCGATTCCGCCGAAACTCATGGTCTGCTGCGGGGCGGATGTGTCCTTCTCGATGCCGCTCATCAACCAGTAGCGGGGACCATTGAGCAACGCCGCGATAGCACCGTTGTCCTTCGCGATGGACTCGGCGTCGAGAGCGTTCCATAGTTCGGCGGGGCAGTCGTTGAGCGGAAAGCTGTTGAAGACCGCAGCCTCCGGTCCCGACTCGCCCATCCGGACCAGTAGCACTTCGCCGTATCGGAGTCCGAACACGTCGCCGGAGTGTTCCGTCACGCTCATTGTTCCGTCACGCTCATTGTTCCGTCACGCTGGGAGCTTAACGCCGGCGTGATACATCCCGGGTCTAGGCTGACGGGCATGCAGCGGATCATCGGTACCGAGGTGGAATACGGCATATCCTCGCCGTCCGACCCGGGTGCCAACCCGATCCTGACCTCAACCCAGGCGGTGCTCGCCTACGCCGCGGCGGCCGGGATCCCGCGGGCCAAGCGCACCCGGTGGGATTACGAGGTGGAGTCGCCGCTGCGCGACGCGCGCGGATTTGATCTGAGCCGGGTATCCGGTCCGGTGCCGGTCGTCGACGCCGACGAGGTCGGCGCAGCCAACATGATCCTGACCAATGGCGCGAGGCTCTACGTCGATCACGCCCACCCGGAGTACTCCGCCCCCGAGGTCACCGATCCGATGGATGCGGTGATTTGGGACAAAGCCGGTGAGCGGGTGATGGAGGCCGCCGCCCGGCATGTCGCCAGCGTGCCCGGCGCGGCCAAACTGCAGTTGTACAAGAACAACGTCGACGGCAAGGGCGCCTCCTACGGCACCCACGAGAACTACCTGATGAGCCGTCAGACCCCCTTCTCGGCCATCATCGCCGGGCTGACGACGTTCATGGTGTGCCGGCAGGTCGTCACCGGGTCGGGCCGCGTCGGGATCGGTCCGGCCGGCGACGAGCCCGGGTTTCAGCTTTCCCAGCGGGCCGACTACATCGAGGTCGAGGTGGGTCTGGAGACCACGCTCAAGCGGGGAATCATCAACACCCGCGACGAACCGCATGCCGACGCCGACAAGTATCGCCGGTTGCACGTGATCATCGGTGATGCCAACCTCGCGGAAACCTCCACCTATCTCAAGGTGGGCACTACCTCGCTGGTGCTGGATCTGATCGAGGCCGGTGTCGATCTCAGTGACCTGACCCTGGCGCGGCCGGTGCACGCCGTCCACGTGGTCAGTCGCGACCCGTCGTTGCGTGCGACGGTGGCCCTCGCCGACGGCCGCGAACTCACCGCTCTGGCGTTGCAGCGCATCTATCTGGAGCGGGTGGCCGCGATGCTGGCCGGCCGTGATCCGGACCCGCGCGCGGCCCACGTCGTCGAGACCTGGGCAGAGGTTCTGGATTTGCTGGAACGCGATCCGATGGAATGTGCGGAGTTGCTGGATTGGCCCGCCAAGTTGCGGCTGCTCGAGGGTTTCCGGCAGCGGGAGAACCTGACCTGGTCGGCTCCGCGGCTGCAGCTGGTCGACTTGCAGTACTCCGATGTGCGGTTGGACAAGGGGCTGTACAACCGGCTGGTGGCGCGCGGCTCGATGAAGCGGCTGGTCACAGAACAGCAAGTACTCGATGCCGTGGACAACCCGCCGACGGACACCCGGGCCTACTTCCGCGGGGAATGCCTGCGCCGATTCGGTGCCGATATCGCCGCCGCCAGCTGGGACTCGGTCATTTTCGACCTCGGCGGCGACTCGCTGGTCCGGATACCGACACTCGAGCCGCTGCGTGGCAGCAAAGCTCACGTCGGCGCACTGCTGGACTCGGTGGACAGCGCGGCGGACCTCGTCGCGCAGTTGACCAGCTGACCACGGGACGGTCCGGCCCGCACCGAACGGTAGGGTGGTCAGCGGCGGTCCAGGGTTGATGCCGGTCCGCGTGACGGGAGCAGGAGGCAGCGGTGGCGCAGGAACAGACCAAGCGTGGCGGCGGTGGCGGCGAGGACGACGACGTCTCCGGCAGCGGGGCCGGCGGGCAGGAACGCCGCGAGAAACTGGCCGCCGAGACCGACGACCTGCTCGATGAGATCGACGATGTACTCGAGGAGAACGCCGAGGACTTCGTGCGCGCCTACGTCCAAAAGGGCGGCCAGTGAGCTGGTCGTTTTCTGATCGACTGGCCGCCAACGAGACCTCATCCTTCTCCGGAACCTCGTCGTTCTCGGAGTTCCTGCGCCGGCAGGCCCCGGAGTTGCTTCCGGTCGGCGGCACCGCAGACGGCGCCCGCGCCGGTGATTCGCTGCCGCACGGCACCACCATCGTCGCGCTGCGATACCCGGGCGGGGTGCTGATCGCCGGGGACCGGCGTTCCACCCAGGGCAACATGATCGCCGGCCGCGATGTGCAGAAGGTTTACATCACCGACGACTACACCGCGACCGGCATCGCCGGCACCGCGGCCCTGGCGGTCGAGTTTGCCCGCCTGTACGCGGTCGAACTCGAACATTACGAAAAGCTCGAGGGCGTGCCCATGACGTTCGCCGGGAAAGTCAACCGGTTGGCGATCATGGTGCGGGGCAACCTCGGCGCCGCGTTGCAGGGTTTTGTCGCACTCCCGCTTCTGGTTGGTTACGACCTCGCCGACCCTGACGCCAACGCGGCCGGCCGCATCGTGTCCTTCGACGCCGCCGGCGGTTGGCACATCGAGGACGAGGGGTATCAGGCGGTGGGCTCGGGCTCCCTGTTCGCCAAGGCATCGATGAAGAAGCTGTATCCCGCTGTGACCGATGCGGACTCGGCATTGAAGGTGGCCATCGAGTCGCTCTATGACGCGGCCGATGACGACTCCGCGACCGGTGGGCCGGATCTGGTCCGGGGCATCTTCCCGACGGCGGTGACGATCGGCGCTGATGGCGCACAGGAGGTGTCGGGGGAGCGTGTCGAGCGGCTGGCCCGCGATGTGATCGCGGCGCGCACGCGCATAGACGAGTTCGGTCCGGGTTCCGGTCCGAGTAACGTTGCGCCCCGGGCGGATTCATGAGTTTCCCTTATTTCATCTCTCCTGAGCAGGCGATGCGGGAGCGCTCGGAACTGGCGCGCAAGGGCATTGCCCGGGGCCGCAGTGTGGTGGTGATGGCCTACGCGGGCGGCGTGCTGTTCGTCGCCGAGAACCCGTCGCGGTCGCTGCAGAAAGTCAGCGAGATCTACGACCGGGTGGGGTTCGCCGCGGTCGGTCGATTCAACGAGTTCGACAGCCTCCGGCGCGGTGGAATTCAGTACGCCGACACCCGCGGCTACGCCTACGACCGCCGTGATGTCAGCGGTCGGCAACTGGCCAATGTATACGCCCAGACGCTGGGCACGATCTTCACCGAACAGGCCAAGCCCTATGAGGTTGAACTGTGTGTAGCAGAGGTGGCGCACCACGGGGAGACCAAAGCACCGGAGATCTACCGGATCACCTACGACGGGTCGATCGCTGACGAGCCCGATTTCGTGGTGATGGGCGGGACCACCGAGCCGATCGCGAACGCGCTGAAGGAGACCTACTCGGCGAATGCCGAATTGGAGGAAGCCATCCGCATCGCCGTGGGGGCCCTGCAGGTGGGTATCGCGAGCACCGCCGGCAATGCCACCCCGGCGGCCGAACCGCGGGCACTCGGACCGGCGACTCTGGAGGTCGCGATTCTCGACGCCAATCGTCCGCGCCGGGCGTTCCGGCGCATCGCCCGGCCGACACTGGCAACGATGCTGCCGGATTCCGCGTCCGAATCGTCGACCACGATCGAACCCGCCGCTGGTTCCGATCCAGTGGGTGCGCCGGACGACTGATCAGCGCGTGCAGACGTAGGTCAGAGCGCGGGTGCCGTAGTTGGGTGCCGCCCAGAATTCCGGTGCGCACTGCTGGTAGGAGATGTTATTCACCGGCCGGGTCGACGCCGGTGGTGGTGACTCGTGCTCCGGGGCCAGCCAACCCGGTGCCAGCCGGCCCGGGGCCAGCCAACTCAGCGCCACGACGGCCACCGCCAACAGCGAGAGCACAACAATCCTCACCCGCCGTCGGAGACCCACGGAATGCATAGCGGCCAGCGTAGTGATTGCCGGGCCGCGACGGCGATCCCACGCCGGTATTGTCGATTTGCTCAGGCGATTTCAGCGATGCCCGCTGATGTTGCTCCCTACTGAAGACCGGCCGGCGGGCACCGGCAGGCCGGGGAGCACGTGGCTGACGCCACGGCAGGATAGGACACTGCGGCAGGACACCCAGTACGCTCAGCGTTGTGCAGCGCAGAATCATGGGCATTGAGACCGAGTTCGGAGTCACCTGCACATTCCACGGCCACCGTCGGCTCAGCCCCGATGAAGTTGCTCGCTATCTGTTTCGCCGTGTCGTGTCCTGGGGCCGCAGTTCCAACGTGTTCCTGCGCAACGGGGCACGGCTATACCTCGACGTGGGCAGCCACCCCGAATACGCCACCGCGGAGTGCGACAACCTAATCCAGTTGGTCACCCACGACCGCGCGGGTGAGCGAGTGCTGGAGGACTTGCTGGTCGACGCCGAGCAGCGGCTTGCCGATGAGGGCATCGGCGGGGACATCTATCTGTTCAAGAACAACACCGATTCGGCCGGCAACTCCTACGGCTGCCACGAGAATTACCTGATTGTGCGGGCCGGTGAGTTCTCCCGGATTTCTGATGTGCTGCTGCCGTTCCTGGTCACCCGGCAACTTATCTGCGGCGCGGGGAAGGTACTGCAGACCCCGAAGGCCGCGGCGTTCTGCCTTTCCCAGCGCGCCGAGCACATCTGGGAGGGCGTCTCCAGCGCCACCACCAGGTCGCGTCCGATCATCAATACGCGCGACGAACCCCATGCCGACGCCGAGAAATACCGGCGCCTGCACGTGATCGTGGGGGACTCCAACATGAGCGAGACGACCACGATGCTGAAGGTCGGGTCCGCCGCGCTCGTGCTGGAGATGATCGAGGCCGGGGTGCCGTTCCGCGACTTCGCCCTGGACAACCCGATCCGGGCCATCCGCGAGGTCAGCCATGATCTGACCGGCCGCCGGCCGGTCCGACTGGCCGGCGGCCGGCAGGCCAGCGCGCTGGATATCCAGCGCGAGTACCACTCCCGCGCCGTCGAGTATTTGCAGTCCCGAGAACCGAATACCCAGATCAATCAGGTGGTCGACCTGTGGGGACGGCAACTGGATGCGGTCGAGAGCCAGGATTTCGCCAAGGTCGACACCGAGATCGACTGGGTGATCAAGCGCAAGCTGTTTGAGCGCTACCAGGACCGCTACACCATGGATTTGTCCCACCCGAAAATCAGTCAACTCGATCTCGCCTACCACGACATCAAACGCGGCCGGGGAGTCTTTGATTTGCTCGCGCGCCGGGGCCTGGCGGCGCGGGTCACCACCGACGAGGAAATCGAGGCCGCCGTCGACACCCCGCCGCAGACCACCAGGGCGAAGCTTCGCGGCGAATTCATTGCCGCCGCCCAGGAAGCCGGCCGGGATTTCACCGTCGACTGGGTGCACCTGAAACTCAACGACCAGGCGCAGCGCACGGTGTTGTGCAAGGATCCGTTCCGATCCAGCGATGAACGCGTGAAGCGACTTATCGCCAGTATGTAAGCGCACCGGTTGCCGCCCGGAATGCCGCTAAGGTTGGGCCCGTGGCGATCTCCAAAGTCGAACGGCTGATGAACCTGGTCATCGCGTTGCTGTCGACGCGCGGCTATCTGACCGCCGAGCGAATCCGGGCCAACGTCGCCGGCTACGCAGACTGCCCCACCGACGAGGCGTTCTCGCGGATGTTTGAACGCGATAAGAGCGAGTTGCGCGATCTCGGGATTCCGGTGGAGACCGGCCGTATCTCGGCATTCGACCCGGCTGAGGGCTATCGCATCACCCCGGACGCCTATGCGCTGCCGGATATCGACCTCACCGCCGACGAAGCGGCGGCGGTGGCGGTAGCGACCACGCTGTGGGAGTCCCCGGAACGCATCACGGCCACCCAGAGCGCGCTGCTCAAACTCCGGGCCGCCGGCGTCGACGTGGACCCCGCCGTCGGAGTCGCCATCACCACAGGCGCCGGGGCGGCAGGGTTGCGGGGCTCGGAGGAGGTATTGGGAGTTCTCTTCTCCGCCATCGACGCACAGCAGGCGGTCCGGTTCCAGCACCGGCCCAGCCCCGTCGACCCCTTCACGGTTCGCACCGTCGAGCCGTGGGGCGTGGTCACCGCCCGCGGGCGCTGGTACGTGATCGGTCACGACCGCGATCGCGGCGCCACCCGGATCTTCCGGCTCTCCCGCATTACCGACGTGACGTCGTTCGGGTCGCCCGGCGCCGTCGCGACTCGCCCCGACGGCATTGACCTTCGCGCTACCGTCGAGCAATCCATTGGTGAGGCCGCCGCCGGTGGTCACGCCAAGGTCTGGGTGGCCGACGGGCACGCGACCGCGCTGCGCCGGGCCGGAACCGTGACGGGTCGCCGGACGATCGGTGGACGCGATGGCGACGTCGTCGAGATCGATGTGGGGATCCTGGATGCACTGGCCCGTGAAGTGACCGGCTATGGAGCTGAAGCGCTGGTGCTCGAACCGGAGTCGCTGCGTCAGGATGTGCTGGCGAGGCTGACCGCACAGGCCGGGGTGGGCGCATGACGCCGGTATCCACCCGTCTGGTGCGCCTGCTCAATATGGTCCCGTACTTTCAGGCCAATCCCAGGGTCAGCTTCGCCAAGGCGGGCGCCGACCTCGGTGTCAACGCCAAACAGTTGCAGCAGGACATCAACCAGCTCTGGATGTGTGGACTGCCCGGCTATGGTCCCGGCGACCTCATCGACTTCGAACTGTCGGGCGGGACCGTCAAGGTCACCTTCTCGGCGGGCATGGACCAGCCGTTACGGCTGAATTCCTTGGAGGCCAGCGTTCTGCTGGTGGCCCTGCGCGCGTTGGCCGACATACCCGGGGTGGTGGATCCGGCAGCAGCGTTGAGCGCCATCGCCAAAATCGAGGCCGCCGCCGGCACGGTGATCGACGAGGATCATCCGTCCGCGCTCGACGAGCCTGCCCCGGTGGAGCACGAAGCCGCCGCTGCGGTGCGCGCCGCCGTCCGAGAATCCCGCGCGGTGCGGATCGACTACTACTCCGCATCGCGGGACGCCCTGTCGGAGCGGATCGTCGACCCGATCCGGGTGGTTCTGGTGGGTGACCACAGCTACCTCGAGGCGTGGTGCCGGGAAGCGGAGGGCGTTCGATTGTTCCGGTTCGACCGCATCGTCGACGCCCGGGTGCTCGACGAGCCGTCGGCACCACCTCGACCCGCCCTGGACGCCCCGCCGAACACGGCACTGTTCGATGCCGACCCGTCGCTCCCGGCGGCCAGACTCCGGATCGGCCCCCGCGCCGCCTGGATGCTGGAGTACTTCCCGATTCGGGTGCGCAGCGAACTGCCCGGTGGCCACTGTGAGGCCACCATGACCTTCGCCGCCGAGGAATGGATGACCAGGCTGATCCTCGGATTCGGAGCCGACGTGGTGGTGCTTGAACCGGAAACCCTGGTTCGCAGCGTGCGGCAGGCCGCGGCCAAGGCCCTCGCCGCCTACGCCGAGCTCACGGGGTAGGATCGCGATGACGTCTGGAGGTAACTAATGGGTGCTCTACAACCCTGGCACTGGATCATCGTGATCGTCGTCGGCGTGCTGCTCTTCGGCTCGAAGCGGTTGCCCGACGCGGCACGGTCACTGGGTAAGTCAATGCGGATCTTCAAGTCCGAGGTCAAGGAATTGCAGGCTGACGGCAAGACCGACACGGTCGCGCCCGCGCAGCCCGGGATGCAGGTACCTAGCGAGCGGGTCGAGGCCCCGATCACTCCGCCCGGGCACAACCCGACCGACGTCCGGCCGGCCTGAACGCGCGAGTACAGCCGGCGCCGGAGCGCCGCTAGGTGAACGCCGTGCGCACGCCCTCATTTCTGTCCCGGTTGGACCCGCGGCAGCGACGTGCCCGCACCAATCCGGACGGGACCATGTCCCTCGTCGAGCATGTCAGGGAACTGCGGACCCGCCTTTTGATCGCGGTGGCGGCGGTCGCGCTGACCACAATCGTGGGCTTTCTTTGGTACAGCCACGGGATCTTCGGCATGGAAAGCCTGGGCGAGTTGCTGCGCCGTCCCTACTGCGCGCTGCCGACCTCGGCGCGTGCGGACATCAGCGCCGATGGCGGGTGTCGGCTGTTGGCCACCGCGCCGTTCGATCAGTTCATGCTGCGCCTCAAGGTCGGCCTGACCGCCGGTATCGTGCTGGCCTGTCCGATCTGGCTGCACCAACTCTGGGCCTTCATCACCCCGGGTCTCTACCGCAACGAGCGTCGGTTCGCCGTTGTGTTCGTGGTTTCGGCCGCGACGCTGTTCGTGGCCGGTGCGGTACTGGCCTATGTGGTGCTGGCCAAGGCGCTGTACTTCTTGCTGACCGTCGGCAGCGACGTCCAGGTCACCGCGCTGTCCGGCGACCGCTACTTCGGGTTCCTGATCAACCTGCTGCTGGTGTTCGGGGTCAGTTTCGAATTCCCACTGCTGATCATCATGCTCAACATTGTTGGAATGCTCCCGTACGAAAGGCTCAAGGAGTGGCGGCGCGGACTGATCTTCGGGGTCTTCGCCTTCGCTGCGGTCGCGACACCGGGTTCGGATCCCTTCTCCATGCTCGCGCTGGGATTCGCGTTGACGCTGCTGCTGGAGTTCGCGATCCAGATCGCGCGTCTGCACGACAGGCGAAAGGCCAAGCGGGCGGCCGACATCGCGATCCCGGACGATCAGGCCGCACCCATCGAGCAGGCCGCACCCATCGAGCCCCCCACCCCGGTGGCCGCTCCGGCGCGAACGGGTCCCGAGCATGACGACATCACCTGAGTCGAGCCCTCAACTAGCCGCTTTCGCCGCGGACTTGGAGTTCCGGCTGGATCCGTTTCAGATCGAGGCCTGCGAAGCGCTGGAGCGCGGTCACGGCGTCCTGGTCTGCGCTCCGACCGGTGCGGGTAAGACGGTCGTCGGCGAGTTCGCGGTCCACCTTGCCTTGGCGGCCGGGCAGAAGTGCTTTTACACCACGCCGATCAAGGCGCTGAGCAATCAGAAGCACAACGATCTGATCGCGCGCTACGGTGCCGAACGGATCGGACTGCTGACCGGCGATCAGTCCCTCAACGGCGACGCGCCGGTTGTGGTGATGACCACCGAGGTGCTGCGCAACATGTTGTACGCCGGTTCCGATGCACTCCAGGGCCTGTCCTACGTGGTGATGGACGAGGTGCACTTTCTCGCCGATCGCATGCGTGGGGCGGTGTGGGAGGAGGTCATCCTGCATCTGCCCGAACACGTGCGATTGGCCAGTCTCTCGGCGACGGTGAGCAACGCCGAAGAGTTCGGCGGCTGGATCAAGACCGTGCGCGGCGACACCACCGTGGTGGTCGATGAGCACCGGCCGGTGCCACTGTGGCAACACGTGCTGGTGGGCAAGCGACTCTTCGACCTCTTCGACTACTCGGCCGAGACCGGAACCGCCGGCCGCGCGCATCTGGTCGATCCGGAACTGACCCGCCACATTGCGAACCGCCGCGAGGCTGAGCGTCTCGGAGACTGGCAGCCCCGGCATCGTGGCGGCGGCCGCGGGGGAGATCGCGGGGGAGATCGCGGGGGAGATCGCGGGGGAGATCGCGGCGGAGATCGCGGCGGAGGTCGCGGGGGAGGCCGGGGGGCGTACCGCGGCGGGGGATCCGGGGTGAATCGGCCCCCCTCGCGTCCGGACGTCATCGCCACCCTGGACCGGGAGGGCTTGCTGCCGGCGATCACCTTCATCTTTTCCCGGGCCGGCTGCGAGGGTGCCGTGAAGCAGTGTCTGCGGAGTTCGTTGCGGCTGACCAAGCAGCAGGACCGGGAACGTATCGCAGAGGTGATCGACCGCCGCTGCGGTGATTTGGCCGATGCTGATCTGGCAGTGCTGGACTACTACGAGTGGCGGGAAGCCCTGTTGCGGGGCCTGGCGGCGCATCACGCCGGGATGCTGCCGGTGTTCCGCCACACCGTCGAGGAACTCTTCACCGCCGGTCTGATCAAGGCCGTGTTCGCCACCGAGACGTTGGCCTTGGGCATCAACATGCCGGCTCGCACCGTGGTACTGGAGAAACTGGTCAAATTCAACGGCGAACAGCACATGCCCCTGACACCGGGGGAGTACACCCAACTGACCGGCCGGGCCGGGCGGCGTGGAATCGATGTCGAGGGTCATGCGGTGGTGATTTGGAACCCCCAGGATCCCACTGTCGAGCCGACCGAGATCGCGGGTCTGGCGTCTACCCGCACCTTCCCGCTACGCAGCTCCTTCGCGCCGTCCTACAACATGACGATCAACCTGGTCAGCCAAATGACCTCGGAACAGGCGCATCGGCTGTTGGAACGATCATTCGCCCAGTACCAGGCCGACCGGTCGGTGGTCGGCCTGGTGCGCGGGGTCGAGCGCGGCGAGAAAATGCTCGACGAGATCGCCGGTGAGATGGGCTGGAGTCGCGGCGCCAAAGTAGTCGAGCCGGCGGCGCTCGACTACGCGCGACTGCGGGCGAAAATCGGCGAACGGGAACGCACGCAGTCCCGGATGTCGAGGCTCGCGCGTCGGCGGGCCTCCACCGATGCGCTGGCCGCTTTGCGCCGCGGCGACATCATCAACGTCACCGGTCGGCGTGGGGGACTGGCCGTGGTGCTGGAATCGGCCAGTGATGCTGAAGATCCTCGACCACTCGTGCTGACCGAAAATCGTTGGGCGGGAAAGATATCAACCGCGGACTACTCCGGTGGCACCGCACCGATGGGTTCCATGAACCTGCCCAAACGCGTCGAACACCGCCAGCCGAGAGTGCGGCGGGATCTGGCGTCAGCGCTGCGATCCGCAGCCGAAGGTTTGATTACCCCGGCGGAGCGCGCGCGACGCGGCGATGACGACGCAGATGGCGCCGATCCCGAACTTCTGACGTTGCGGGAATCGATGCGCCGGCACCCCGCCCACCGGATGGCCGATCGCGAAGCCATGGTGCGGGTCGGTGAGCGTTATCTGCGGATCGAGCGCGATAACGAGCAGATCCGGGCCAAGGTCAGCGCGGCAACCAACTCGCTGGCGCGAACCTTCGATCGGATCGTGGAACTGCTGACCGAGCGGGGCTATGTCTCGACACAGGGGGATACCGATCAGTTGGAGGCGACGCCCGACGGCCGGCTGCTGGCGCGGATCTACAACGAGAGCGACCTTCTGGTCGCCGAATGCCTGCGCAGCGGGACCTGGAAGGGTCTGGCGCCCGCAGAGTTGGCCGCGGTGCTCTCGGCCCTGGTGTTCGAGACCCGAGGCAGCGACGGGCCCACCCCGGTCCACGCGATCGCCATGCCCACCCCGGCGGTGCGCCGGGCGCTGGCCCAGACCCGACGGATGTCCGGAGACCTCCGCGCCGACGAACATCGGCTTCGGCTTAACCAGACGCGCGAGCCCGACGAGGGCTTCGTCCCTGCCGTTTACCGCTGGGCCACCACCGGTGATCTCGCCGCCGCGCTGGACGCCTCCGACGTCTCCGGTAGCGGTGTCTCGTTACCGGCGGGGGACTTCGTGCGGTGGTGCCGCCAAGTGCTCGACCTGCTGGATCAGGTTCGCAACGCCGCGCCCGAGGCGTCCGTGCGCACCGCGGCGAAACGCGCCATCGACGACATCCGGCGCGGCGTCGTTGCTGTTGACAGCGGGTAGGGTGAGGCGACCGCTACGGTGAGGGACTACCGTGCTGGGGCGAAAGCCCCCGGATCGAGGAGAGATGATGAGCGGACCGCAGGGACCTGACGCCAACCCCTGGCAGGGATCGGGCGCCGATCAGCCTGCCGCCGGCGCGGAGCAGGCCTACGCGGAGCAGCCCTACGCGGCGGCCCCGTCATGGCCGCAGGCCGATTCGCCGGCTGCCGAGACGCCGGCGTGGGCACCACCGGGGACCGAAGCGCCGGTATGGGGCCAGCCGCCCGCCTACAACCCGCAGCAGTACCCCCCGCAGTTCGGACAGCCCGGGCAGGGCTACCAGCAGCCCTACGGAGCGCCGACCGAATACAACCCGGCCGCCTACGGCCAGCCCGGTCAGTACGGCCAGCCCAACCCCTACGGTGCACCGCCGCAGTACGGCCAGTATGCCCAGGGCCAATACCCCCAGGGCCAGTACCCCCAACAGCCGGTGGGCTATCCGCCACCGGGACAGCCGGGTCAGTACCCGCCGTACGGACAGCCGGGTGCCGAGGAACTGGCGAAGAAGTCGACCCGGACGACCGCGGCGATCCTCGGGTCGCTGGGTGCGCTGCTGCTGGCAGCAGTGCTGCTCCTGGGATTCTGGAAGCCCGGCTTCTTCGTGACGACGAAACTGGACGTCAATAAGGCCCAGCAGGGCGTTCAGCAGATCCTCACCGACGAGGCCAGTGGCTACGGCGCCAAGAACGTCAACGACGTCAAGTGCAACAACGGCCAAAATCCAACGGTGCGCAAAGGTGACACGTTCAACTGCGAGGTCAGCATCGATGGCACCAAGCGCCAGGTGACGGTCACGTTCCAGGATGACAAGGGCACCTACGAGGTCGGCCGGCCTAAGTAAGCGCTCCCCTTTGGCGCGAGCGTGCGTGTCGGCCCGCCGACACGCCGCCGCGGGCGCGCACTATGTGCACGCTCGCGAGCATTCTCGGCTCAGGCCGATAGCGAGTCCAGAGCTTTCTGAAGCCGGGCGATAGATGAGCTGACGCCATATCGCTCGGCCAACTCGGCCACCCGGGCGGGGTCGGCCGCGTGCACTGGCAGCGAGTCGTCACTGGTGAATAGGTGCACTTCAGCGTCGCGGGCCACCCGGACGACCGGTAGCGCTGCGGCGATGTAGTCCGTTGCGGCCAGAATTTTGGCCCGGAATGCCTTGGGCAACGGGGAAGCCGGGTCATGGGCTGCCGACAGAATGTTCTCCAGTGACCCGTACTGGGTCAGCATCGTCGACGCGGTCTTCTCGCCGACGCCAGGCACACCGGGCAGACCATCGGACGGGTCTCCGCGCAGGAGTGCCAATTCGGCGTACGCATCACCGGCGCGATCGACGGGAACTCCATAGCGTTCAGCGACTTCGGCGGGCCCGAACAGGGTCGCCTTCTTCAATCCCTGGCCGATGTACAGCACCCGGATCTCGACGGGATCATCGCCGACGAGTTGCAGAAGATCCCGGTCACCACTGACCACCACGACCGGGTCGTGGCGTTCGGTGGCAGCCAGCGTGCCGAGGACGTCGTCGGCCTCGAACCCTTCGGCGCCGGCGGTGGCGATCCCGTAGGCCTCAAGTACCTCCAGGATCATCTCCACCTGGGGGCTGAGATCGTCGGGGACCTCCTCGACGTCCTCGTTGCCCGTCCCATCGAGTGGACTGCCTTCCTCGGCTACCCGATGTGCTTTATAGGACGGGATCAGGTCGACACGGAACTGCGGGCGCCAGTCCAGATCGAGACACACCACCAGACGGTCGGGCTGAAACTGGGTGATCAGCGTGGCGACACTGTCGAGGAATCCGCGTACCGCGTTGACCGGCCGACCGTCGGGCGCGGTGATCGACGACGGCACCCCGAAGTACGAGCGAAACCACATGCTGGCGCCGTCGAGCAGCAACACCGGTCCGGTCATTGCTGCCACGCTAGCCTGACCGGTATGAGCGGACGGTTCAGCAGCGACGTCTACGCCCGCAGGATCTCCGCCGCCGCGGCCGGAGCGACGGCGACCGGGCTGGCGGGTTTGATCATCACGCCGGGCTATGACCTGCGGTACCTGATCGGATCGCGGGCGCAGACTTTCGAACGGCTCACCGCGTTGGTGTTGCCCGCAACAGGGACGCCGACGGTTGTGCTGCCGCGGATGGAATTGGCCGCCCTGCGGGAGTCGGCGGTCGCCGATCTCAGGTTGACGGTGCGGGACTGGGTCGATGGCGAGGACCCGTACCGATGTGTTGCTGATGTGCTCGGGGGCGGCCCGGTCGCGACCGCGGTCACCGATTCGATGCCGGCGCTGCACCTGCTGCCACTGGCCGATGTGTTGGGCGTCGTTCCCGTGCTCGCCACCGGGGTGCTGGCGGGGTTGCGGATGGTCAAGGACCCCGCTGAGATCGACGTGTTGCGCATCGCCGGTGCCGCTATCGACCGCGTTCACGCCCGGGTGCCACAGTTCCTCGCGCCGGGCCGCACCGAGGCCGACGTGGCCGCAGATATCACCGACGCCATTGTGGCCGAGGGGCATTCGGAAGCGGCATTCGTGATCGTCGGATCCGGCCCGCACGGCGCCGACCCGCACCACGAGTGCTCCGATCGGGTGCTACAGCCCGGTGACATCGTTGTCGTCGACATCGGAGGACCGGTCGAACCCGGTTACAACTCCGATTCCACCCGCACCTATAGCCTCGGCGAACCGTCAGCCGAGATCGCCGCGCAGTACGCGGTCCTGCAACGCGCCCAGGCTGCTGCGGTGGCGTCGGTGCGTCCCGGAGTGACGGCCGAACAGGTCGACGCCGCAGCCCGCGATGTGCTGGCCGAGGCCGGACTTGCGGAGTACTTCGTTCACCGCACCGGCCACGGAATCGGGCTGTCGGTCCACGAAGAGCCCTACATCGTCGCGGGCAACGACTTGCCGCTAGCCGAGGGTATGGCGTTCAGCGTCGAACCGGGGATCTATCTACCCGGCAGTTGGGGCGCCCGGATCGAGGACATCGTCATTGTCACGGCCGAGGGAGCGCTGTCGGTCAACAACCGACCGCATGATCTGACGGTGGTTCCACTGCCGCGGTGAGTCAGTGCCCGGTGAGTCAGTGCCCGGTAATCAGTGCCCGGTAATCAGGGCCCAGTGCGGTCGAGCAGGGTCGACGATCCGAGCACTCGCTTGATGAGGACCTCGATCACCACTCGCTTCGGGTTGGGCTTGGGCGTCCGGTACCGCTGGGCGTAACGCAACTCAGCATCGCGGACCGCCTCGGCCTCGCGGTTCACCCCGGCGATGCCCTCCAGGGACAGCCAGCGCGCGCCGTCGACCTGAGAGAGCACGCCGACACTGCTGCGTTCAGCGTTAATCGCCTTCTGCGAACCATCACTGGTGATCACCCTGGCGATGTGGGTCACCGGGTCGAAGGTGAACCCGACCGCCACCACGTGCGGGGAGCCATCGGCACGCAGGGTGGTCAACATCGCCAGGTGACGCTCGGAGAGGAAGTCCAGAGCGTCGCTGGTCAGCCGGGTAGTTTGATTCGCCATCGGGGATCACGCTAGCGCAGTGAATAATCGCAGCCATGAAAGACACGGCCGACACGGCCGGCGGGGTGGTGGTGATTTTCGGCGGCCGCAGCGAGATCGGCGTCGAACTCGCCACCCGACTCGCCCCAGGGTCGACGGTCGTGCTGGCAGCCCGCGGTGCTGACCAACTCGACGACCCGGTTGCGGCGGTGCGCGCGGCCGGGGCTCGGGCCGTGCACACGGTCGAGTTCGACGCCGACGATCTGGCATCGCACGGCCCCCTTGTGGACAAGTTGGTCGGGGAATACGGAGCCATCGGCACCGCGGTGCTGGCGTTTGGCGTCCTGGGTGATCAGGTCCGTGCCGAAGCCGACCCTGCTCACGCAGTGGCGATCGTGCACACCGACTACGTCGCACAGATCAGTCTGTTGACCCTGCTGGCCACCGCGATGCGCGACGTCGGCCGTGGCGCACTGGTGGTGTTCTCCTCGGTGGCCGGGGTGCGGGTGCGCCGGGCCAACTACGTCTACGGCTCGGCCAAGGCAGGTCTGGACGGCTTCGCCAACGGGCTGTCTGATGCGCTCCACGGCACCGGAGTGCGCCTGCTGATCGTGCGGCCGGGCTTCGTGATCGGCCGGATGACCGAGGGGATGGATCCCGCGCCGCTGTCGAGCACCCCAGCACAGGTGGCCGCGGCCACGGCGCGCGCGTTGTCGACGGGCCGCCGCACGGTGTGGGTGCCGTGGGCACTGCGGCCGCTGTTCTTCGCTATGCGCCTCCTGCCGCAGGCCGTGTGGCGGAGGATGCCCCGATGATGAACGAAGTGAAGAGTCGAAGAGGATCCCGATGATTGTTGTGGTGGGGATTGGCGTGGACGGGATGTCTGGCCTGTCGGAGAACTCGCGGTGCGAACTGCGCAGCGCCACCGTCATTTACGGATCCCCACGTCAACTAGATCTTCTTGACGACACGGTTGCCGCACCGAGGCAACCGTGGCCCACGCCGATGATGCCTGCACTGGAAGCGCTGTCGGCCGATGAGGACATCCACGTCGTCGCCAGTGGCGACCCGCTGCTGCATGGCATCGGCGGCACGCTCATCCGGATACATGGCGGGGATCGGGTGCGGGTGCTCCCGCACGTCTCATCGGTGACGCTGGCCTGTGCCCGGATGGGTTGGGCCGCGCAGGACACCGAAGTCATCAGCCTGGTCACAGCGCCGGTTCATACCGCGGTTCGCCGGGGTGGGCGCGCGGTGGTGCTGTGCCGCGACGCCTTCACACCCGCCGAGTTGGCTGAACTCCTCACCGGAACAGGCCGTGGTGCATCGGAGTTCACCGTGCTGGAACAACTCGGTGGCCCAGGGGAGCGGATCCGCTCGGGCCCGGCTGAGGCTTGGTCGGCCGGGCCACCGCCGGATATCGATGACCTCAACGTCATCGCCGTGGAATACCGACCGGACGAACGAACCGGGGGCATGTTGCCCGATGACGTTCTGCTCCACGACGGTCAGATCACCAAGCAGACGGTGCGCGCGGTGACCCTCGCCGCGCTCGCGCCTCGGCCGGGTGAGCTGCTCTGGGATGTCGGGTCGGGCTCAGGAAGTATCGCCGTCGAGTGGTGTCGCAGCGAATCAGGCTGTCGTGCGGTGGCATTCGAGATAGACGCATCGCGCCGCGATCGGATCGTCGCCAATGCCCGCAGTTTCGGTGCCGATATCGAGGTCCGGGCCGGGGCACCGGAGGACTTCGAGGGCGCGGGGCAGCCGCAAGTGATCTTCGTCGGAGGCGGACTGACCGCTCCGGGAATGGTCGAGGCCTGCCTGGCGCAGCTGCCGGCTGGCGGCAGACTCGTCGTCAATGCCGTCACTGTGGAATCCGAGGCGCTGCTGATGAACTGGTATGCCCGACTCGGCGGCGATCTCCGACGGTTCCAGCATTATCAGGGCGAGCCATTGGGGGGCTTTTGCGGCTGGCGTCCACAGATGCCGATCACCCAGTGGCTGCTGACGGTAAAGGCCGTGACACCGCAGTGACGGTGTACTTCATCGGTGCCGGCCCGGGTGCAGCGGACCTGATCACCGTCCGCGGTCAGCGACTCCTCCAGCGCTGCGAGGTCTGCCTGTACGCGGGCTCGATCATGCCCACCGACCTGCTCGCCGAATGCCCGGCCGATGCGCGCATCGTCAACACCGGACCGCTGACACTGGATCAGATCATTGACGAGATCGCCGCGGCCGACGCTGCGGGCCACGACATCGCACGGTTGCACTCGGGCGATCCTGGGCTCTACAGCGCTATCGCCGAGCAGTGCCGTCGGCTCGACGCACTGGGAATCGGCCACGAGATCGTCCCGGGTGTGCCGGCTTTCACCGCTGCCGCCGCCGCACTGGGCAGGGAACTGACCGTGCCGGGCGTGGCACAGACAGTGATCCTGACCCGGGTCGCCACGCTGTCCAGCGCGATGCCCGACGGTGAGGACCTGACGACGCTCGCGGCGCACGGGGCCACGCTGGTGATCCACCTCGCGGCCCACCGTATCGACGAGATCGTGCCGCAACTACTGGCGGGTGGCTACCGGTCCGATACCCCGACCGCGGTCGTCGCGTTCGCGAGTTGGCCGCAAGAGGTGATCCTGCGCGGCACACTGGCCGATATCGCCGGCCAGATGCATGATGCGCAGATCACCCGCACCGCGGTGATCATCGTCGGCGATGTGCTTGCGGCCGAGGGCTTCACCGACAGTTACCTGTACTCGACCGGGCGTACCAGGGGAGATCGGCACTGATGACAGTGCTGCTGCTCGGTGGTACGGCCGAGGCGCGGGCTCTGGCGGAGCGGCTGCATCCGAAGGTCGACATCATCAGCTCACTGGCAGGCCGGGTGCCCGACCCGGCGCTGCCGGTCGGCCCGGTGCGCATCGGTGGCTTCGGTGGCGCTGACGGATTGCGTGACTGGCTCGTCGATAACGACATCACCGCTGTTATCGATGCGACCCACCCATTCGCGGCGACCATCACCGCCAACGCCGCGGCTGCCTGCGCCGAACTTGATCTGCCGCACCTGGTGCTCAGCCGGCCGCCGTGGGATCCGGCCGGTGCGACGGTCGTTGCCCGTGATACCGAGGCAGCGGAAGTTGTTGCTGACAAGGGGTATTCGCGGGTCTTCCTGACCACCGGACGGTCGGGCGTCGCTGCTTTCTCCGGCAGTGACGCCTGGTTCCTGATTCGGGTGGTCACCGCACCCGACGCCGCAGTGCTGCCGGCCAACCACGAGGTGTTGCTGTCCCGTGGGCCGTACCGCTACGAGGATGAATGCGAACTGTTGCGCAGTAGAGGTATCGAGGTGCTGGTGACCAAGAACAGCGGGGGTGCGATGACCCGGGCCAAACTCGACGCGGCGAGTTCCCTCGGTGCGGACGTGCTGATGATTCAGCGACCGGCGCTTCCCGACGGTGTGGCGGTCGTCAGTTCGTTGCAGGATGCTGTGGTGTGGGCGTTCAACCGGGGTAGCGCCGAGGCGTGAATACGGTGTCACCGGCCGCAGCGGTGTACCACTGGGTCTGCGACGAGCCCACGATCAGCAGGCATCGCATGTCGACATCGGCGGGGTCGAGGTCGGCCAGGCGAACGACTTTCACTGATTCGTCAGGCCCGGAGACATCGCGGCCGATCACCACCGGGGTCCCGGCGTCGCGGTGCTCCAGCAACAGGTCCCGCATCGCGGCGACCTGCCAGATGCGGCTCTTCGACGCCGGGTTGTAGATCGCCAGCACCAAGTCGGCGGTGGCTGCCGCGGAGAGTCGCGCGGCGATGACCTCCCACGGCTTGAGTCGGTCGGACAGCGACAGCACCGCGTAGTCATGTCCGAGTGGCGCCCCGACCCTGCTGGCCACCGCCTGGGCGGCGGTCATCGCCGGGATCACCCGCACGGCAACGTTCGGCCATTGCTTGGCTTCCTCCAGCACTGCGGTGGCCATGGCGAAAACCCCCGGGTCACCGGACGATACGACCGCCACCGCGCGGCCCTGCTCGGCCAATTCGCAGGCAAGCCGGGCGCGCAGGGGTTCGTCACTGTTATCGGACGGATGGCGGCGCTGTCCCGGACGGATC
>Ga0247843_1003254_pt1 | contig 27214 bp, 19 predicted proteins | sample LaCruzMarch2017__FD_192420 | JGI IMG/M metagenome (GOLD analysis project Ga0247843, IMG submission 192420) | Freshwater microbial communities from meromictic Lake La Cruz, Castile-La Mancha, Spain - LaCruzMarch2017_8m | ecosystem: Environmental > Aquatic > Freshwater > Lake | place: Spain... | reverse complement strand
TTTGATGCAAAAATCATTCAATCCTTTGCCGCGCAAAAACACTTCTTCTTGCATCAATTCGAATATGCGGGTATCGACAGTGCGTTCGGAATGATAGCTGCGCATAGTGCGCATGATGGCGTCAAATAGAATGTTTTTTTCAGCGGAGAGGTACTTCACCATCTTTTCGCCTTTCAATCTCCTACGAACGCGCACATCGTCATATTCATCTAGTCCATCCAAGGCTTCAAACAACTTAAGCGGATTTGTCTTGCTGTCTCCCTTGCTAACCGATAGCTTGAAGTAGCGCTTTTCGGCTGGCGTAAGCGACATCACTAGGTCGTGGAGGTAGTCTTGAGACTTCATTTCGATGAATTTTGGATAAAAGTAGCCTAAAAAAAGTGCCTCAGACTTACTAACTTTTTTGGATTATGAAATCAATTTTTTTTGCTTGCAAATTATTGTATGTCAATACTATGCGTTGATATTTTTTCGGAAGGAAAAATCGAAAAAAGTGCCTCAGACTTACTAATTCCGACAAAAAGTTGGTTAGGAGTATGAATGTGCCTCAAAACACCTTTGTTCTCGAATTCAAAGCGCAGGTACCGGCACCAAGAATTCACACAAACAAACATTAACAACCCAATTTAACTAACCCTTAAAAAAACGGAAATCATGACAACAAATGCCCAATCTCTTGAATGGAATGCCGCTCGCCATCTCCAAAGCGGAAGTGAATCAGCAAACAGTTCGCCTCGTCCTCCAAAAATTGGAACGGATGATGGTATTAGCAACCGTGTGATGAACGTTCTGCTCATCATTTTTATGCTACTCACGGTTGGCTTGGCAGTAGCATCGGGTGCAGTGGCAGACGATGTGAAGTATCGTCTATTAATTCGGCAATCTATGCTAGACATAGATCAATTGAACTATGAAGATGCCTTGCCAAAACTTATGGAGGTGTTTGCGGTGGATCCTGAAAATGCCAACGTGACTTATATGTTGGGTCTATGCCATCTTAGAGGCACGGGCAATTTTCATCAAGCCGCATTCTACTTCGAAAAAGCGGCTAAATCGGTGTCGCCAACCTATTTAACGTGGGATTTGGAAGAACGCTCTTCGCCTGTGCAAACGCTGTATTTGCTTGCCTCGGCCTACGAGAGCGCAGGAGCCTTTGAAAAAGCAGCAGTGGCCTATCAAACCTTCCTAGCATTTGGCGCAGAAGAAGGCGCTCAAAAGCTCTCACCGCGTGTTACTGCTATGATTCAGCGAAACTTGGTTCATTGTCAAATGCAGGCTACGGAGGAATTTCCTGTAGCTATTCGGGTGGTGCAATAACGCAAGGACACAGACAGCCATAAGCCCACCAATTATTCTAATGCAACCGCAAGATTACATAGTTACAAGTTTCCTGAGTCATGCCCTTTTACCACAAGGCAGGCTCAGGAAACTGCGCAAGGAATTTCTCCTCCGTGTTTCAAAAATAAACCTTCCAATTTATAGAGAAATGAGCAAATCAGCCACCTTACTTTCAAAACGAGAAATAGAGATTTTGGTCCACTTGGCAATGGGGAAAAACAACGCTGCCATAGCTAATGATTTAAATCTGAGTGTTCACACGATTTCGAATCATCGAAAAAACATGTTAAGTAGTTCAAGATGCTCCACTACAGCAGAATTGGTGCGTATCGCCACGATTGAAAATCTTATCTAAGACTTAGTTTGATTTGCTTGTGCCTGATTATTCATTTTCACCCATTGCACGAACATGAGGAATATGAAAAGTGTTGCAACAGCGTTAAATATGATATGCCGATCAATAAAATTGCTGTAACCATAATGGACAGTAACTATGCAAAGAGCAGTAACCCTGCAAATATTGATGATGTGAATGCCTAAAAAACCTAACGGTATAAACCAAAATCTAGCTTTCCATTTTCCTGGAAAGGAAAGGATTAAAGCGGTAAACATGGCCATCATATCGATACCTAAACAGAAATTGCGCACGTGCACATTGATGCTTGAATCATACATGTCAATATTGCGCAAATTGAATGTTTCGGCTTGATATCCAGTAATCTTCAAAATTAAAACTGTACTTTCAGTTAATGCCATCATAGTATAGTGCACAAATCGTGCGTAATTCTCTCCAATTATAGGCAATGTCCAACTTCGTGGAACAAACCAAAAAAAGTAAACTATTACAAAAATGGTCATCATCGCCAGAAAACGCAATAGAATTTTCTGGTTTGGAGCTAACGATTTCCAGTTTGATATTTTCATCCGCAGTTACGTTAAGCCATCAGTATCCGAAGTTCTTCGGCCACTGAAGTTGTAGTTAAATTATGAGCTTTGTCAAGTAAAATTATATGAACTTTTCCTTCCGAAATTCCATCTAATTTTCGAGCAAGGGATGGTCGGATGATTTTATCATGCTTACCAAAAACCAAAGTTGTTTTGATGTGGTAGCGATGAATTTTGCTTCGAATATCTACTAAATCTGGGGAAATAAGTCGAAATGCCCTCCAAACCTTATAAATCCGTTCGCGGTTGGTTCGGGATTCTAATTGTTGGCGAATAAAAACTTCAATTTTGGAATCCAATAATCGCAAGTTGGCTAGGATTTTAGCAGCACCCAAAACTCGACTTGGATTTGAAATTACTCTTCCGTAGAGATACTTTCCTAGTTGCGTGTTGGTTGTAAATCTATACAACGGATTTATTTTTAATCCATCTGGAGCAATTAGAACCATTTCTACAATACGTCCTGGAGTTAATTCAACCAATTTGAGGGCTAGTTTGCCTCCCAAACTAAATGCAAGTATGGAGCACTTTTTTTGTTCAGTTACCTTTAGAAGGTGACCAATCAAATCTGCCAATTCCGATGGTTTTAGGGATTCTTTTCCTAGAACCGAGTTGCCATGATGTGGCAAATCGAAATGAATTGTTCGCACATTGGGTCGGAAATGATGCATGAAATGCGCCATTACTTCCGCACTTTGTCCGTACCCATGAAACGTTACCCACAGGTCATCACCTTGGCCAGTTTCCACGTAGCTCCAATTGGCTTTGCCAACCACAAGGCTTTTTCGTTCGTGTGATGTAAATAAGGTGTTCAAAAAAGCAGGTATTTCCGCCAAAGGTAACACGTGTTGGATTGTACCTTCGCAGGGTTTGAATAGGAGGATTATCTCAACGATATTGCTTTAGACTTCAAGCCAAATTAGACCTCATCTATGCCCAAAGATCTCTCCATTAAATCGGTATTAATTATTGGTAGCGGCCCCATTGTAATCGGCCAAGCGTGCGAATTTGACTATGCTGGATCTCAGGCTTCACGGTCGCTGCGCGAAGAGGGAATCGAGGTGACGCTAATCAACTCCAACCCAGCTACAATTATGACGGATAAGGTAACTGCAGACAACATATATCTGCTGCCTTTGGAGCCAAAAAGCATCATCAAAATTCTGGAAACGCACAAAATTGATTGTGTTTTGCCAACAATGGGCGGTCAAACCGCACTCAATTTAGCCATAAAGTGCAAAGAAATGGGCATTTGGGCTAAGTATGGTGTACGTATGGTCGGGGTTGACGTTGAAGCTATCGAGATAACTGAAGACCGTGAGAAGTTCCGGAAATTGATGGAGAAAATTGGTGTCGGCATGGCACCTCAAACGACTGCAAAATCATTTTTGGAAGGTAAAGAAGTTGCGCAACGCTTTGGGTTTCCCTTGTGCATTCGCGCTTCATTTACGTTGGGTGGAGCAGGGGCAAGTATCGTTCATGACCCAGCGGAGTTTGACAAACTCCTTAATCGTGGATTGCAACTTTCACCAATACACGAGGTGATGATTGACAAAGCGCTATTGGGTTGGAAAGAATTTGAGCTTGAATTGTTGCGCGATGCCAACGACAATGTGGTGATTATTTGCTCCATCGAGAATTTCGACCCGATGGGTATTCACACAGGCGATAGCATCACAGTTGCTCCAGCAATGACGTTGAGCGATAAAACATATCAACGAATGCGCGATATGGCTATTTTGATGATGCGGTCTATTGGCAATTTTGCGGGAGGATGCAACGTGCAATTTGCGGTGAGTCCTGATGATAATGAGGACATTATTGCCATCGAAATAAATCCACGAGTTAGCCGTTCATCTGCCTTGGCTTCGAAAGCTACAGGTTATCCTATTGCGAAAATCGCTTCTAAATTGGCTATTGGCTACCACTTGGACGAATTGGAGAATCAAATTACCAAAACAACTTCAGCCTTTTTTGAACCAACCCTTGACTATGTAATTGTGAAAATTCCACGTTGGAATTTCGATAAGTTTAAAGGAAGCGATCGCAGACTGGGCTTGCAAATGAAAAGCGTTGGCGAGGTCATGGGCATTGGTCGCACTTTCCAGGAAGCGCTCCAAAAGGCGTGTCAATCGCTCGAAATAAAACGCAATGGTTTGGGTGCCGATGGCAAGGAATTGCGAGACCAGCAGCAAATTCTGCACAGCCTTGGCAATGCAAGTTGGAACAGACTATTTCATGTCTATGATGCCTTCAAAATGGGCATTGCGCTCAAAACCATACATTCCATTACTAAAATTGATAAGTGGTTCTTGGAACAAATTCAGGAATTGATAGCCTTGGAAGAGGAAATTAGTAGTTATAGATTAGAGTCGTTGCCTCGCGCTTTGCTTTACGAAGCAAAACAAAAAGGTTATGCCGACCGCCAAATTGCGCATTTGCTGAACTGTTGGGAAAGCGAAGTTTTTAATCGCAGACAGGATCAGGGAATTCAGCGGGTGTATAAACTTGTGGACACCTGCGCAGCTGAATTTCCAGCTCAAACTCCCTATTACTATTCCACATTTGAGGACGAAAACGAAAGTGTAAGATCCGAGAAAAAGAAAATTGTAGTGCTTGGAAGCGGGCCAAATCGCATTGGTCAGGGCATTGAATTCGATTATTCATGTGTGCATGGCGTATTGGCCGCCAAAGAGTGTGGTTATGAAACTATAATGATTAACTGCAATCCTGAAACGGTGAGTACGGATTTCGATACATCTGACAAACTCTATTTTGAGCCTGTGTTTTGGGAACACATCTACGATATCATTTTACATGAAAAACCAGAAGGTGTTATTGTGCAATTGGGTGGTCAAACTGCGTTGAAATTGGCTGAAAAGCTGGAGCGCTATGGCATTAAGATTATTGGAACAGATTTCCAAAGTTTGGATTTGGCCGAAGATCGCGGTCGATTCTCCAATCTTTTAAAAGAGTACAATATTCCGTATCCTAAGTTTGGAGTGGCCGAAGATGCGGATACTGCGATAAAACTCTCACGGGAACTTGGATTTCCAATGTTAGTGCGTCCTAGCTATGTGCTTGGGGGTCAAAGCATGAAAATCGTCATCAATGAGCAAGAGCTTGAAGAACACGTAGTTAATCTCCTAAAAGACTTGCCAGGTAACAGAATATTGTTGGACAACTTTCTGGAGAATGCCATTGAAGCCGAGGCAGACGCTATTTGCGATGGTGAAGACGTCTATATCATTGGAATTATGGAGCACATCGAGCCTGCAGGTATTCATTCAGGCGATTCGTATGCCGTGTTGCCTCCTTTCGATTTGAGTCAGCATGTAATGGAATTAATTGAGCAATACACGCGAACTATTGCGGTAGCACTCAAAACAGTTGGACTCATTAATATCCAATTTGCGGTGAAAGATGAAGTGGTCTATATCATCGAAGCCAACCCACGTGCATCCCGCACTGTGCCGTTCATTGCCAAGGCTTATGATGAACCTTATGTGAACTATGCCACCAAAGTAATGCTACGCGAAAAGAAGGTGAAAGACTTCAACTTTAATCCACGAAAGAAGGGTTACGCCATCAAAATACCAGTGTTTAGCTACGAAAAGTTCCCAGATGTAACTAAAGAGCTTGGTCCAGAAATGAAATCAACAGGTGAAGCAATCCGCTTTATTGACGACCTTCACGATGAGTTTTTTCAAGAAGTGTACTCCGAGCGTAACCTCTACCTTAGCCGCTAATACCTCTATCGATGACAGGACTTTTAAAAACCATTCTGTTCTTACTTGTGCTTTACTATGCATGGAAACTGATGTTCAGACTGATGTTTCCTGTGGTGTTGAAAAAAGCTACAGAGAAGGCTCAACGCTCTATGAATGAGCGCATGCAGCAGGCTTTTGAGCAGCAGCAAAACCAAAATAGTAATCAATTCGAAGGCGATATAACCATAAAAAGAGGTGCGGAAAAAGCGCCTTCAGTCGCCAAGAATGATGGCGAGTATGTGGATTACGTAGAAGTTAAAGATAAGTAATTCAAATTGTTATCATATTCAACCTCACCTTTTAAACTAAGGTAATTTCCTTCTTGGTTTCGTGATTTCTAATCTTTCAAATTCATCTAAATGAGTTCTAAATTGAAAAGCCTACTTCCTCACTTTTTGGTGTTGCTGTCGTTCATGGCGCTTTCGCTAATGTACATGCAACCGTTGTTGGAGGGCAAAGAACTGATGCAATCGGATATCGTTCAGTTTAAGGGAATGAGTCAAGAAATTGTTGAGTTTAGAGAAGAAACAGGAGAGGAACCTCTTTGGACAAACTCCATGTTTGGAGGAATGCCTGCCTACCAAATCTCGGTGCTGTATCCCAATAATTGGAGCAAAAAGCTGCTTGACATCTGTAATTTAGGATTGCCTCGTCCAGCCAATTATTTGTTTTTGCTTATGGCAGGAGCTTACTTTCTATTTATTGTTCTAGGAATGGGATGGAGGTATGCGCTAGTTGGGGCATTTGGAGTGGCGTTCGCATCTTATTCAGTTATTGTTATTGAAGCAGGTCACAATTCCAAAGTGCACGCCATGGCATTTATGGCTCCAGTTTTGGGTAGTATTTTGTTGGCCTATCGTGGCAAATATCTGTTGGGCGCAGCGCTCACTGCATTGTTCCTTTCGCTGCAAATAGCAACCAATCACCTTCAAATCACTTACTATTTATTGCTTATCGTGTTGCTTTTGGGCTTCGTAAAATTGATTGAAGCAATCAAAGAAAAGGAACTTCCAAACTTTGCAAAGGCAACAGGCATTTTAATTTTTGGCGCTTTGGTGGCCATTGGCCCAAATATCTCCGCATTGTGGACCACAGCAGACTATGGTTCCGAAACCATGCGTGGAAAATCTGAACTTACCACAATGCAAGAAAGCAGTGGTTTGGATAAAGAATATGCCACACGATGGAGCTATGGAGTTGCTGAAACGTTCACCATTCTTGTTCCCAATTTTATGGGGGGAGGATCGTCTGGAAGCTTAAACGAAGAATCGAGTGTTTATGATGCGCTCACAGAGAACCGAATTCCGAAGCCACAAGCACGCGATATTATTTCAAACATGCCGCTCTATTTTGGCACGCAGCCGTTTACATCTGGCCCTGTGTATCTAGGAGCAATCATTTGTTTGTTAGCCATGCTCGGTTTGCTGCTTTCTAAAGGAATGGACAGATGGTGGTTGTTGGCAGCTTTCGTGCTTTCGTTGGTGCTTTCTTGGGGGCACAACTTTGCGTTAGTTACCGATTTCTTCTTCGATTATGTACCAGGATACAACAAGTTTAGAGCGGTAAGTATGACGCTGGTAATTGCCCAAGTGGTGTTGCCAGTTCTCGCAGTTTTTGGCCTGAAAGCAGTTCTAGAGTTGCAAAACAAAGAACTCCTTAAGCGAAACTTGGGCATAGCATTCGGTATTGTTGGTGGTCTGTGCCTTTTATTTGCTCTCATCCCCACGTTATTCTCCGATTTTACGTCTACCAGCGATGCACAACTTTTAAAGTCGGGCTATCCAGATTGGTTGGTAAATGCACTTGTAGAAGATCGTGAATCTATTTTTCAATCAGATGCGCTACGGTCGTTAGTATTAGTATCCTTGGCCAGCGGCTTGTTATTTCTCTCTGGGATGGGCAAGTTGAAAACCCAAATTGCTGGATTGGCAATAGCTGTTTTAGTGCTTGCCGACCTTTGGCAAGTGGACAAACGTTATTTGCAAAATGACGATTTCGTGAGTGCAAGACAAGGGAAAGCTGCCTTTGCTCCAAGTCCAGCTGATCAGCAAATTCTTGCCGACACTGACCCCAATTTCCGTGTGTTAAACCTTACTGTTAGCACATTCAACGATGCTTCTACTTCATATCATCATAAGAGCATTGGCGGCTACCATGGCGCTAAACTGAAGCGGTATCAAGAGTTGATAGATTCGTGTATTAGCAGAAATAATATGCAAGTGTTGAATATGCTCAATACCAAGTATGTTATCATGCGTGGTGAGCAAGGACCTCAAGTGCGCCCCAATCCATTGGCTTTGGGTAACGCTTGGTTTATAAGCAAGTATATAGTGGTTCAAAATGCTGATGAAGAACTGGCTGCACTGAACATGCCTGATTTTGAAGCACGTACAACTGCTATTATTGATAAACGGTATTCGGATCAATTGCTCAATTTCCATGTACAATTGGATTCTAATGCCAGCATTGCATTAACGGACTACAAGCCGAACTACCTGAAGTATTCAAGCAAAGCAAATGGAAAAAGCTTGGCGGTATTCTCCGAGATTTACTTTGAGAATGGCTGGAATGCTTATGTTGATGGCGAGCTGAAGCCGCATTTCCGTGCCAATTATGTATTACGTGGAATGACCCTTCCGCAAGGTGAACATACTATAGAATTCAAGTTTGAACCAAAAGTATATGCCACTGGAGAACAGTATTCTTTGCTTGGATCCGTATTCTTAATAGTCTTTGTTGGTGGTGGAATGTTCTTCGGTTTGCGCGAGAAAAAAGCAGCTTAGCGAAAAGTACATTCGGAATCTAACCATCTCATTCTTGTGATTTTTTCCAATGAAAGATGCTTTTATAATTGATGCCATTCGCACACCGATTGGAAGTTTTGGCGGCAGTTTAGCACCCGTGCGTGCAGATGATTTAGCTGCAATTCCGCTGAAAGCATTGCTGCTGAGGAATCCAAACCTAGATCCATCTGCAATAGAAGATGTTGTTTTGGGTTGTGCAAACCAAGCTGGCGAAGACAACCGCAATGTGGCGCGTATGGCGCTGCTTTTGGCTGGTTATCCTGTAACGGTTGGAGGCGAAACCGTAAATCGTTTGTGCGCATCAGGAATGGCGGCTACGGTGCAAGCAGCGCATGCTCTTCAAGCGGGCAATGGTGATGTGTATATAAGCGGTGGAGTGGAACACATGACACGTGGTCCATGGGTTATTTCTAAAGCCAGCACTCCCTTTGGACGCGATGCCGAAATGCACGACACAAGTTTCGGGTGGCGTTTCATCAATCCAATGATGAAGGAATTGTATGGCACGGATGCTATGGGTGTAACAGCCGAAAATCTTGTGGAATTGTATGGAATTGGACGCGAGGCGCAAGATCAATTTTCTCTTTGGTCGCAAACCAAAGCCGCTGCTGCGCAAGCCAACGGGCGTTTGGCAGAGGAAATAACTGGCGTTACTATTCCATCGCGCAAGGGCGAAGCATTAGTGTTTGCCCACGATGAATTTGTAAAACCTAATACTACTATTGAAGGGTTAGCTAAGTTGAGACCAGCTTTCAAGAAAGAAGGTGGGTCGGTAACGGCTGGAAATAGTTCTGGATTAAATGACGGAGCAGCGGTCATTCTCATGGCTTCAACTCAAGGAATTAAAGACCATAACCTAAAACCGTTGGCACGCTTTGTTTCTTCAGCGGTGGCTGGAGTAGAGCCTCGAATTATGGGCATAGGTCCAGTACATGCATCCAAAAAAGCATTGCAACGCGCAGGATTGACGCTCAACGACATGGATATTATTGAGTTAAACGAAGCATTTGCCGCACAAGTGCTTTCTTGTACGCGTCAATTGGGCATAGCGGATAATGATTCACGTTTGAATCCGAATGGTGGTGCCATCGCTATTGGCCATCCATTGGGTATGAGCGGTGCACGCCTCATTCAATCTGCTGCTTTGGAGTTGCAAAAACAGCAAAAACGATATGCGCTAATCACCTTGTGCATTGGAGTAGGGCAGGGCTATGCAACAATTATAGAGCGGTGTTGATTGGAGCGGAATAAAGATGTTAGATATCAGTTTTCGGATAATTTGCCCCAATTCCAGTATCTGATATCTGAAGTCTGATTTCTACACTCTACTAGTTAACATACGCTTAACGTAGCCGTCATTCAATCATAAGAATCGGTGTAGGTGGTCTTAATATACCACGAGTTCTTTTGCGGAAACAAAAAACGCAAATCAAAACACAATGAAACGTACTTACTTGAATTTGTTTACCGTTGCAGCCTTAGCTGGTGCAGCATCAATGCTACCTTCTTGTTCAGACAAGGAAGGATGTACAGACTCTTCTGCAGTGAACTTTGATTCTGAAGCAGATACCGACAACGGTTCTTGTCTTTATGATGCAGCAGTTAAATCTGGCTCGCTTACAGCCGATGAAACTTGGACTAATGACCGTATCTATTTCTTGGAGGGCAAAGTTGTGGTTCCAGACGGTGTTACTTTGACTATCGAAGCTGGTACCATCATCAAAGGAAAAGAAGGTCAAGAGACCTTGGCATCTGCTTTAGTAGTAGCTCGTGGTGGCAAGTTGATTGCTGTTGGGACTGCTGATATGCCAATCATTTTTACATCAGAACTTGACAATATTGCTTTGGGCGAGAAAGTTGGAACAAATCTTACTAGAACAGACAACGAGAAGTGGGGTGGTGTGGCTATTCTTGGCCGTGCTCCTATCAGCGCTGAATTCGGTGATACGGAGGCCAATCTTGAGGGTATTCCAGTTGGTGATGGTTTCGGTCAGTACGGTGGTTCAAATGCCGCTGACAATTCAGGTACGCTTGCTTATGTTTCTATCCGTCATGGTGGTGTTTCTATCGGTGAAGGCAATGAGCTTAATGCGCTTACACTTGGTGGAGTAGGATCAGGAACTTCAATCTCCAACATTGAAATATATGCAACTTTGGACGATGGTATCGAGTGTTTCGGTGGAACAGTTAGCATCAGCAAAGCTTTGGTTTACTTTCAAGGTGATGACGGAATTGATCTTGACCAAAACTACTCAGGTACAATCAGCGAATTTGCTGTAATTCATGGTGATGGTATCGGTACTGACGAAGGTTTGGAAATTGATGGTCCAGAGGGTACTACCAACACAACAGGTATGTTCACATTGACCAACGGTATCTGTAAATCAGTAGGTACAACTGAAGGTTCTGCTGGAGACTTCAAGTCAAAAGCTCAAGGAACAGTAAGCAACGTTACGTTCGATTATTCTTCTATCGCTGGAGGTAAGAAAGTTAAATTCCGTGCAAGCTACAATGCTGATTGCACCAACAAATCAGATGCATTTAGCTATCTTTTCACAACCCCAGCTAAATTGGTATTCAACGCTTGTAACTACGTAGGAGTATCCGTTTATGAAAATGCTGATCCAGCAGTTTGTGTAGCCGAAAACGCTGCTAATCAACTTTTGGCTGCTGCGTTGTTGGATGGTACAGGTGTAGGTGGTTCAGTAAACATCAGTACGCTGTTTGCTTCATGGACTGCTGCTGGTGTTCGTGGCGAACTGTAATAAGGTTTATTAGTTTAACAAATGCAGAGCCCTGCGGTTAAATCCGCAGGGCTTCTGCTATTTATAGAAATTCAGTATTCTCCCATTTATGAAAAATCTCTTTGCTTTTTTGCTCCTGTTGTTTTCTTATTTCGGTGCGATGGCCCAAGAGAAAGGGTTCCTTCGCGGCAACCTTGCCGATGGTCAATTTGGTGGGCCGCTCATTGGAGCCACGGTTACTGTAGTAGAGCGGTCGGGTGTTGGCACAACTTCCGATTTTGATGGTAACTATTCCTTACCGCTTGAACCAGGCAATTACACAGTTCAAATCTCCTACATTTCATTTGTCACTCAGAAATTCCCCAATGTAGTAATCACCGCTGGCGCTGTTACCAAGGTAGATGCGACCATGGAGATGGCTACCGAACAATTAGCTATGGTGGAAGTAGTGGCTGAGGTGAAGAAAAGTTCGGAAGCAGGTGTTCTTATGGAAATGAAGAATGCCACAACTGTTACAGACGGACTCTCTGCTCAATCGTTTAGAAAAATTGGTGATTCTGACCTTTCTGGTGCTATCAAAAGAGTTACAGGCGTTACCATTCAGGATGGTAAGTATGTATATGTTAGAGGTTTGGGCGACCGATACACCAAAACCTTGCTCAATGGAATGGCTATTCCGGGTCTTGATCCTGATGCGAATGCTGTGCAGATAGACATCTTCCCGACTTCGGTATTGGAGAATGTATCCGTATTCAAGACATTTTCGCCCGAATTGGATGGCGATTTCGCGGGTGGTTTGGTGAATGTGATTACCAAAAGATTCCCGGAGCAAAAGACTACACAGTTGCAGGTTTCCTTAACCTACATTCCAGGGCAACATTTCAACAATGATTTTATTCTCTACAATCAAGGAAACCTAGATTGGTTGGGGTTTGATGACGGTTCGCGCGCATTGCCAATTGCAGAGGGAACCAAGGTTCCTGACGAAACACGAATAGATCCTATTTTGGAGGAACAAACCCGTAGCTTTAATCCGCAATTAGCGGTGAAGAACAAGATTGCTGGACCAAATGGTTCTTTCTCCTTCAATCACGGTAACCAAATTAACAAGGAAAACGGTGCCACCTTTGGCTACAATATGGTGTTGAACTATACTAACGAACGTGTTTTTTACAAGGATTTTGAATCGAACGAGTTTCTCCGTTCTACGGATAAATCTGAAAATGAGCTGACTACGAGAGTGCTACGTATCGGTGATGTGGGCAAGAACAATGTGATGTGGAGCAGTCTGCTTACAGGTTCGTACAAAAAGGGAGCGAATAATTTTACGGCTACGTTCCTCTACAACCAAAGTGCAGAAACAGCCGCCAGCAAACGTGTAAATCAAGATTTTGTGCAGAATCAATCGCGGCTCATCGAGGATGTGCTCACCTTTTCGCAACGCACATTGGGTACATTTATCCTCAGCGGCTCCCATAAATTGAAGAAGGCGGAAATTAGCTGGGGCAACGCATTCTCGTATTCGCGGGTCTATGATCCTGATTTTAGGGAAACCCGCATTTCTGTGACCGAAGGCGACACTGCTCTAAGCACGGGTAATGGTGCAGGTATAGATCGTTTTTGGCGCGAACTGACTGAGTTCAACGAATCTTTCAAGTTTGATGTGAAAGTGCCCGTTCGTAAGAATATCGACATTAAGACTGGAGCGATTACTACGCTGAAGTTTCGCGAATTCTCTGTGCAGTCCTTCAAGCATCGCCCGAACAATTTGAATGAAATAAGCATCGACCCAGATTGGTTTCTTCAGGATGAAAACGTTTGGTCATCCAACCCTTCTGACCCTAACTATCGTGATGGCACCTACACAGTCGGCAATTTTCAACCTGCTAATTCCTACGATGCACAGCAATACCTGTTTGGCGCCTACGTGATGTCCGAACATTCCATTCTACAGAAACTCAATATTATATATGGTGTGCGAGTGGAGTATGTCAATATGTTCTACACAGGTCAGAACAACTCCGGATCTGAGCGATATATTAAAACTAAGACTTTAGACAATGTGAATGCGCTTCCTGCGTTGAATATCGTTTATAAAGTTACCCCCAAGATGAACCTTCGTGCTGGCTACAGCCGAACAGTGGCGCGTCCTTCATTCAAAGAAAAGTCTATTGCGCAGATTTATGACCCGATTACCAAGCGGACTTTTGTGGGTAACTTGGATTTGAAGCAGACCGATATCGACAATGCTGATTTGCGCTATGAATTTTTTATGGGAGGAAAGGACATGATTTCGCTCTCGGGGTTCTACAAACACTTTAGCGGTCATATAGAATTGGTGTCGTTCGAATTGGCACCAGATAACCTTCGTCCACGCAATTCTGGTGAGGCCCATGTTTTTGGTGGAGAATTCGAGATTCGTAAGGGTTTGCAGGATGTCACGTCTTCCAAATTCCTCAAAGGATTCTTCTTTGGAGCCAACGTATCAGTAATTCATTCTATGGTTGATATGAAGAGTGTGGTTGTAGATGATGCTGGCAAGAACGAATTTACTCTACGTCAGGAATTTTTAAGAAACGGACAGCCTTTAGAGCAGTTCCGAGTGATGAGTGGCCAGTCGCCTTACGCGGTTAACGCCAGCATTAGTTATGAGATTCAAGAAACAGGAACTAACATTTCGTTGGCCTACAATGTCCAAGGTCCGCAACTGTCTGTCATTGGGTCAGGAATTGTGCCTGATGTATATACCATGTCGTTCCATAGCCTCAACTTCAATGCATATCATAGCTTCGGCAAGAAACGCAACTCCCGTCTTGCTTTGGGCGTGGACAATATCCTAAATGACGACCGTCTTTTAGTTTACCGCTCCTTTGAAGCAGAGGACGAAGTATTCACACGCTTCAAGCCAGGGATGGCCATCAGCATTCGCTATACTTACACGTTCTAAGTACCGGTTGGATAGTAAAATACATGGCCGCTAATTCCTGATTGAAGGAATTAGCGGCCTTGCTTTATTTAGATTTGCCGCTTTATCATTAAGGAAAGTCATCATGGAGAATAACTTAATCAAAGAAGGCAGCGTAACGTTAGCAATTGATTCCAATGGAATAGGTTCAATCACCTTTGCGCATCCGTTAAGCAATTCGCTTCCGGGAAAGCTATTGCGAAAACTGGCAAAAACCATTGAGGATGCTGGAAACGATTCTTCAATCACGGTAATTGTATTGCGTAGCGAAGGCGAGAAAGCGTTTTGTGCTGGAGCCTCGTTTGATGAGTTGGTTTCCATCGATAATTTGGAACAAGGCAAAGTGTTCTTTTCGGGATTTGCAGCTGTGATTAATGCGATGCGCAAAGCCCCAAAGTTTGTACTGTGCCGTGTGCAGGGCAAGGCTGTTGGCGGTGGAGTAGGGCTAGCATCTGCTGCCGATTACACCATAGCAACCACCAAAGCCGATGTGAAACTAAGCGAATTAGCCGTTGGCATTGGCCCATTTGTAGTTGGTCCGGCAGTAGAACGTAAAATTGGAACATCTGCATTCACGCAGCTGTCTATTGATGCCACTTCATGGAAACCAGCTGATTGGGCGCGCGAAAAAGGACTTTACACCGCATGTTTCGATTCACTAGAAGAACTGGATGCAGCCCTTGATACCTTAGCGCTTCAGTTGGCGAAAAGCAATCCCGAAGCTATGCGTATGCTCAAAAAAGTGTTTTGGGAAGGAACCGAGCATTGGGACCAACTTCTTATTGAACGCGCTGAAATGAGCGGCACTTTGGTCTTATCTGACTTTACGCGCAATGCCATTTCCAAGTTTAAGAAAGGCGAACGCTAAGATTGCTGTGAACCGCTGTGGCTCTTAGATTTCGATAACGATGCCAAAGGACGGCACTACAGTTCCCGTCACGTTTTTCACCTCGCGCAGCAAATAGCGACTTGGGTCGTTGGGGTCAATTCGTTTATTTCCTTGGTCGTCTGTTTCTACCACATAGTATGGCGCTTGCTCTGCTTTGAAGTTGTAGACGTTTTGCACATCAAGGTAGATATTGAGCGCCCATTTCTTAAAGAACCACTTCTTATCCACGCGTAAATCCAAGAAATGTGCTGGAGACAGTCGAGCTTGATTTAGTCTCGTAAAATCTTGTTGCGCATCACGGTTCACTTCCCACACAGAAATCAAAGCCGAAGTAGCCAAATCAGCAGGCGTGTAAGGATTTCCGCCATTGAACCGCCACCGCAGTCCCAATTCCCAGTTGCGTTTAAACTTCTTTCCTCCGGTAAATGAAATCAGATGTTGTGCATCCCAACTGGAGGGAACAAATTCGCCTGCAGCGTTCTGAAATTCACTACGCACCCAAGTATAGGCCAAAATTCCGTAGAACCCTTTCCAAAGCTTTTGTTGGGCTAAAAACTCAACTCCATACGAGCGTCCTTCGTTTGTACTAACTACTTCATCATTGCCAATCACACCAAAGTCAGCTCCAAAATTGGCAAGCGACACACCATTGTCCACCAAAAATGGATAGTTTTCCCAGTACTTGAAGAAGCCTTCAACCGAAAGTTTCAACGCTGTAGGAGATATGTATTCTACGCCAGCTACAGCGTGGTTTCCGATGATGTAACTCAAGCCATTGTCGCGATTCACAAGTGTGCCTGCATTGTTCCGAAATCCCATAGCAGTGTAGGGTGGAAGCTGTGCATAACGCCCAACGTTGATATTAAGGTTGAATCTATCAGACAACGAATACGAAGCCGAAATTCGAGGAGAGAATGTCTTGTAGGTACTGGCCATTTCTGTAGAATAGCTGTTGCCATCAAAGCGGGCTCCTACGCTCAGAAGCAAACGCCCGTTTAGCATAGTTCTGCTAAGTTGACCAAAACCAGCCCATTTGTGAATGTCGATGGCCGAGCTGAAATTTTGAATAAGATTAGTGTCTGGCGTAGGGATGACAGCGTATGTTGAGTTTGTATAGCGCACATATTCATAAGCAACACCATAGTTTAATTTCCAACCTTTTCCGCGCCAATTATTCTCCACACGTAGCTTGTTTTCAATCTCTTGCGATTGATATTTTAATAGCAAATTGGCTTCTTCTTCCACGTTGCCTTTGTATTTTTCGGCTTGATTGTTTAGCATATTTCGGCTTAGCACAACTTCGGTGAAGCCTGTTTCGCGATAGTTTTTCCAAACTGCTCCAATGGTGTAGTTCCATTGGGAGTTTACGGGCAATAGCTCTACAATACGTTTTTGGTCTTCATCCAAATCATCGTCAAGGTTCAAGCTAAATTGGTCTATCGCTCCAAGACCCACTACAACAAGTTCGTTTTTATCGTTGATTTTCCAACGGTATTTCAACTGAAAGTCATCATACGTAGGCAGAAATGGCAACCCAATCAATCGAAACAAAAACTGGAGGTACGATCTGCGATAGCTGAACATAAAGGAATGTCCTTTGGCAATTGGGCCCTCTATTGTTAGACCAGCATCGTTTGCACCAAGCGTGAAATTGCCTCCTATTCTGTCTGTGCGCGGGTCTTTCATTTTGAAATTGAGCACCGAACTGATAGCATTGCCGCGATTGGATGGAAACGCCCCCGAAAAGAACTCCACTTCGCGAATAAAATTGACGTTAATAAGCCCAACAGGACCGCCAGATGCACCTTGTGTGGCAAAATGGTTGATGTTTGGAACCTCGATACCGTCCAAGAAAAAACGATTCTCGTTGGGCGCACCACCACGAATAATTAAGTCGTTTCGAAATGCTACCGAACTCTGCACGCCAGGCAGCGACTGCAATGCTTTAGATATATCTCTATTGCCTCCGGGATTGCGTTCAATCTCATTTACACCAATGGTGCGCAACGATACAGGGCTTTCCTCTTTCTTCTCGAAAGGATTGGCACGCACTTCCACCACATCCAAGGTTTTGCTGTCGGCCTCTAGCGCAAAATCCACTTTGGCAGGCTTGTTATTAAACACCTGCACCTCAAATTCTACCTTACCCTTGTAGCCAATATACGATACCTCAATATTGTAAAGGCCAGGTTTGATGCCCGTTATTTTATAATTCCCGTCAATATCTGAAGTTGCTCCAGTGGTTGTTCCTTGCAGCACAACGTTGGCAAAAGGCACGGCTTCATTGCTTTTTGCATCTGATATTCTGCCTTCTACAATGCCTGTTTGGGCAAATGCTTGGGCGCTTAGCATCAGAAATAAAAACAGAGAAAAGGTTAGGTGTTTCATGCTGGGGTCAAAGTTCGTGAGTTGATAACTAAGCAACAGCGGATTTGTTCTAAATCGCTGCAAATTTTCTTGTAATTGGGTAATTCAACCAATGTTAATGTGATATTTGAACATGATTTCTGGTCGATGAAAAACGAGAAAAAGTGTCCTTCTTGTGGGCAATGGACTGCGTGGAATAAACAACTAGACGATACCTGCTCGCATTGCGGAACACTGTTGCAACCATTGGCGGTTAAAGAAAGTGCGGAAAGAGAACTTCGAGAAAAGGTGGAAGTAGAAAACGACTTTTTCCGCATCAAAGAGCATGATTCTATCTTGATGAAAGCTGTTCGGAAATCTGCTTGGGTAGCTCATGTTATCTACGCTGCTATTGTCTGGTTTTTCTTGGTCACATTTGCTAGCACGCCTGGATAGCCTTTAATAGCATGAAGTTCTACCTAGTGCTGCTTTAGCATGTCCATTGTATTTCGGCAGCGCATTGCTCCATTAACGCATCCTCTTTTCATTCTTGCTGTGGTGTTGGCTGCCATTAATCAATGGTTGGAATCGCGCAGCATCTACTTGCCACTGGTGCATAGTTATTTGGATGATTTCTTGTGTTTTCCCATTGTGTTTTCGGTGGGATTGGCTTCTTATCGTTTGGTACTTAGTTCAGAAAAATATGTGCTTCGTCCCATTCAAATTTGGCCTGTGGTTATCCTTTATACGCTTGTTTTTGAGTTCATTTTGCCGCGCTATTCAGATGTGTACACTAGCGATTGGCGCGATGGTATTGTGTATATCTGTGGCACTTTGGTGTTTCTGAAATGGATGAATAGAGTAGGGTAGAGGCGCAATCTTCGCAAAAAAAAACAGGACTACCCGTGAGGTAGCCCTGTTTCTATTTCATAAATCTAGTTACGCTACTGCTTTGTCTTTAGACAGCGCCAACCGTATGCGCTCAACCAGCAAATACATCACAGGCACCAGCACCAAGGTGAGGAAAGTAGCGAATGTCAGTCCGAAAATAACAGTCCAGGACAATGGCCCCCAAAACGATACGTTATCTCCACCAAAGTAAATCTGTGGGTCAAGGTCGCTCATTAGAGAGTAGAAGTTGATGTTCATGCCCGTAGCAAGTGGTATCAAACCAAGTACTGTGGTAATTGCCGTAAGCAAAACTGGACGTAAGCGTGTTTTACCTGAATGAACAATCGCGCCAATCATTTCATTGGCAGGTAGGTTTTTATCGGACGCAATGCCGAGTTCTTCTTTTCTGCGTGCAATGCTTAAATCAATATAATCGATAAGCACAATGGCATTGTTTACCACCACACCGGCCAATGACACAATGCCAATTCCGGTCATGATTACCGAAATCTTCATTCCAAAAATGGCAACGCCAAGGAACACACCAATGGTACTAAACAGCACCGTCATCATAATAATAAATGGTTTGATAACGCTATTAAACTGCGAAACCAAGATGAGCGTAATCAGGAATATGGCTATCAAAAACGCATTTTTCAAGAAAGCTTGGGCCTTGTCTTGTTCCATGGCCTTGCCTGTGTAGCTAACTACATAGCCTTCGGGTACCGAATAGCTTGCAAACATTTCTTGTATTTGGGCATTGATTTCAGTTTCATTATATCCCTCAAGCACATTGCTGTAAATGGTTACTGTGCGGTTTTGATCTTTACGTTTCACAGCGCCAAAAGATGAAGAGTAAGTGATGTCGGCCACCGCAGAAATTGGTATTTGCTTCACCCTACCATCGGCCATATCGCGAAAAGTAATTTTCTGATTGAGCAAGGTGCTAACATCATAGCGATAATTGTCTTTGAGGCGAAGCATGATAGGAAACTCATCTTCTCCATCCTTAAACTTGCTCACTTCTTTGCCGAACAAAGCTGTACGAATGGTGCTGCCTATTTGAGCTGTGCTTAATCCAAATCGTCTTGCTCGTGTGCGGTCTACATGTACTAACACTTCTGGTTTGCCCAATTCTAGGTCGGTTTTTAAGCCTTCAATACCAGGAATATCAGCTACTTGCAGGCGATTGGTGATATCGTCCGATATGGCAATCAACTTATCGTAGTCATCGCCACTCACCTCAATGTTGATAGGCTTACCTACTGGAGGACCATCTTGGTTTTTCTCTACGCTAACAATTACTCCAGGGCGCTTTGTAAGATGCTGCGCCAATTCTTTCATCACTTCCGAGCTTTTAATGCCTTCGCGATGTTCAAATTCTTTGAACGAAATAGTAATCCGCGCTCTGTTTGGAGTTTCACCAGCTGGTGGTCCTGCCACAGGGTCGCTTGCGCCTTCGCCAATGTTGGTAACTACCGAATTTACCGCAGCGATATAGGGCTTAATGATGCTATCAATATCGGTTTCAAGTGCTCGAATAGATTCATTGGTTTTTTCAATGTCAGTTCCTATCGGCACTTCCACAAACACGTTGATGTATTTGGGTTCGTTGGCGGGGAAAAACTCAACTTCTGGTTTCACAATGATTAACAATACAATGGAAAACACCAACAACACGCCAGTACCAAAGAAGAAAAGTGCAGGCTTCCAACCCGTTAGTGCGAAGTGCAAGAATTTCTCATAGGCAGCATCTTGCCAAGGCAAGAACGAAGTTTGAAATTTATTGCTGGCAGGGCGGAAAATGAAGGCGTTGATAAGTGTAATAAGGGCCACAGTAGCCATCATTGTTCCTAAACTGAAATTGCCAAACACATAGCCCAGAATAGAGAGCACTGTGGATATTCCAACCCAAACCATAACTCGCTTGAGATTGAGTGGAACTTCACCTTCTGTTTTAATAAACATAGAGGCAAGCACTGGATTTATTACCAAAGCCACGAACAAAGACGAGCCCAACACTGCAATAAGCGTTATAGGCAAGAATTTCATGAATTCGCCCATAATGCTGTCCCAGAACAAAAGCGGGAAAAATGCAGCTAGGGTAGTGGCAGTGGATGAAATGATAGGCACAGCAATTTCGCCCACTCCAAACTTTGAAGCGTTGTCGGCACTACGGCCTTGGCTGTAAAAACGGTAGATGTTTTCGATGGTCACAATGCCATTATCCACCAACATGCCCAATGCCAAAATAAGGCCAAACAGAACCATCATATTGATGGTAATGCCCAAAAAGCTGAGAATAATAAAGCTCATCAGCATACTCATAGGAATGGCAATACCTACAAATAGTGCATTGCGCACGCCCAAGTAAAATAGTAGAATCAACACCACGAGGATGATACCTGAGAAAATATTGTTCTCCAAGTTCAGGAGCTGACCGCGCACTTGATCGCTTTGGTCGTTGGTAATAGTTACCTTCAAATCAGATGGGAAATGATGCTCCTTTACTTCATCCAATATTTTGGTAATAGTTTCGGTTGCAATCAATAGGTTTTCTCCCGATTTCTTCACCACATCTAGCGACACTACTTGGTCGCCATCCAAACGGGCGTAGCTGCTGCGCTCTTTATAACCATCGGCCACAGTAGCCACATCGCGCAAATAGACAATGTAGCCCATTTCTGATTTCACAATCGTATTCATCAGTTCGTCCACATCCTCATATTCGCCTGATACACGAATGTTTCTGCGGGTTCCATCCATTAAGATGTCTCCACCAGATATGTTCATGTTCTCATAACCAATGGCACTTTCTATATCAGAAAAGGACACCTTCACCATTTCCATGCGGTGTTGGTCAACCATGATGTTTATTTCACGGTCTAATCCACCACGCAAATCCACGGATGAAAGCTGCGGGATAACCTCCAATTTTTCTTGCAGGTATTCGGCATATTCCTTTAGGTCGTCCACGCTATAATCTCCCGAAAGATTGATGTTCATAACGGGCATATCAGCGAAGTTGATGTCCGTAACAAATGGTTCAATGTCCAAATCGCTAGGAAGTTCGCCTTTGGCCTTGTCCACGGCATCTTTCACATCTTGTAAGGCTTCTTCCACTGGCACATCCGTATTAAACTCGATGATGATAATGGAATTGTCTTGCACCGAAGTGGAGCTCAAATCATTGATGCCTTTAATGGGCTTAATCTCTTTCTCGATAACACGCGTAACGAGATTTTCAATATCTAGTGGAGAGTTTCCAGGGTAGACAGTGCGCACATAAATTTTGGGCATCACAATCTCTGGATACAACTCTTTGGGCATTGATTCATATGCCATAAAGCCACCTATGGCTATAAGCAATATCATCAAAAGAACGCTTATCTTATTGTTGAGCGCCCAGGTACTCAGCCAATAGTCTTTATCCAAAAGACCTGGTTCTGTTTGTGCATTCGTATTTTGATTCTCTGACATGAGAGCAGTTTTTTAATTCAGAATGAAAAATTCCTAGTTCGAGTAGAATGTAAATAAACCGCCTTACTTGCTGGTTTTTACCTCATCGCCATTGGCCACCTCGTTATAGCCTTCCACAATTACCTGCATACCAGCGGTTAGTCCTTCTGAAATAAGGATAGAACCTTGACTCGATTTATCCAGTTTTACGTAGGTTTTTACAGCAGTTTCTTTACCATCGGCCTTTTGCACAGTGAATACATAATCACCTTTGGGGTCTTTGCTCACGCATTTGGCAGGAACAATTAGCACCTTATCGGCCTCAAAATCTTTGATGCGAATGGTGGCAATACCATTAGGCTTCAGCAATCCATTGCCATTGCTTACCAAAGCTTCTACTGCAAAAGCGCGGTTGGCGGGATTTATCATGCTGCTCACCATGCGAATAGGGGCTTTGGTTGAAAATCCAAACGATGGGAAATCAATGTCTACCATGCTGTTCACTTTCACACTTTGCACATAGTTTTCAGACACGTCAGCTTTCACCTTCATTTGGTTCATGTTTACCAACGTAAGTATCGGCATGCCCGGTGCACCCAGTTCACCTTCCTTTTGGAAAATGCGGTCTACAACACCCGAAAACGGTGCTTTTATGGTAGCCATATCCATTTGAGCCACCACAGTAGCACGTTTCTTTTGAGCTTGTTCTAAGTTGCTTTTGGCCTCAAGGTATTGAATCTCCGAACCAATTTTGCTTTCCCACAAACGGCTTTGACGGTCATATACAATTTGAGCCATGGCGATGCCGTTGTCCAATTCTTCCAAGCTTTTTTGTATAACGTTGGTGCTCAATGTGGCAAGGGTTTGTCCTGCCGAAACGTGGTCGCCTTCGCGCACTGTGATGCGTTTTATTTGTCCGCCTTGCTCTGGACTAACATTGGCTACTTCAACGGCTTCGATGGTGCCGTTTACTTCAAAGAAATGCTCAAACTTCTCTGGAGCAATGTTTTTAACGGTCACCAATAGACGACCATCTTTTACATCAGAGAAACTTGAGTCTGCAGCCAGAATGGTAGCTTCCAAAAGGCGAATCTCGTTCTCCAATTTCGCAAGCTCAGTCCGTTTTTCTGTAAGGAGCACTTTTTTGCCTTCTATAGAATCGTCAGAACCACAGGCGGCAAAAAGGAGTAGTGTTGAAAGGGTAATTAAATAGGGTTTCATTTGATAGTAGTTACAGATTAAGAGTTAGGAATTAGAAGTTCGGTTAGGTTTTATTGTTCGAAAGAGCGGCTTAAGCTCAGTTTTGCGTCCATAGTGGCAAAAAGCTTATTGATGTAGTCGCCTTGGGCTTGTGCCAATTGGTTTTCTGCTTGAGTCAAATCCATGCTGGTGCTCATGCCCTCGTTGTATTTTACAAGGATGGTAGCGCGTATGCTTTGGGCCAGTTTCAAACCGCGTTCGGCATTAGCAAGTTGCTCCATAGCCGATACATAGCTGTCTTTCGAGGTTTTGTACTTCAACTTTAAACCTTCTTTAACGTTAAACAACTGGTCGCGCTTGCGTTGCTCTTCCAACTTTGCTTTCTGTATGGAAGCCAAATTGCCTAGGTTGTCCCAAATTGGAATATGAAGACTAATACCCCAAAGCGAATTGGGATACCACTTTCCATTGCTGCTGAAGAAGTTGAGCTCGTTTCCAAACGCCTGTTGCTTGTAGGAGTAGAAGGCCGAAAGCGTTGGCATGTACTTGGCTTGCTCCAACTGGGTGAGGTACTTGTGCATCTTCACATCTTGATTCACAATGTCGTAGTTGATGTTTTTCTCTACTGCAAATTCTTGAGTGAGCAATTTCTCTGGGTCTGCGGTTTTCCACATGGTTTCTAGGCCATCGGTAAGGGTCACTTCGGTATCTACATCGAGGCCAATAGTGTATTTCAAAAGGTTTTTGGCAGCTTCGGCTTGGCGCGTGGCCATGCTTATTTGCGTGCGCATGTTGGTTACTAACAGGTCTATTTGGTCTACATCCATCTGCTCTGCAAACCCATTTTGAAACAAAGCAGTGGTTTCCGTCAGTGTTTTTTCCAGATTTTTAAGGTTTGAGCTTAGGATGGCTACATTTTCTACAGCTACTAATGCGGTGTAATAATTCTGTTCGGCAGCAGCGGCCACATTGTAGTTTATCATGTTGCCTTTACTGTTTTGCAATTTCTGCAAGCCCTTGGCGCCTCTCAATCCAATGATATACGAACCATTAAAAAGCACTTGACTCGCAGTTCCGCCCACGTCCATGGAATAGTTCTGACCGAATTTCGCCTCTATTGGCTCAGTCGCGTTTGGTTCGCCAGTAATAGGATTATTTCCAGCAAAGCTTGCGGGTAAAATTACCGTAGCCAAATCGATGAAATTGTTGAAGGAAACATCGGCATTCACCTGAGGCAACAACCGTGCTGTGGCCATCCAAATGTCCTTGTCGGCTTGCTTAATGTCGATTACAGCACCTTTGGCTTCATAGCTGTTTTGGATGGCGTAATCCTTGGCTTGCTGCAAACTCAATTGCATCACTGGCTTGTCTTGCGCTAGCAGCGCTACAGGAAAAAATAGAATAGAAAGATGTACTATTACTGTTCGCATGGTTTTATTCAACTTGTGTTTCCTTAATACGTATGACTTAATTCTATATTTAAAAAATTGCCTGATTCTGCGCACTCATCGCTTTGAATTTATCTTGCAGGTAGATGATGCCTTTTTCGCTTGCAATGCCGCGAATGTGGTAGCGTATTGTTTCGGTATAAATCTGAGCGGCATTAAACTGTGCCCGTGGAAACAAGGCATCGTCAAAAATTACATCCATGCGCCCCACATACAATCCCGAAATAATATCGGCATTCAGGTTTTCGCGATACAATCCTTGTTGGATGCCTACTTGCATGTTGCGGGTTAAAACCCCACGAATGGTTTTCAGCTTATAATCCATAAACAGCTTGTGGGCCTTGGGGTAGTATTTCTCCAAATCGAAGACAATGCTGGGATGCATTTTGGTTAAATGCTCGCTTACGTGCTGGGCCATCAAAAACATTTCGTCTATGGCATTGGCGGCATCTGCATGTATTTGCTCCATCATGGTACTATCTTTTTCCATGTAGGCGGTCATGGTGCGCTCCACCAATTCAGCTTTGTCCGCCACACAGAGATAAAGTGTTTTTTTAGATATGCCCAAGTGGCGGGCTATATCGTCCATAGTGAGGCTGCGCACGCCATACTGCATAAACAGGCCTGTGACTTGCTCCAACAGTTGCTGACATTTCATTTCCATGCCGCAAAAGTAATGCATTGGAAACCACGGAAACGTTTTTTAATAAAAATGTTTCCAAAGTTTTTAATTCCTTAACATTAAGCTTACAACTAATCCCATGTAGTAGTGAAGCGAAGGTGCCAGCATCTCCACTCAAGCCACGTTCTGTCTCGTGTGTACTATTCCCAACCGTCTTGGTTTGTTTAGAAACTAGGTTTAGGGCAAAGGGGAGTGGCTGCATAGCTGAACCTCCTAAACCACCCCGCCTTACGGCACCCCTCCAATGGAGGGGAATTGACGGATGCTTTGGGACGGATGCTTTGTGCCCCGCTGACCCCCCAAACAAAGGCTTAAAGTCCTTAAAATGCGGACAAAGACGTTAACCAATACAACACACGAGGCGCATCCTCATGAGCAGTGCAAAAGGGTTCAAATCATACTATTTGAATGTTCTTTATAGAGCTTACGCAGAATGCTTATCTGTCCGCGATGATGCACCTCCTCTTCGGCAAGATGATATAGTATCCAGGCAAGGTTAGCGCCTGTAGCAGGATCATAGGCTTCGATTTTGCGGGTAAGGTCATCGGCTGTTTTCGTGCTCAATGTTTGTAGTAATAACCGTCTTGATTCATTCAGTTCAGCAATATAGTTTTCAATTGGCTGGTTGGTGATAAGCTGAGGAATATACTTTCCCAGTTTTCTGCCGGCCTCCCAGCGGGAATTTTCTTCTTCAGTAAGTCTGCGGCCTTCTCCAATAGCTATTCCGAAAACATTTTCAAAGGCAATAATATGTGAAAGCAAGGCACCTATCGTATTCCATTCTGCCTTGTATTGCCAGTGCAGTTCTTCGGTTGGAATGTTTTCAATGCGTTGCAGGGTAGTTGTGCGTGCATCTTCCAATATACCCAGCAGGTATTCTAATAAATGGTTCTCTGGTTTGCTGAAGTTGATGAAGGTGTTGCGTTTTGGCATTCTTCAAAATTTTAAAGTCCTGTTTTATTTTTTCATCTGTCGTTATCTACCATTGTCTGTCGTTTTAAAATGGCGCATAACTGCACAAGGCATTGTGCGCTATCAGCTTTCTTTGGCGGCACTAGAGGCAAGGGAATCTATGGTGGAGGAGAACGTTAGTACCGTGTCTATAAGCACGCCCTGCACTTCTTTGATGTATTTGGGGTCGGAGTTGAATAGCTCTGGGTAGCGTTCCAACACCTCGTTGTTGAGCAGTGTCATTAAGTCATCTTTAAAAGCAGCGTTGCGCAGGGTAGAGGCACGCATGGATGACATACCTTGTCCCAGCGATTCTACTTTAGCCTTGAGGTTATCTGCTTCCTTGGGCTCTGAAAGCTGCTGTTTCATCTTTAGGTCGTTTTGGTAGTGGTGCTCCAAATTGCAGCAGTCTTTCACATAGGCAATGATGTAGGGCAAATGGTCGAAGCCCTCTTCGTCCATAATGGCAAGCATGTGCGAATGTTTGGGGCCAAATCCTTGCACATTTCTGCGCACCGCTTTATAGTAGGCTCCTATTTCGGGATGCTGGCTTTCGCAATACCGCATAAGGGAATCGAAGGGCACCATTACGGTGGCTTCATAGTTTGGGGTTTTCACCTTCACCCACCAGAAGGTCCAGTCGTCTCCGCTGGTTTCTAGGTGGCTCTGTTGTTCTGTGCTTATCAGTTCAAACGGGGGATTGACGAACGATTCCATGGGCACACGATTTTTTTGAGAAAATATGCTGTGGGCAATCCCTTTTGTTTAGCGCGAAACTTCGC
>Ga0247843_1003252_pt1 | contig 27241 bp, 25 predicted proteins | sample LaCruzMarch2017__FD_192420 | JGI IMG/M metagenome (GOLD analysis project Ga0247843, IMG submission 192420) | Freshwater microbial communities from meromictic Lake La Cruz, Castile-La Mancha, Spain - LaCruzMarch2017_8m | ecosystem: Environmental > Aquatic > Freshwater > Lake | place: Spain... | reverse complement strand
ACAGGCCAAGTATGAATCTTAAAATACTTCTTCAGCCCGGTCCACTCCGCAAATCCCGACCCAGAAGTAAGCGTAAACACTGACTCTCCTCCTCCCACGCCCACCACAGGCACTATCGGCACACGCGCATTCAACGCCAACTTCACGTAGCCCGTATGGCCAAAAAAATCAATCTCATTTCGCTCATAAAACGGCTTTGCATTATCTCTATCCCCAGCCGGATACACCGTCACAGCGCATCCTTCCCGCAGCGCTTCATACGCACTTCCTTTTTCCGCATCCAAAATGCCCAAAGCATGAAGCGGCAAGCGCAACTTCTCCGCCACTTTATACACAAAGTCATGCACTAGCGTATACATCGGCCTATGTTCATGATTCGAATGATACTTACACAACCACAAATACGACTCGGGCATATAATGTATGCCTGTATGGTTGCCCACTCCCAAAAACGGCCCATCAGGAATGTTGTCCAGTCCAATGAACTCCGCGCGGTAATACTTCTCCAAAACAGGCAAATACCACTTGGCCACCTTGTGCACCAAAGTCGGGTCAAAATCCTCTACCAGCCTATAATCTGCTGTGTCGTTGGGAGATTTATAGCGTGTCATACCGCAAGAATAAGCAGTCCACACCCACCAAAACCTGACTTTTGGCAGGATCTGACTACATGGAACTTAGAAAGATATAAATGTTGGCTAGTGCTCCCCCCACCGATACCCATTAAGTTCAAACCCTGCCAAAGCCAAAGCTCTATCTACAACCGTCAGTGCCAACTCCTCAAAATTTGTTGGATGGCTATAAAATGAAGGGCTTGCAGGTGCAATGATAGCCCCAGCTTCCGTCACTGTCTTCATGTTATTGATGTGAATCAAACTCAAAGGCGTGTCGCGCGGAAGTAAGATTAGTTTCCTCCGTTCTTTCAGCATCACATCAGCCGTACGCGTCATCAAATCGCTCGAAACTCCTGTGGCAATTCGCGCCATGGTGCCCATGCTGCACGGGCATATCAGCATCGCATCATACCCAGCCGAGCCCGAGGCAAAGGGGGCAAAGAAATCGTTAGCGGCATATACCGTAAAGGGCAATTGCTCAAAATCTCGATTCTTCAATTCATATTCCCAAACATCTTTAGCGTTGGAACTAAACACAACGCCACAAGTGTCAATTTGGTCGTGCAACTGCTTCAGCCTATCAAACAGTACCTTGGCGTATATGGCGCCACTAGCACCTGTTACACCCACAACCAACCGATGTTTCTGCATTGTCAATTCTTTAAAAATAGAAACCCATCACACCGCAATTTGTTGCACCAGATAGCTGCCAAACGCCTTTACTCTAGACTTCGAACACTCTTCTGTTTGCTTGCCCCAGCCACATACGTAGTTTTAAACCACCACCTCACGGAGAAACCAAACAACGAGTTGTACTGCCGAGCCACAGGCCAAATAGCAGTAGCCTCTTGCGCCTTCACTCGTATGGGTATGGCAGAAATAGCATATCGTGCATTTATCTCCAATCTGCTTTTTAGCAAATAGTAGCTAAGTCCAACGGCTGCGCCAAAGTCAACCCGCTCAAAGGCTTTATAGTTGAGGTTCGGGCCTTGTAAATCTCCAAATTGATCCCATTCTTTATAGCCCAACAACACCGCTACTTGAGGGCCTATTTCTACACTCATATTTCGAATGCCCCACCATTTATACAATACTGGAATCTCCAAATAATTGAGATTAACCCCGATGTCCACATTATTGTTGGAAATTTTCCCCAACTGCCGCGTTCCTTTCTGAATGAAGGAAATCTCTAACTGAAGCGTAGATTTTGGAGAAAAACGAAAGTCAGTGAATCCTCCTCCCCAAAATCCTACTTTATTGTAAGTAGAAGGCACGCCTTGTTCCAATATATGACTGCTTATAAGCCCAACATACACTCCGCCACCAAAGCGCTGGCCATGCACCAATATGGGTAAACACAGTATCGAAAGAAGAAAGATTGATGTAGCGCGCCAATGCCTCATGGGGCAAAGTTACTCCACAACAGGGCGATACTCCGCCTGTATCACCTCTTTGGTATCTTGTCTATAAATGAATGCCACTACGTTGCAATGGGCATCGCGCCATTCAGAATTCAATTGCAAGGAATAACTCACATTTAACACCTGTCCAGCGGTGAGATTCCCTGCTCCAACTTGAGCTCCCCAAGTGCCATTGAAGTTTACACGATGCGCATGATTGTGCACATAACCCGCTATGTTTTCATCATCACCAAGCTCATAATCTTTTTGCCAATCTACAATGCTGTCTTCCGTTAAGGCAACAATAATGAAGTAAGGGCCATTATTCAAATTGCTCAATACCGAAATATCTATGCTCGTATTCACCGTGCGTGATGCCTCGCTGTAGGTGTTTTGCATGGTGAGATATGCCTCAGCAGGTCGGGCCAATTCGGCTGCTACCTGTTCGGCCCAAACTGAGCGGTCTTGAGGAAATTGCCCAGAGTATAATTTTCGATTTACCAAACCGTTTGGCAATCCCAATGCGCTATTGCCAAAAGTGTTATTGTATTCATTTCCCTCTGATGTTCTATGATCGGTGGCATAACTGCCGTTTGCGTTGGTCTCGGGCAAAGCGAAAAACCCTGCATGTATTGCTATCGGTACTACGCGGTCGCCCCACTCACATTCTAACTCTTTCAATTTTTCAGCCGCTCGTGGGCAGTTGCCGCAGGTGTGACCTGTATAATCTTCCACCAACACTTTTCGCACATTTGTATACGTGCAATGGCAATCGTTCACCAAAGCTGTAGCGTCATAGTTCGTAGCCGCAGTATCTGTACAGCCTCTAAAAAGGGATGGGTCGTACACACAAGTTCCATCATCGTGTGTAGCATTTGCATTATAATTATCGGCCAACGGATTGGTGCAGCCATAGTATGGAGCATCCAACACATCGCAAGACGAAATCATGAACAAAACGCCAATGAGTATCCCAAACATGGAACAAGTGATGCGTATGTTTTGAATTTTGAACATGGATAGCCGTTTCAAAAACTTGTGGTTATAGATAGCGATATACCGTTGCTTGCTGGAATGTTGCGGCATATACCTCCAACGCAAAGAATACCAGCCCGCTGCCTTCCATAGCCTAGGGTTACACGAGTGGCATTATGGATATATCCAATAAAAATAGAGGGATACACCAACCTCTTTTCTTCCACTTTGTTCCCATAATTATACTGGGCCGAGGCTGCTACAAACAAATGTGGCGACCAAGTATACTCCAACAACGCCATGGCCCAATCGCCTTGGTCTGCTCTATCCTTAGTAAACAAACCCTGCACTTCCATTCGTAACGCGTGTCGGGTGTTTAAACTATACGTCAAATCCGCAATGCCAATATTGCTATAAATAGTGCCATATCCCGCTAAACCCTGCACCACATCCTTGTTGTAAGCGATATTCAGATAGAGCAAATTGAGCTTAAATTTTGGAGACAATTTCTTGATAATCTCCACATTTATATCTCGAAAATAAAGTTCACCTGCCTCAAAAAAAGTGTTGGTATACCCGCTTCCCTCTGCATTGATAGTGTTTTTTAGTCCATGCACTTCAGAATAGTTGAGAGCTACGCTCATTCCATATTTGCCGCCCAGTTTCGATTTTTTAGGAACACGGTAATTCACATCTACTTGAAACGCCCACTCGCCATTGGGCTGTGTGGCATAAGGATACAAACTGGCTGCCAACTGATAGGTGTGTTGCCGCGTAAGAGCAGGTAGGTAATTCATATTGAGGTTGAAACCAGTTGCTGCACGGTCTGAGCGAAAATCCATGTTATCAATGCGTTTAGCACTCACTACAACCCCCAATCCTTTTTGTGAATAGGCCAATGTGGCCAAAAGTCCTGACCCGGGATTGAAATTCCGGTGCTGCGAACCGTTTACGAATAAGGTGTTGGTAGCCTGAGGGTCGTTTATTTTATTGACGTATTCCCCATTCAAACTCCATTTTTTATATTGAAAATTGCCGCGCACCGCCCATGCACCCACATTTTCAGGAAGCTCAAAATCGGGGTCGTTATCTTCTTGATACTTACCTACAAAACTGCCTCCTACGGTAACTCTTAGTTCTTTATCGGCTAATGATTTGAATGTTTCGTTTATGGCAATTTCTCCATCAAACCCACGCACAATTCCATCTCCGGTTGTAAAAAACGAACGCTGTTTTCCAATCACTGCTTTGAGATAAACGCCTCCCAAAACATGGGCTTTCACACGAGCTCCATCTATGGCATTATCGAAACCCAATCCGCGCTCTTCATAGGCTCGCATAATCATTCCAGAGCCAAATTGCTCGTAGAAATTTCCTACCGTAATGCTTAGAAAATCGGCATCGAAACTGGCATAGCGATAAGTAATTCCTTGTCCTTTGTAGCGCGCATCAAATCCCTGTAAGGCGTTGAGGTAATTCTCATAACGCACGCCAACAGTAAATTTCCCTTTGGTATAAATGAGGTTGGTAAACCCATTCATCAGTAGCTTTTCTGGAACAGGAAGTGCCCCAATAGCTGAATCTGGATTGTAATACTGCGCATCGAATTGGAGATTACCATGAATCTCGCCCCACTTGCCCTTCTCTTTGTCTTTGTCCTTTTTGGCTGTTGCCGTAGAGTCTTGACTTTGAGCGGAGGAAACCGAAAGGAAGCCTATAATAGTCAGTACCGTTAAGCCAAGTGTTTTGACCTGTTTGGTTCTATTTGAAAGACTTTCGCTCAAGGAATTTCGAACCAAAATCATTTTTTTCCTACCAATTCCTTCACTTTACCATACAGATATTGCTCATCGCCAGGAGCATATGAATTGTGCTGATAAACAACCTCTTTGGCGCCATTGAATAGAAAAGTATGCGGCACAGTATTCACATTCATGGCGCGCTTCAAGTCACCATTGGGGTCCAGATACACCTCAAAATCCCAATCCTTTCCGTTTACAAATGGCTGTACTTTCGATATGTTTCGTGCATCATCAATAGAAATGGCAATCACTTTCACGCCAGTTTCTTCTTGCCATTCCTCATACGTTTCGGCAATGGTGCTCAACTCCAATACGCAGGGTTTGCACCATGTGGCCCAAAAACTGACAATCATGGGTTTCCCATCATTGTTCAGTTCATCGGTATTTATGCTTTTTCCGTCAATGGTTTTGATGGTAACCGATGGAAGCTGCCAAGCTTTTTTAGCAATTTGAGCGTGTGCCAACGCACTCATGCTTACCATCAAAAGTGTAAAAAATGCCTTTCTCATTGTACCTGCGAAATTGGATAAAAAAAGCCGTGGATTGAAACGTGTTTACGGCCACGCCTTACAAGTAAATATAATTTGAATCAAACCTTACCTTTATGGCCCATTAAGAAAATGCGCATTATGGTTAAATCTTTTATAACGCTAATTCTAACAGCCTCATGCAGCGCGTTATTGGCACAAAGCAGTCTGTCAATTGTTTCTTTAGAACGCGAGGCTTGGGGAAATACCACTACATCAAGAATATCAGCTAGTGGAGTAGTGCAAAACAATAGTGATGTAGCCATTGAAGTGAAGGTGAGTTCTCAAGAAATCTCCGTCATATCAGGAACGGTCAACTATTTCTGCTGGGCTCAGTGCTACGAACCAGGAGTAACTGTTTCGCCTTCTTCGCTCACTATAGAGCCAGGTGCCAGCGTATCTAATTTTTATGGCGATTACAAACCCCAAGGCCAGTCGGGAATCACCACCATGAAATATTGCTTTTTCAACGTGGCTAATGAAGCCGATTCGGTTTGTGGCATTGTTCGATTCAATGCAACACCTGTTGGAATCCAAGATATTGCTAATAGTTCAACCCCAGGCATTTCTGATGCATATCCTAACCCAGCAGTTGGAGAATTGACCTTTAGCTATGCAACTGGCGGAGGAACAGGACGCTTGGATATTTACTCCATGTTGGGCAGCAAAGTAAAATCAGTACGGCTACCAGAGCTTTCCGGAAAAGCCAAAGTGAATGTAGAATCGCTCACAGCAGGTATGTATTTCTACTGTTTGAATGTGAATGGAAAAGACATTCAAACCCGTAAACTGATTATTTCGAAATAGACTATTTGTCACTGAGTAAAAAGGTCGAAGCAGATATGTTTCGATCTTTTTGGTTTTGTGTATTGGATATTAAGTAGATAAGGTTCCAATTCAACTTCTTCATAACCATTGCCTCCAACATCCCCAAATTTCATGTAGGTTTGAAGTATGGAACTTCGCCAGTCTTCCGAAAGTCAATGGAATCTCGACCTACTGCAAGGTCTAAAAGGTGAATATTCGCTTTTTCGCGAAATTGTAGAAGGTCTTGGCGACCTAGTTTTTGTGAAAGACTTGGCTGGAAATTACATCTCGGCAAATAATTCTTTCGCTCGCTTTCTAAAACGTCCCAAGGATAAAATAATTGGATCAAACGATTCGGTCATTTTCGGTATTCCATTGGCCAATGAAATTGCGGGGCACGAAAGAAAACTGACTGCTGAAAATGGTGCTGTTCAGTATGCCTTAACGCATACAGTATTGGATTATACCACTCATTTTGAATGCAGATTGTTTCTGCTTCAAAATAGCGCGAAGAGCCCAACTGCGGTTGTTGGAATTTGGCGCGATGTGACCCGTGAGATAAGAGCCGAAGCAAAGTACCGCTTCATTTTCGACAATGCTCCTATTGCATTTTGGGAAGAGGATTTTTCAACCGTTAAACTCATCCTAGATGAGCTTCGCCAGAAGGGTGTAACAGACTTTGAAACCTATTTTCGAACCAATCCTGATATACTGGAAACGTGCATAAAAAGCATTCGAATTACGGATGTGAACTTGGCAACAATGCGCATGAACCATGTGCTAAATAAGCCCAAGTTTATTACAGATATTCAACGAAAGTTTACCGAAGATTCCCAACAAATTTTCTTAGAAGAGTTTGTGGCATTGGCTTCTGGGCGCACCTATTTTCAATCTGAAGCCACCACTTTTGAGGTAGAAGGCGAGAAACTGAATGTGCTGTTTCACATGAACGTACTTCCCGGCCACGAGGAAGATTTGTCGTTGGTATTGATTTCCGTTATAGACGTGTCCAACCTCACACGCACCGAAGGCCAACTATCGCATATTAAAGAACTATATCGCAGTGTGGTGGAAGGACAACGCGAAATGATTTGTCGATTTCTACCCTCAGGAAAGGTGACATGCTATAATTCGGCATTTCAGCATTTTTTCGAACGGAAAAGCCTGAATTTGGCGGATTTGAAATTTCCGGAATTGTTTCCCAAAAAAACCAGTGCAGATTGTTTAGACAAACTCAGTAACTTAACCAAGGCCAATTCAACTTGTGCAATGGAGTTGCACAACTATCGTGCGGACGGCTCGATGGTTTGGCAACAATGGGAAGTGCGTTCGCTATTCAATGCCAAAGGGGAAGCCGTGGAATATCAAGCCGTAGGCACGGACATTACCAATCGTAAGAATGCCGAAGACCAACTGGTCACATCCGAAGCGCGTTGGCGTTCCATATTTGAAAATGCGGAAGACCTTATTCTAACCGTGAATTCCTCAGGTTTGATACTTACTGCCAACGAACATGTGCTTGGAATTGAAGGCTTAAAACTTGCGGGCAAATTGATGACCAATCTTATAAGCAAAAGATATTCATTGGCATTGAGCACAGCAATTCAAGAAGTTTTTGAACGTGGAAATAGAGTGACTGAGGATATAAAACTGTTTCGAAATACTCCTTCAGAACGCATTATGAGTTGTGTGGTCACGCCTATTTTTCATGGCGAAAGAGTGCTGATGGCCACCATTATTGCACGAGACATTACGGAAAGTAGAAAATTGGAAAATCAAGTGCGCGAAGCCTTGATTGAAGGACAAGAGAATGAACGAAAACGCGTTGCGCAAGAACTTCATGATGGAATAGGCCAGTTGTTTACTGCGATCAAAATGAATTTGCAGCATTTGCGTAGCGGCATCGAAACGGATGTCTCAGACAGTGCTTTGCAACGCCTTCAATTGTTAGAACAAAACATCGGAGTGGCCATAAACGAAGTGAAACATATTTCGCGCAATTTGATGCCTGATATGTTGGAGCAATTTGGCCTGCGAGCCGCCCTGCAAGATTTGGTGCAGCATTGGAACGCCACCAGCGAAGTCAACATTTCGCTTGAAATTGTCGCAATGCATCAAACATTTTCACCCGCGGTTGAATTAGCTATTTTTCGCATAGCGCAAGAATTGATTACCAATGCAATGCGCCATAGCCATGCCACCACTATTTTCGTACAGCTCATAGACCATACAACATCGTTGGTGTTAATGGTGGAGGATGATGGCGATGGATTTGACCCCAATGCCGTGAAATCGGGTTTGGGATTGCGCAATATCCAATCGCGCACCGAACTATTCGAAGGTTCTGTTGAAATTGATTCGTCCATCGGACGCGGAACGGTAACGACAATCGAAATTCCTGTTAGAACTACAAAGCCATGATTCAACTCCTTATTGTTGACGATTATGAAATGATTAGAAATGGGCTAGAGGCGCTCATTTCTGAGGAGAAAGACATGCAAGTTGCTGCTTTGGCTAGCAATGGAGTGGAGGCCATAGAACAATGCTCTAAACAGGCAATTGATGTTGTTTTAATGGACATTATGATGCCCGAAATGAATGGCGTGGATGCTACAGCCGTTATTACACGAAGGTATCCGGGCACCAAAGTTTTGGCCGTTACTATCAACGAGCAAGGGCGATACATTAGAGAGGCGTTAAAGGCTGGAGCATCTGGTTATATCCTTAAACATTCGAGCAAGGATGAAATTCTTACTGCAATTCGCACCGTTTGCAAAGGACGTCCATACTTCAGTGGCGAGATATTGTCGCTGATTTCAGAGGAGTTCACCAACAAATCTGAGGCAAACAGTAATCCTGCCTTAACCAAAAAAGAAGGAGAAGTACTTCGGCTTATCTCGCTCGAATTCACCAATCAGGAAATTGCCGAACAGCTTCATTGCAGTATGCGAACTATTGATACCCACAAGCGCAATTTGATAAAGAAACTTGGGGTAAAAAATGTGGTGGGGTTGGTGAAATACGCGGTGAAACTTGGTATGATAGACGGACGCTAGTTGCAATCAGTCCAATTCAACCATCCAAATTCGATTGAATCGTAATGCGATTTTCCGACATTCAATTGCTCCGAATCGTGGGATGGGTAACACTTGCGGCACTTTTGGTGGGCATGGTGATGTCTGCAAACCTGTGGCAGCTTGAGCGGAACTTCCCGGTACTTCCAATTTTCGGAAACCAACCATTTATTGATGCGTGGTTAGATAAAGTGCTTGTCGCCTTAGCGATTCTAGCTTACGCTTCTTTTCTACTTTTTAGGAAAGCATTTCTTCTAGCGGTATTTATGGGTGCACTACTAGTTGTGTTGCTGCAAGACTATATGCGCCTGCAGCCTTGGGTGTATCAATATCTTTTAATCTGCATGCTAGTTGGGCTTGGAATACTTCAAAAATCACTCAAAGAGCCTCTGAACAGCTTACGTTTCATTCTTATTGCCATCTATTTCTATGCGGGTCTGTTTAAGATAAATTCTACCTTTTTCGAACTCGCGGGCATTACTTATCTGTCGTTTCTAACTCCGCATGTCCCCAAGGATTTCATGTCTATCTTGGTAATTCTTGGTGGGGCTGTTCCATTTATCGAGATGAGTATAGCCGTGGGTTTGCTTACCAAAACCTATCGCAAATTGGCTTTGATTGCAGCCCTAGGGTTGCATTCATTTATCATAGTATTTGTGTCCATTCGGCTCAACTGGAATCCCGTAATCATCCCTTGGAATATAGCAATGATGGTAATGCTGCTTTTGCTTTTCCCTAGTAGTAGCGAATACCTATGGAAAGATGTTCTCCTGAACAAACTGAGACCCACGCACATGGCATTAGTTCTTCTTGTTGGCATGATGCCCCTTTTCCATTTTCTTGGCCTTTGGGACACCTATCCTTCCTTCGATTTATACAGCTATCGCGGCACTAGCGTAAAAATAGAGTGGACGCCAGAGGAGCGTGATGCTTTTCTCAAAGCATATCATCTTAATCCAAGCGACTATCCAAAAATAGACTCCAATTTTAGATTGGATGATTGGTCGTATCGCGAACTGGGCGTGCCTATTTATCCTGAAAATCGGGTGCTACAGCGCATTGTAAAAGAACTGTGCGACAAAGGAATTGTACAAAATTCCGTTGCCCATTTAGGCCCAGTATACTTTGAAGAAAACAGTAACGAAACGATACGCTGCAAAGACTTGAATTAAGCCTTAGCCGCTTTCTTCGCCAACCTGTCGGCTTTGCGTTGCTTGAATTTGTTCTTGTTATACACCGTAAACACGCGGCTTATATTGAACCCAATGTGAATATCGCCTGCGCCCCAATCGCCATTGGTTTCAGTAACGAACGCTTTTTCATGAAGTCCGCGCGAGTTGGTGGCATGGATTTGAAACACGTGACCTCCGGTTTCCAAGTCGAAGCCCACAGAAAAGGAATCACGCACTTTTTGACCGTCAAATGCAGAGACAATCTGGTTTTGTGGCACCCAGTAATATTCAAGGTTTAATGCAAAACTTTTGGTGATTTTAACTCTGCCTCCTGCGCCTAAAGCAAATACCGTGTTGGCATCGTCAGCAGTCTTCACCAAGTTGCGATGCACAATGGTTGGTGTAAGTTGGAAGGATAAACGCTCCGAAAATTTGCGGGCTATCATTATCTGATAGCTGTAGTACATCCTCGAGGTGAAATAGTTTTCGCGAGTTGGGTCAGCATAATCTTGAGAAACGATTGCCATGCTTGCAAACAAGGTCATACTAAGCGGCATTTTCTTTTTGCCTTTGCTTTGGCGCAGCACCTTATACTTGATAAAACCATCGTAGCATTTTTGAAACGTGCTGCGGCCAAACCCGATATTTATGTTGTCGGTAATTCCGTATTCCAATCCAAGGCGCATTTTGGCATTGTCTATCCCAAAAAACTCCTTTGCACCTTCATTCACTCTACCGAATCGGTGACCAATAAGCACATTAAGCACGCCTTTGCCATTGGTTTCTATGGAATGCCCTGCCACCAACCGAGTCGATTTGAAGGTGGCAATAGCGTATTCTGTTTTGGCTTCTTCGGGTTCAGACTCATTGAGGATGTCCATCAAATCGTCTTGAGCAAATGCCACTGGGGCTGAGATAAGCAGGGCCAAAGCCCCAGCAAGCAATCTACTTTTTATATGCATCATACTTGGCGTCTACTGTTACTTCTACTTGTGGAGCAATTTTATCCTTTACTGGGCCGGGGATTGTAATTCCATAATCCGACAGGGTAATCTTGAATTTCGAAGTACCGCTCAAAGCGCCTTTCTCTACTTTAAACACACCTTCTGCTTTTATCGGATTAACTTTTCCTTTTAGCTCCATTGTGCCTTCAAGTGTTACTGGATACGAACCATCTTTTACCAGTGCCAATTCACCTTTGGGAGTAAACTTGCCTTTAAATGTAGCCTTAGGGTAAGTAGCCGATTCCACATATTTCTCGTTGAAATGCTCTTGCATCAATGCCTTATCAAACTCAAAGGATTTCATCAATACGGTGAATACCATTTCTTTTTTCTCAAAATCGACAACGGTTGTGCCTTGATGATTGTCGGCTTCAATCTTCTCCATTGGAGTTTCGGAAAAAAACCTGACGTGAGCAGTTTTAGAAAGGTATTTCTGAGCAAACGAAGCATTGATGCTAACAGAACTAGCTAGGGCAATAAAGAGGAACTTTTTCATGATGATGGTTTTAATGAGTTTTTTAGTTGTTTGGCGCACCATTCAAAATCCATGCCCCAATTTTATCAACTTGGCAATTGGTGAGTCCACCATTGGGAGGCATGGTTTGTTGGTCAACTACGCGCGTTTGCATAGACCCGTTAGTAACCTTAGCTAGCACTGAGGCGTGATCGGTAAATATGTGCCCCGTAGCACTGCCGCCTGGGCCATGGCAAGCTGTGAGGCAATTGCCTTCAATAATCGGCCATACGTCATCGGTATAGCTCACTGCAGTGGTGTCACAACCAGCATACAGTTCGTCCTCCACATCATAGTAGCAAGACGAGAGTCCAAACAACGATACGATTACAAGAGAAATAAGAAGCTTATCCATGGTGCGGTGCTAATTGTTTAGTGCGCCTTGATTTATCCAATTGCGAATAAGAGCCACACGACATGCAGACAGCTTGGCTTGGTTCTTAGGCATGGCACTAAATCCTGCAAGGTGCTCTATTGACCCGATTAAACGTCCACTAGTAACTGTGGCATTTACTTGGTCGAAAGTGGATAAAGCAATGCCGCCTTGGGGAGCTGTTGCGTTGTGGCAACCTAAGCAATAGGACGAAATAATGGGCGCAACATCCGAAGCATAGGAAACATTCACCGTATCGCAGGCCGCATTTTCAACACAACTATTATTACGAGCACCTTGAGCAATCCAATCTCGAACAGTGTTAATTTGGTCTTGTGTTAGTGTAATGCCCGAGCCTGGAGGAGGCATAATGTCTGCAGGATTGTTTTCTATCATAACCTTATATGCCTTGCTTTCTCCCGGATTTCCTGCAACAATATCTCCCGTGTTAACGATATTGCCATAGTTGTTGAGGATTATTTCTGCTTCTGCAGTGATGGCATCATGACAACCAGTCACCGCACAACTTGATGCGAAAATGGGCAACACATCATTTTGAAAATAGAAAGTATCTGGGTCGCAGTTGGTTCCTAGTGTATCATCAGGCACAGTATCCGTTGGATCAATAGTTTCGTTGGGAATAATGGGTTCGTGCTTGCAACCAGCGGCAGCCAGAAAGCCAATAAACAGAATGAGAGAAACGGTAATTTTCATTGTATAGAACAATTAATTAAAATCACATCCATCAGGTATCCCGTGCAGCGGCATTTCACGGTAACGGCATCACCTTCGGCTACAGTTACAGCATCTTTATTTTGCATGGTGGCGCTCACACCGCCCAACATGGCATTGGCTGCGGTTATGGTAAGTACCGATTGGCCAGCATCATTAACCGTTACTTCTGCAACCTGACCAGTTACCGCCACCACTTTGTCTAAATACTTTGCGTTGGCCGCAGTTTCATCGGCCTCAAAAGCATCAAACAATTCATCTGCTGTCAAAGCAAAGGCCGCATCTTCGGAAGCAATATCACGGTGTGGTTTATTCCAGAGATAGTATGCCACACCCAAACCAACAACTAGTGCGACAATTCCGAAGAGTACTAATTTTTTCATTCTATAATTTGACGGTGCAACAAAGGTAATGGGGCGCAAACCGAAGAAAGTGATATTCATCACCCTATTTCATGATTATTTTTAGTCGGAGGACAGTTTTTATCATGACCCAAAAGTTACTTTTTATTCCACCTTCCGCACATGGCTGGCATTCAGTTCTTGGAGGGACGATACGCCAATAAGCCGCATCACTCGCTCCATCTCATCGCGCAAAATGGCATAGCTGCGCGCCACGCCTTCTTCGCCACCTGCCGCCAAGCCATAGAGATAGGCTTTGCCCATAAGCACACCTTTGGCACCAAGAGCCAACGCTTTCACCACATCCGAACCGCGTTCTATTCCTCCATCCAGCAGCACCTCGGTGCGATGGCCCACCGCGGCTACAATTTCGGGCAACAGACTTAAGGTAGAAGGCGACCCATCCAATTGGCGCCCGCCATGATTGCTAATAATGATGCCCGAAGCGCCCATATCAGCCGTCATCACGGCATCTTCCACACTTTGTATGCCTTTCAGCATAAACTTTCCTCCCCATTGCGCCATCATGGCCTCGGCCCGTTGCCAATCTACCGTGGCGTCAAATTGCGCATTTATTTCTTCAATCACCTTGAGGGCTTCTGCTCCGTGAGGCAAATGCTGGGTCATATTGGCCATCACCCATTTGGGCGAAGTGAGATAACGATAGAGCCATTGGGGTTTGCTGAGTGCTGCCAATGCCGTGTTTCTGCGCAACACGCCCGGCCTTCCATGACCATTGCGGAGGTCGCGTTCGCGCTTGCCCAAAGCAGGTAGGTCTACCGCTAGCATCAAACCATCATACTTCGCTTTTTTACAGCGTTCTATAAAGTCGCTCACCATCTTCTTATCGTGCCAAGCGTATATCTGAAAGAACTTAGGTCCTTGCGATGTAGCGGCTACATCCTCTATCGAAGTAGTACTTACCGTGCTAAGCGAATAGGCCGAACCCGCAGCATGAGCAGCTTTTACCACCGCTTTTTCGCCCAAATAATGGAACATGCGCGACATACCTGTGGGCGCGGCAATAATGGGAATATCGAGGTTAACGCTCTGCACCGTTGTGCTCAAATCTACACGCTCCACGTTGCGCAGCACACGGGGCACAAACTCCCATTTGGCATAGGCTTCACGGTTCCAGCGCAGCGTGAGTTCTTCCTCTGCACCACCGTGGATATAGTCAAACATCACACTGGGCAATTTCTGCTGCGCGAGGGTGCGCAAATCTGCTATAGTGTGGCAATCGGAAAGTTGGCTCATGCAATCAATATTTCGCCTTGAAAGGTAGGGAATCGCCTATTCCTAGCACAACAGCGCATTACACATCGCATTGCTTCCATAAATGCTCGTAGTTCGCCTCATCGTGTGCGCTCACAAAATCTGTTAACTGCCGCACGGCAATTGTGTGCGGGTATACCTTTGCCTGCCTTGGGAGAAAACACAGTCAAACCAATCATTGTGCTTATGTCCGTGGCCCTAATTGGGCTAATCGGAATACAGCTCTATTGGATAAAAAATGCGGTAAAGCTTAGAGAGCAGCGGTTCGAAAGTGCGGTAAACGAGGCACTGAGCGGTGTGGTATATCAATACGACAAGCTGAAAACTGCCGACAGACTGGCCGTGCAAATGGATTTCGATTTGCGGAAAAGGCGCATTATGATGCAGATGGACTCCATCAATCGCGCAGTGAGTACCACGCAATCGGGGCCTATTGACGAGCAGTTTGGGCCATTAGATGACCAACGCCATCGCTTCGACCCTGACTTAAAAATTGAGGTCTACGAAGAGTTTCTGGTCGATTCGGCTGGGCAGTTGGTGAAACGAAGCCGCCAACGCGAGTTTAAAAACCCCAACTATGCACCTATAAAACCGCCTTTGTCCATAGAGCCAGCCGACCGCATGGCATGGGTTACCGATTCTATGAACCGCGCCCAACATGTAAACCTGCAATGGCTGGAAAAACGGGCCGAAATGGTGAACGACATTTTCGAAGAATTGGTAACTGTTGACCTTACAGACCAAGCAGAATCCATAGACCCCATAATTTTAGATTCCATAATTCGCCAGCAATTGGCCGACCGCAGCATAGAGGCCAGCTATGTGTTTGGGCTCTTCGACCCATTTATGAATCCGCTGCATATCGACTCCAACGAGCAGCATTGGGATAGCATTGCCACCTCCATGCACCGCATCAACCTCACTCCGGGCAATGTGTTTACACCGCCCATCTTCCTGTCGTTATATTTTCCCCACCAAAGCAACTATTTGCTGCGCAATATGTGGGTGCTACTGGCACTTTCTGCCCTGCTCATTCTGGTGATTATATTCTCGTTTTCGTTCACCATTTCTACCATCAACAAGCAAAAACAGCTTTCCGAAATCAAGAACGACTTTATCAATAACATGACCCACGAGCTGAAAACGCCCATCAGCACCATATCGTTGGCATGCCAAGCCCTTACCGACCCCGATATTAAAACACGCCCCGGAATTGTGGACAATTACGTTCGGGTGATTGGTGACGAAAACAAGCGCCTGGCCATGGTGGTGGAAAATGTGTTGCGCACCGCAGTGATGGACAAAGGCGAGTTGAAATTGAAAGTGCACCAATTAGACATGCACGAAATAGTGACCCACGTGGCACAAACCATGCAATTGCAAGTGGAGCAGCGTGGTGGTAAAGTTGTGCTGCAATTGGAAGCCACTAATGCTACGGTAGAAGCCGACCAAGTGCATTTGACCAATGTGGTGTTTAACCTCATCGACAATGCATTGAAGTACACCGAAAACGAACCCCTCATTACCGTGGGCACGCGCAATGCCAACAAAGGCATCATCATTTTTGTGGAAGACAATGGCATTGGTATCTCCAAAGAAAACCAAAAGCGGATTTTCGAAAAGCTATATCGTGTGCCTACGGGCAATATCCACAATGTGAAGGGCTTTGGCCTTGGCCTGAGCTATGTGCAAGCTATTATGGAAAAACATCATGGTTGGATAACCGTGAAAAGCGAATTGGGCAAAGGCAGCCGCTTCGAAATTCAAATACCACATCATCACAAAGCAGACGAGCGTTGAGCTTTTCTTAGGCAATAACTAGACATCAACCCTTTAAAACCAAACCACCATGAGCGCCAAAAAAATAAACATCCTACTTACCGAAGACGACCCCAATCTGGGCATGTTGCTGCGCGACTACTTGGAGGCAAAGGGCTATCGCGTGTCGCTGGCGGTTAATGGCAAAAAAGGCTACGAGCTTTTTAACCAAGGCAACTTTGATATGTGCATTCTCGATGTGATGATGCCCGTGAAAGACGGGTTTACCATGGCCGAAGAAATACGCCAAACGGATAAGAACATCCCCATCATTTTCCTCACGGCCAAAACCATGAAAGAAGATAAGCAACGGGGGTTCGAAACGGGTGCAGACGACTACATCACCAAGCCCTTTAGCATGGATGAGTTGCTGATGCGCATGAATGCCATATTGCGCAGAACGCAAGTGGATGTAAACCGTCTGCAGAAGCAAGAACCCATTAAAGTGGGTGAGTTTATGTTCGATTTCGATACGCAAGTGCTGAGTAGAAATGGCGAAAAACGCAAGCTAACCACCAAAGAAAACGACCTGCTGCAATTGCTTTGTGCCAACCGCTACGACATTCTAGACCGCAACTACACCCTTAACCGCATTTGGGGAGACGACAACTATTTCAACTCGCGCAGCATGGATGTGTATATCGCCAAATTGCGCAAATACCTGAGCGAAGACCCCGAAATAGAACTGGTAAACGTGCACGGCAAGGGGTTTAAGTTGCTGGCGAAAGCGTAGATTTTAGGCGTAAAGACTAAGGCGGGGAAGATTCGGGGAGCATTATTGAACAAAACCGCACGCAGGTCAACATACTTCCTTACTGCCTTCTGTGGAACCCACGGAGGTCAACATACTTCCTTACTGCCTTCTGTGGAACCCACGGAGGTCAACATACTTCCTTACTGCCTTCTGTGGAACCCACAGAGGTCAACATACTTCCTTACTGCCTGCTGTGGAACCTACAGAGGTCAACATACTTCCTTACTGCCTTCTGTGGAACCCACAGAGGGCAACATACTTCCTTACTGCCTTCTGTGGAACCCACAGAGGGCAACATACTTCTTTGCTGCCTTCTGTGGAACCCACAGAGGGCAACATTCTTCCTATTTGCCCTATAGGCATGGGCTTAGGGGCCTGCATTCATGCCCATTCACAACAATTCCATAATTTAGACCCCTATAGAAGTATTGGTGAGGTCAAATCGGTTCTGCCCACTCCCTCCTGTCCCGTGTGGCAGGGCGAAGCAGTTAAAACCCTATTTTCAGAACTGAGAAACGGTGTAATGTATTTTGAAAGCAATGCCCAGACATCTTCTACTCCTAACACTTTTGTTTCTGCTATCAGCCTGTGACTTCATTGATAATAAGTTATCTTTTCAGAACGATTCTGACTACCACGTTAGTTTGAAATGGACTCATGTCGATAGGCACTTGGACACCACTCCACTTCCCGTGGTTACTGCAGAAATAGCCAATCACAAGACAGAACCAATTATCTTGTTGAACCAACACTGGCGAAGTGTTTTTAGGGAAGAGGGCAATGTGACTCTCACTGTCTTTAGTCAATCTGACATCGACTCTTTGTCCAAGTTGTATCAGGAAATGGGCACATACCTGCCTGTTGAAGATGCAATGGACACCCTTTCAAGACTAAACAAATTCAAGCAGACCACTCTCAGTGAAAGTGACCTGAACCACATGAACTGGTTGATTAGGTTTCCATTCGATAATTAAATTGTGCCCATCCCGCTTGTTTAAGAGCTCCCTCACTCGCATTACCAACGCTCTTCCCCATTCCACAAACTTTTGTTCCTTTGCCGCGCGCCAATGAAAACCTTGCATCATCCCCATCATGCCCATATCCCGAAGATATTCGGATAGCGGTCGATGCCCAGATGCAAGCAGCACCTTGGTTTGAGAGCCCTACCGAACTCCGGTGGGGTTTTTTTGTTTAATCCAGTACCATGAACAACGAACGACTTAGAATTGCAATACAGAAGAGCGGCCGCCTTAGCGAAAAGAGCCTGCAACTGTTGGAAAACTGCGGCATACGCGTCAACAGCGGAGGCAAGCTGAAGGCCGAGGCCGCCAACTTTCCCTTGGAGGTGCTCTTTCTGCGCGATGACGACATTGCCCAATATGTGGAGGAAGCTGTAGCCGACATCGGCATTTTGGGCGGCAACACCGTTATAGAGAAAAACAAAAACGTGGTGCACGTCCGCGATTTGGGCTTTGCCAAGTGCAGATTGTCCTTGGCCGTTGGTCGCGAGGTGAATTATACCGACACAAGTTGGTTCCATGGGCGCAAGGTGGCCACCAGCTATCCCAACATCCTTGGCGACTATCTGAAAGGCAAGGGCGTCAGCGCCACCATCGAGGTGATTAGCGGCAGCGTGGAGATCGCCCCGGGCATCGGCCTGGCCGAGGGCATCTGCGACATCGTAAGCACAGGCAGCACCCTGCTCGCCAACGGATTGAAGGAGGTGGAGACCGTCCTCACCAGTCAGGCCGTGATGATCGCAAGCCCCCATCTGGCAGCCTCAAAGCAGGAACTGTTGGACAGCCTCCTGTTCCGCATCAAGGCCGTGCAGGCCGCAGCGCAGCACAAGTATATCCTGCTTAATGCGCCCAACGCCAACCTCGATGCCATCTGCGCGCTGCTGCCCGGCATGAAAAGTCCCACCATCCTCCCCTTGGCCGAAGCGGGTTGGAGCAGCCTCCACAGCGTGGTGAAGGAGGACCAGTTCTGGGAGGTGATCGACAAGCTCAAGGCCCTTGGGGCGGAGGGCATTCTGGTCTGTCCGATAGAGAAGATGATCGCATGATGCAGCAGTTCGACCACCCCGAAAGGGCAAAATGGGACGCCCTTTGTCAGCGGCCCGCTATGGAAAGCGAGAAAATGCTGTCGGCCGTGCAATCCGTAATGGACAACGTGCTCCTCCGTGGCGACCGCGCCCTAATGGACCTCACCGCGCGGTTCGATGGTGTGCAGCTGGAAACGTTGCTTTATCCTGTTCTAGAAAATTGCGCCATTGATAAAGAATTGGCCGATGCCATCAAACTTGCATGGGGCAACATTCACCGTTTTCATAGCGCCCAAGCCGAAATTTCGACCCCAATAGAAACGACTCCGGGCGTGGTGTGCTGGCGCAAAAGTCTCCCCATCGAACGGGTAGGGCTCTATGTGCCGGGCGGCAGCGCACCGCTGTTTTCTACCTTATTGATGCTCGGAATCCCAGCCATCATTGCTGGTTGCAAGCAGATTGTGGTGTGCACCCCGCCCACCAAAAGTGGAGGTGTGGATGCTACCATTCTTTATGTGGCGAACCTGCTTGGCTTGAAACACATCTACACCGTTGGTGGGGCACAGGCCATAGCTGCCATGACGTTCGGCACCGAAACCATCCCCAAGGTGGACAAGATTTTCGGCCCCGGAAACCAATATGTCACACTTGCGAAGCAACTGGCCCAGCAGCAGGGCGTGGCGATAGACATGCCTGCTGGGCCCAGCGAGGTGTTGGTCATTGCCGATAGTTCGTGTAATCCCTCCTTCGTGGCTGCCGACCTCCTAAGCCAAGCCGAGCACGGGGCCGATAGTCAGGTGATTCTATTAAGTGATAACGAAAACGTTTTGGCGGAAGTGAAAGCACAATTGGCGGTGCAACTGCGCGCTCTTCCTCGAAAAGCCACCGCTGTAAAGGCATTGGAAAACAGTCGATCCATTTTGCTGCGCGACATGACAGAAGCGATAGATTTCTCCAACCACTATGCCCCCGAACATTTGATTTTAGCCACCGATAGAGCCGATGAACTGGCCGCTTTGGTAACGCAAGCCGGCAGTGTTTTCATCGGCCATTACAGTTGCGAGAGCGCGGGCGACTATGCCAGCGGCACCAACCACACCCTGCCCACCAACGGCCATGCCCGTGCCTATAGCGGTGTGTCGTTGGACAGCTTTGTGAAGAAGGTCACCTTTCAGAAACTGACTGCCGAGGGGCTGCGCAACATAGGCCCGGCCATCGAACGCATGGCGGCCGCAGAACAGCTCGATGCCCACAGGAATGCGGTCTCCATCCGCCTCAACACATTGAACAATGATTGATATCCAAGCCCTGATACGCCCCAATGTGCGGGGCCTGAAACCCTACAGCAGTGCCCGCGATGAGTTCAAGGGCAACGCCTCGGTGTGGCTCGATGCCAACGAGAACCCGGTGAACAACCGTCTGAACCGCTATCCCGACCCGTTGCAGCTCGAACTCAAGAAGAGGATCGAAGTGCTGAAAGGCGTTCCTGCTGCCAACATCTTCCTCGGCAATGGCAGTGACGAGGCCATCGACCTGCTGTTCCGCGCATTCTGCCAGCCGGGCATCGACAAGGTGATCATCTGCCCACCCACCTATGGCATGTATCAGGTGAGCGCGGGCATCAATGATGTGGATGCCCTCTCAGTGCCATTGAATCAGGATTTCCAGCTCGACATGCCACAACTGTTGCCCCTGTTGGCACAGCCCGCTGTCAAGATGGTGTTCGTCTGTTCGCCCAACAACCCCACGGGCAACAGCATCCGCACATCGGACGTGATCCTGCTGGCCGAAAGCTTCCATGGCCTGGTGGTGGTGGACGAAGCCTATATCGACTTCTCGGAGCAGCGCAGTTTTTCGCAGGAGATAAAGCACCATCCCAACATCGTGGTGTTGCAGACCTTCAGCAAGGCGTGGGGCATGGCGGGCATCCGATTGGGGATGGCATTTGCGCATAAAGAGGTCATCGAAGTGATGAACCGCATCAAGCCGCCCTACAACGTGAATGTGCTGACGCAGCGCATGGCACTTAAAAAGTTACAGGACACCGAGCGGTTCAAACAGGAGGTCGGAATGGTGCTTTCGGAGCGCGAAATGCTGCGCCAAGAACTCGGCCTGTTGCCCATTGTGACGCACATCTTCCCGTCTGATGCCAACTTCCTGTTGGTGCGGTTCATCGAAAGCAGACGGGTCTATGAACATCTCGCAGCCAAGGGCGTTGTGGTGCGCGACCGTGCCTCTGTGGCCGAAGGATGCCTGCGCATTACTGTTGGCACTCCTAAAGAGAACCAAAAGCTGCTGAAACATTTGAATAAACTGAATCTGTTCTAAAATGCTACGGAAACATTATGACCATTGATAACACCAGATTTTAAAAAGGCCAACTGTTAGCGGCAATGCTTTGACAACACCGATAGACAACAGAAATAATTGAAAATGTTAGACAAAGACTTTTGCGAATTTTTGGAATATCAAATCTGTAAAGCATTTGAGCATTCAGACAATGACAAAATCAAAGGCTTTTGGTGTGACGGAGTTTGTTTAAACCAACCTGACAGCGCTTATTCTCAAAAATCTGTAAATGACAATAGACAAATTACTTTGAAAGCATTTATTGGCAAAGACGGACAAACAGAATATGAATTGACTTTGAGATATGGAAACAAAGCATTAAGTCGATTTGCAAGAAACTTAGACATTAAAGAATGTGTGCCAAACCCAGACAAACCAAATTGGTTCGACATAGACACTCAACATAATAAAATTGAAATACAACTTGACTAACGAAAGAACGTCAGCAGGTAACAGCTCATTTGAAATAGGCGGGATTTCGTGTCCCGGCCATCTCAAATCTGCCAACCAATTCAAACCATGAAAAAACTCCTCTTCATCGACCGCGATGGCACCATCATCTTGGAGCCGGAAGACCAGCAGATCGACAGTTTCGAGAAGCTCGCCTTCTATCCCGGGGCCATCAGCACTCTTGCCCGCATTGCCAAGGAGTTGGACTACGCCCTTGTGATGGTGACCAATCAGGATGGTCTTGGCACGGCATCTTTCCCAGAGGACACCTTCTGGCCTGCCCACAACCTGATGATGGGCATTTTGGAAAGCGAGGGCATCCGCTTCAGCGAAGTGCTCATCGACAAGAGCTTCCCAGCCGACAATGCTCCTACACGCAAGCCCGGAACGGTCCTGCTCACGCACTACATCAAAGGCGATTATGACCTGAAGAATTCCTATGTCATTGGCGACCGCCTCACCGATGTGCAATTGGCGAAGAACCTCGGGTCGCAGGCCATTTTCATCGGGAAGGACAAGGCGGATTGCGCCCTTACCACCACTTCTTGGGCGGAGATATTCGCTTTCCTCAAAGGACAACCGCGAACGGCCGAGGTGCATCGCAAAACCAACGAGACCGACATCCGTGTCGAATTGAATCTGGACGGTGGCGGCAAGGCTGACATCTAATGCTAGGAATTTGCTTTTTCATCTAGGGCGGAGAATACACTGCGGAGCCGGTCTGGGAAGGGGAAAAGGGGGTTGTCCGCCGTATGGCGGCTCAAGGGCGTGTCATGAAATGGGAGGACCTTGGGAAGAGGAACCGGCCTATCGGCCAGGCGGCTGCGCCGCTGAAGTGGGCCGGGCGAGGCCGCCCGGCCCTACCTTCTAAAACTGGAAATAGATAAAACCTCTTGGGGCGCCGGGATTGGTCACCACCAAGAACAGCATCACTCCATGCAGCAGCGGTTCCAGGGGCGAGCGGGCGAGTTGGTGGGCTAGGTGTTCGCGGTGCTCACGCAGCCAGCCCCACGCGTGGTAGAGCACGATCATGCTGCCGTAAAAGAGCAGGGAAAAGATCGGCGGACCGGAGAAGGAAGTCCGGCCATTCACCAAGCAGCGGAAGAACGCCGTGATGCTCGCCATGTCCGGCATCATGAAGGTGAGCCAGAGGAACGTGACGATGTGAAAGGTGAGGAACCAGAGGAAGAGGTGTTTCAGTGTAACGGTGAGTCGGTGCATCGGTGAGAGAGAAGAGCCAGAATCGGCAGCTTTGCGCGGCATCTTGTTCTCTTGCTGATTTGCCGTAACACCGCTCTTCCGAAACACCGTCCCTCCAAGTCGTTCCAACACCAGAAAAATCCCATGCAAACTTCCCCACAGTGCGAACTTCCACTCCGCACCGTGCCAAAGGCCGCCGAGGAACATGACCAGGAAAAGGTTTAGATAGGTGCGTCCCGGGCCCTTGCGGTTGCCGCCGAGCGGAATGTAAAGGTAATCACGCAGCCAGCCTGAGAGGGACATGTGCCAGCGTTTCCAGAATTCGGTGATGCTGGTGGAGAGATAAGGGAAATTGAAATTAATCGGAAACCGGTATCCAAACATCGCAGCAAGGCCGATGGCGATCAAAGAGTAGCCCGCGAAGTCGGCAAAAATTTGCAGTGAATAGGCGTAGAGAAGTGACAGCGAGCTGATCGGGCTGGAATCTGCGAGTTCGGCTCCACGCGTTGAGAGATTGATCGTCTGTTCCGATAAATTGTCTGCCACAAAAATCTTGAGGAAGTAGCCGGTAATGAGAGCGCGCACCACCTGTTTCCAAGGGATGTTCTCAAGCCGCTTGGCCGCAATCTGCGGCCAGAAATCCTTGGCTTTGACGATGGGGCCAGCCACTAACTGAGGGAAGAATAGCAGGTAGAAACCGATGTCGCGCACGCCTTTCGCGAACCGCCCACCTTTTGATACGAGTGCGTCACCCTCGCGGGTTACCTCGCCGCGTGCGACATCCACAATCATACTTATGCCGTGGAAGGTGTAGAAGGAGATGCCGATAGGAAGTGGAATGGCCTTTGCGGCCCGAATCCATTCCGGCGGAAAGAATGGCACCAAGCCCATCAAGAAGGGCAGGTATTTGAAGATACAGAGCAGAGAAAGGTTCATCACCACGGCGCGGCGCGTCCATTGCCGGACCCTTGCCTCATCTCCCGCCACCTTATGGAGAATGATGCGCCCGGTAGCTATGCTATTGCCTACACAGGAGATGGCCAGCAGGCCGATCAGTTTTGGATCTTCCCACCCGTAGAAAATCACACTTGCAATCAGAGCAAGCGTCACCTGCCAAGCTTTGCCATGCGGCCCGCGCGACCATGGCGCGTAATACATCACGAAGGTCACTACCAGCAGCACTAAAAATTCCCAAGAATTGAAAAGCATGGCGGGGTGAATTGAAAAGTGGAAAGTGGAAAGCGGAAAATGCGATAGAGGAGGAACAGCTATTTTTGGCTGTACTAAATGCGCGTTAGCGCGTGACCGAACTTTCAGCTTTCAGCTTTAAAAATGGAAAAGCGGAAAGTATCTCATCTGAATGGATTAGTCCATGAAAGCCTGCCCGCGCACTCCGATGGCGTATCCTCCAGTATTCAAACGAAGTTCAAAGTGTATCCCCAAACGCTCCGACCATTTCTTGGCAATGGTTTGCTCGCCGTTACGTACCGCATCATCAAGATAAATGCTCACTCTCTCAGCTAGTTTGGATTCTAGGACAGGAATTGCTGGGTAACGTGCAAGCGCGCCGATTCCCCCCGAACCCGCTGGTGGACCATCGACGATGACACAGTCGATGTCATTTTCGGGAAGTGACCGCTCCAACACCGCTAGGTCATACCATTCGGAACGGTGATCTTCCAGATTGATTGAACGGAGCGGTGCATGAATGAAACGCACGCGGTCTTCGACACCTTCTCTTTGAAGCCAGCCTCTTACGATATCTAGCCATTCCGAGTCGTGATCCACGCTGTAGATCACCGCATTATCAGGAAGAATTTTAGCTATGTAAACGGTTGAAGCACCACACCCAAACTCGACAATTTTTTGGCGTCGATTGATCAGGATGTCGTTGCATATTCTGGCTATTTCAGAGGGGTTCATGGCCATTCCGGAAATCGGAATGTAGCTGCTAACAAGAGGGCGCAGTTGCACAAGGGCCGCAACATCATGAACGGAGCGAGATGAACGATACATGCTGCGAAGAGCGATAAAGCATTTTTTAAGAGTTTTCATGATGTGGTATGGAGTTCTGGTTGAAACGGGTTATGATTGTTAGTTCAGGATTGAGCTGTTTCGATTGATCAGACCGACAAGTTAAATTTTAGACGTGATGTGACGGGCCACGGCATGGGGTGAACATTTGTCCTTCCACCAAGCGATGGTGGCATTCTGTCTTTCCGCCATTTCGTCAGGGGATGCGAGCAATTTGCGGACGGTCTGGTGAAGGTCCGACCAGCGTTCGAGTTGGATGATGGGACTACCTTCAAAATACCATGTTTAATGAATGCTAGGAATTTGCTTTTTCATCTAGGGCGGAGAATACACTGCGGAGCCGGTCTGGGAAGGGGAAAAGGGGGTTGCGGGGGAAAAGGGGAGATTTTTTGCTAAAAGCTGAAATGCTGAAAATCAAAAAAAGCTGAAATTCGAGATACGAAGACGCTCATTTCCGTTCATTTGGTCACGGTTTGCAGACTTAAGGGCACAGCTCCCCCGCCCTGCTGCGGCTTTCGTTTTGCTGCGGGGTCTAGTTCTGAGCGTCCTGTCCTACTCTTATGAGTTCTAATCGAGAACCAAGATTCTGCCGTCTTCCAAATGGATTTCGGCAGGTTTCCATGTTTGGCGTTGGTCGAAGCCATCGGGGTCGGGATTCGATGGATTACTTGAACGATTGAACCAATCGAGATTGGGTTCTTCATCAGGGATCCATTCCTTGATAGCTCGCCAGGGCGGCACGATGCGCTGGAGATTCTCGATGTCGAAGGGTGGCGGCGGTGGTCGAGGTAAATGCACCACACCTTCCCAGAGTCCATGCAGGCGGAGAAAGAATTCGACCTCCTCGCGGCGCAGCACAGGCCGCTTGATTTTCATCGTGCCGTGGCAGCAGGGACATTCGAGAGGATCGCCGCCCCAGACTTGCAGAATGAGATCACGCCACAAAGGGCGCATGAGTCGGGCGCTGCGCTTGGGTGGCGGTTCGACGAGTAGGAACACCGATTGATGATCCGACTTCGCCGAGGCTACGACGGACAGGTTGCTGATTTCCGATGTTGAATTTTCCGGAGCAATTGCAGAGTTTCCGGTTGCCCCGGCGATCAAGGACGGTGATTTGTCCGCGACTCGTCCACGAGCTTTGTTAGAATAAACGCCATAGTAGCGGACCGTTTGTTGACCCTTGGGAGGCAGGTGTAAGAGGGCGGCGGCGATGAAATCGGGAGCCTTGAAAATTTCGAAATTGCGTTTGGTGTTGTGATGGCGCTTGGAGCGGTAGATGACGGTTTTGCTGGTGGCGTTCCAGGTGATTTTCTGCAGCGAGAATGGATGTCGCAGCAGATATTCCGCAAGCCGCTTGCGGCCGCCATGGTTGTTAGCATCGATAAGGTCGTCACGGCCGTCGTGAACGTGAAATCCGGAATGCTTCCAACCGAGCAGATCGCTCAGTTTGTTAGGGCTGATGAGTTTCTTTTCCCCGAGGATGGCGAGGAAGCGATGGCGAAACAACTCGGTCATAGGGCCGATGGCTCCTTGCGGCAGGCAGTGAAAGCGTCCGTCGGGAGTAAACAAGCCGTCAGCGACGAGCACGTGGAGATGGGGATGGAAGACGAGGTAATCGCCAAAAGTGTGGACGGCGGCGATGGCCCCGAGTTTGCCCTCGGCAAGTCCGAGCTGCAGACGAAATGATTGGGTCAGGGTATCGATCGCACTCTGGAACAGAAGAGAAAGCAACTGACGACGTTTGCGAAAGATGCCGCGCAGCAGTTTGGGAATGGTGAAAACCACCTGTCGATGCGGGACTTGATGGCATACAGATCCGGCGATCCATTCGCTGGTGGATCGCACGCGTCGTTGGTGGCACGCGGGACAGAAGTGGCGGGTTTTACAGGTGAAGGCGAGCAGCCGCTCATGGCCGCAATCGG
>Ga0247843_1003251_pt1 | contig 27251 bp, 23 predicted proteins | sample LaCruzMarch2017__FD_192420 | JGI IMG/M metagenome (GOLD analysis project Ga0247843, IMG submission 192420) | Freshwater microbial communities from meromictic Lake La Cruz, Castile-La Mancha, Spain - LaCruzMarch2017_8m | ecosystem: Environmental > Aquatic > Freshwater > Lake | place: Spain... | reverse complement strand
TCAAAACACAGACCTGAAACAAATTTGTATTGATGGAAAAACTTTAAGAAGAAGCCACGAACGTTGCAAAGGTTTATCACCTATTCACATGGTAAACGCTTGATCTACAGGAGCCAGTTTATCGCTCGGTCAGTTGAAGTCAGAGAGTAAGAGTAATGAGATTAAAACTATTCCAAAACTTTTGGACCTCCTTGATATTGAGGGATGCTTAATCTCCACAGATGCAATGGGTTGTTAGACGGAAATAGCCGATAAGATTCTTGCAAAAAAAGCAGATTACTTATTTGCACTCAAAGGTAATTATCCGTACCTAGAAGATCGTGTGAAAGAAAAATTTGATTCTATTTCTCTACGAGGCCCGAAACCATTTGTTTTAGAAGGATATACTGATGAAAATACTGGGTATGGAAGAAATGAGAAACGAGACTATCGTGTGATCACAGCAAAAGAAGATAAGGCCCTCGGAATTAATCCACTCGAGAAGTGGCCATCACGGAATTTTTTTGGATTGTTGACCAGTGGACCTAATCACTAAGATGCCAAACTTATATCAATTTTCTTTTCCTCTTGTAAATAATTTAAATAAACTTCTTCGATCTTGTTCCAGTTTCTTGTATGTCTTGGCCAGCGATTCGGATTTTTAAGTCGTGCCTCTTCATAAACTTTTTTTCTTCTTTCTAAAATCTCACCATCTTTCTTTTCGTGCCTGCTCGCCGGGGTGACAAATTTTATTCCGCTATGAAGATGTACATGGTTGTACCAATGAGAAAATTTTCTCACCCACGCATTTGCCTCTTCAATTGAGCCAAAAGGTTTTGAGGGATATTCAGGACAGTACTTCAAGGTCTTAAACAATGCTTCCGAATAAGCATTGTCATCAGACACTCTTGGACGACTAAAAGATGGAACAACTCCCAGTTTCTGAAGAGTCGCAAGCATCGTCGCACCCTTCATTGCTCCTCCATTGTCAGAGTGAAGAATCAATTGATCTTTGCTAATCTTTTCTTTCACGCAGATCGCTTCAATTAATCTCGAGGACTTTTCCATCGACTCACAATTATAAACTTCATGTCCCACAATCTTGCGGCTATAAATGTCCATGAACATATAAAGGTAATAAAACATTCCCGACACTGAACTCCTCAGATAAGTGATGTCCCAACTGTAAATCTGATTGGGCCCAGTTGCGACTAAAGGCAATGGTTTTGATGTACTTTTTGGTTTGGATTTTCCTCGATGCTCAAGAAGCTTTCTTTCTTTTAAAATTTTATAAAAAGATGATTCACCAGCAATGTAGATTCCTTTATCCGCAAGCAGTGGAACAATCTGACAAGGAGGAAGATCAGCATACTCTTCAGTCGTACACACTCTCACAATCTCATCAACTTCTTCGGGCAATAACTTGTTTGCAGGTGAACTGATTGGGCCTCTTCGTTTATCTTCAACATCAATTTTCCATCTCTTGAATGTCTTCAAATCAATCTCCATATCATTGCAGGCAATAGCATGCCTGCAACCATTATTAATGGTTTCATTGAGAAGCTGTAATGCTGTCAACTTGTCTTCCGTGGTTATTCGTCGTCCCCGGGTTCCCCCCAGATCAAACGGCTTTTTTTTAGAAGTATAATTCGTGCTGACATCTCGGCCAGTGCCTTGTCTTTGCGCCTTAAATCCTTAGAGAGCTCTTTTTCTTTATTCCTTAGGTCTACCAGTTCAGGATCAGTTTTTGGACGTCCTGCTGACTTCTGGGAACCGAAAAAATCATGTTTCCATTCTTCAATTTCAGTTGAATGAAGACCATTGGCGCGAAGATATTCTCCAAGTTCATTTTCGTTCATGGAATAAGTTCTTACGATCGCTTCAAGCTTCGCTTCGGGAGTCCAGTCTTTTGATTTTTTCATGCTGGAAGAGTTACCATACAATTTTAACCAATTGCGGATCGTTGTGTGATGAATGCCTAACTTTTCAGACATCTGCATGATATTAGGGCCACCAGGAGTAGCAATCTTCTGGACAACTGACTGTTTGAACTGTTCTGAGTGACGAGGTATCATGGAAATCTTTCTTTTCCGTCCCCGACAAGATTCTAAGTTATGAGAATCTCTTTAAATTAATACTTTGAAATCCCAGTGGTCAACTTTCCAAAAACCGGGGGATCATTAAATTCACTTATTGAAGTTACATCGGAACGTATCATGAAGAGTACGGGTGAAATCAGTGAAGAAGTCAGATACTATAAGCAGCTCCACTCAGGGAGCGAAGGACTTTTCCTCATCGGTCAAAGGAATTTAGGTGTGTAGGCCCGGAGAGTTTAGTGACGGATTTAGATTAACTCTCGAATAAAAAAATAAAGAATTTGTAAGGGGGACAGGAGAAAGTCCCGGCCCCCTTGGTTTTGTAATGATTCAGAGGTGGTTTACAAGATGGACTTTTTTTTCGTAAAAATTGACGCTACAAAAGAAATTGCAGCGAGTATGAGAAATGCAAATAAAAGCATCTTACCGATATCTATTGATAGTCCTGCAATTTCATATGCTCCAAAAACGAAAGCGATAATTGCTAAAATAAAAAAAGAAATTGATGTTCGTACCATATATTTTTCTGCCCCTCATTCATTTTGAATGATTTTGGATTAGCTTTTTAGACTTTTTTTCACACTATCAACAACTTCATCCTTTTTATCTTCAAAGCGTTGAAGTATGGAGGAAAGCTTTTGACTGTAACTATCTTGGGCCTCACCGTACTTTTGTTGGATAAGTCCGCCTATTTGTTTAACGTCACCTTTGGTTTTTTCAAGCTCATCGTCAGTTAATTTACCCCAAGACTTTTGAACCTCACCCTTAATCTCGAGCCATCTTCCTTTAACGGTATTTTCATTGAGTAACATTTTGAACATCCTTTGTGTGGGTTCTGCATTTGAAGAGCTAACTTGTAACATAGGACCAGATGAAGATACCTGACAAGGGTCAGGAATTAAGAAATTCTTTCGCTGATAAGTTATTGGCATCCTGGTCAGTCCAGGATCCCAGCAAAGCCGAGGGCTTGGAATTCGTGAACCGCTTTAAGCCAGGGGTTGCGCATCTAAATCTCTTTGACCAATAAAAATTTTGAGTAGGAATTTTTCATCCTAAGCAGAAATATTTTGCTTTCTTCTGATCGCTTTTTTGCTTGGCCTTTATTTGGTTAAGTTAAAAATAAATTGCCTCAGCATAGAAAAGGCGAGAATACGACTTAAGAATTCATAAGAAAGCGTGGAGTTTGTTGCTTCAGATATAACTCTTTTTAAGCCAAATAGAAAATTTAAACTTTGGCACGAGAGAGCAACATTTCACTTTCTTACTCAGCCAGAGAAATGCAGTGGTTTAAGTATTACACAATATTCCCAAGACTATCTAAAATCACTTTTTGCACGATATTTCAAAAACATAAAATGTTTCGAAGATACCCATACAACGCCATGGAACACTATTCAAAACTTTGTTTATTGTGGTTTTAAGAGGCTGCAGAAATCTACTTAGGAACCATTATGGCATTAGCAATATATGGTCACTTGTCATTATTTAGGAAAAGTTAGATAATACTTACCGTGAAGATTATTTTTACATTTATATTCATTTTTACGCTCATCTCAACTGCCCTTGCGGGTGTTCGAATTGAAGCGCATGATGATCACACACTTGAAGAAGTAAGTGTTACAGAGCATTCTCATCATTCACACGAACACTCTACTGAAAGTGATAAGAGCTCAGATTCTTCAGGAGATGGCACTCATTTTCACATTCACTGCACGTCACTTTGTTTAGGCATATTACTGACGCACAATTATAGTCCTAATCCTTTAAGTTATGAATCTAAAGTAACAAACTTCAGTCTTCATAAACTATCATCTCAAGATTTTGTAAATTCACTTTATCGCCCTCCCATTGTCTAAATTTCTCCTCTTATAATTTAGCTTTTAATTCATAGGATCACTTATGTTGAATTCAATCATTCGATTGGCCCTACGCCAACGCTTGGCCGTATTGGGTGCAAGCATTCTTTTATTGTTCTTAGGCACATGGCAGGCATTAAATCTTCCCGTGGATGTTTTTCCAGATTTGAATAGGCCTGTCGTAACGGTCATGACTGAAGCTGGAGGACTTGCTCCGGAAGAAGTCGAGGTTCAAGTTACAATACCGATTGAGAGCGTGCTTAATGGTCTTCCAGGACTTATACGCCTCCGTTCATCAAATAGTGCCGGAATTTCTATCGTGTATGCAGAATTTGATTGGGGAACAGATATTTTTAAAAATCGTCAGATTGTGGCCGAGCGGCTTGAGCTTGCCAAAGAAAAGCTTCCCTCTGGTGTTTCCCCTGTAATGACACCAAGTTCTTCAGTTATGGGGGAGATAATGTTTGTTGGTTTAACTTCACCCGATGAGACGGTTGATCCAATGGAATTGAGAACACTTGCCGATTGGACAATTCGGCCAAGGCTTCTAGCAATTCCTGGTGTAAGCCAAGTCATCATTATAGGTGGAGACTTGAAGCAATATCAGATTCTTGTTTCGTCAGAGAAAATGCAGCAAAAAGGTCTGACAGTTGAAGATCTTAAACACTCATTAGCTGAAATTGGTTTGAACACGTCGGGTGGGTTTATAGATATTGGCACAAAGGAATATCTCATTCGAACTTTGGGGAGAGTAGAGACAATTGAGCATATCAGGGAAGCTTATGTTGGAAGTCACTTAGGAAATCCTGTTTCAGTTAAAGATATTGCAGAGGTGAAAATAGGTGCTTTCTTTAAGCGAGGTAATGGTTCCGTAAATGGAAAGCATGCCGTAGTGATGACAATTCAAAAGCAGCCAGCTAGTGAAACGGTATCCTTAACTGAGAGAATTGAAAAAGAGCTTAAACTTATTCAACCAACTCTTCCAAAAGGGGTGGAGTTAAAATCAGACCTCTTTAAACAGGCGCATTTCATTAATAATGCTATTGGAAACGTGATGGAGGCCCTTCGAGATGGAACGATTATGGTTATAATTGTTCTGATGCTTTTTCTTTTGAACTGGAGAACGACGCTCATTACACTAACGGCTATTCCTCTTTCATTTGTTGTCACAGCGATTGTATTTAAGTTTTTTGGAATTAGTGTAAATACGATGACCCTTGGTGGTCTCGCAGTGGCCGTAGGTGAACTTGTCGATGATGCTATTGTTGATGTTGAGAATGTGTTCAGACGCCTCAGGGAAAATAGTGGGCAAGCTAGCCAGAAATCAGTTTTAAAAGTCATCTACGATGCTTCTTCTGAAATAAGAAACTCGATTGTTTTTTCAACTCTGATTGTTGTCTTAGTTTTTGTGCCACTTTTTGCTCTTGATGGAATTGAAGGAAAACTTTTTGCTCCTATGGGACATGCTTATATTATTTCAATTCTGGCATCGCTTGTTATTTCTCTGACTATAACCCCTGTACTTTGTTATTACCTACTTGGGAGGAATCCGAAAAAACTTCAGGAAGAAAAAGATGGATTTTTTGTCAAATTTCTTAAGACAAGAGCTGGCTCAGTTTTAGAATGGACTCTAACTCACCCGAAAATTATTCTCACTTCAGCTTTTATAGCTTTTGCGGCAACAGTTTCATTGGTGCCTTTTATGGGCAGAAATTTTCTTCCTAGCTTTAATGAAGGTTCTGCAACTTTAGGTCTTCAGGCCACTCCTGGGATTTCACTCAATGAGTCTGATAAAAAAGGATTAGAGGTTGAAAAAGCACTCTTAACAATTCCAGAAGTGAAGTCCACCACTAGACGAGTGGGGCGAGCCGAAATGGATGAGCATGCCGAAGGTGTAAACTGGAATGAAATTGATGTTGATTTCAAGGAAAGTAATCGCTCAAAAGAAGAAATATTTTCTGATATGAGAAAGAAAATTAAAGGAGCGTGGCCTGAAGTTTATGTGAATGTCGGTCAACCAATCTCACATAGACTTGATCACATGCTCTCGGGAGTCAGAGCACAAATCGCACTTAAAATTTTTGGGGCCGATATAGTGGAACTCCGACGATTAGGGGGAGAGGTCTACGAGAAAATTAAATCGATTAAAGGACTTAAAGATCTACAAGTTGAGCCACTTGTTCAAATTCCTCAGCTTAAAATCTTCATAGACAAGGAAGAAATCAAGAAGGCGAGGATGAGTGCAGGAACAATGGCAAATGATCTCGAAGCTTTGCTTAATGGATATAATGCTGGACAAGTCATTGAGGGACAAAAAATATTTGGTGTAATGTTACGACTTGATGAAGAATCTAGATCAAATCCAGAGAAGATAGAAGAAATTAATCTAAAGATTCTTCCGACTGGTGATCAAGTTAAGGTTAAAGATATGGCCAATGTTTATAAAGGCAATGGGCCAAACATGATTAACCGAGAAGGTCTCCAACGCCGATTGGTAGTATCCGCAAACTCTGAAGGAATCGATCTTCGTGATTTGGTAGATGCTATCCAGGAAGTATCAAAAGAGATTGATTGGCCTCAGGGCTATCATATGGAAGTCGGTGGCCAATTTGAAAGCCAGGAAAAATCTACTCGAAAAATGATTTGGTTAAGTTTGATTTCATTAATAGTCATCTTTTTGGTGCTCTACTTTCACTTCAACTCTTCAGTCCTGTCACTACAAATCATGTTGAATGTCCCATTAGCATTGATTGGAAGTATTTTGGCAATATTTTTTACTGAGGGATCATTTTCGCTAGCTTCATTAATCGCGTTTGTCACCTTATGTGGAATTGCTTCAAGGAATGGCATAATGATGATCTCTCACTATCTTCATCTTATGATGGAGGAAGGAGAGGAGTTTAATAAAAAAATGATCATTAAAGGTACACTAGATCGTTTGGTTCCAGTTCTAATGACTGCTTTAACTTCAATTCTGGCATTGCTTCCACTTTTATTTGCCGAAGGTGAACCGGGTAAAGAGATTCTTCATCCTGTCGCGGTAGTCATTGTAGGTGGGCTTGTGACTTCAACACTCTTAGATCTTTTGGTGACTCCTGCAATTTTTAGTCTTTATGGTGAAAAAGCATCTCAGCGTGCGATAGAGAAATATAAACGTATTCAAACGGAGGAATTTTAAATGAAAACGATTGTTGCAATTTTGATCAGCTTGGTAATGACATCATCTTATGCCCACGAAGGTGGACACGGCGAACTTGAAGAAGGTGGGAAATTTGGTGGAGTGACTTCTCCCATTGTCGATAATTCACAGGCAGGAATGGGAAATAAAGCAAAATTTCTTTATAAGGCCGAACTTGTTAGGAATGAATCTGGAAAATTAAGTCTTTATATCTTTGATGAGAAGATGAATTTAATCGATCTGTCTGCTTTAGAGAACGAAGTAGAAGCTAAAATCGAAGTGAAAAAGAAAGGTAAATTTACTTATTTAGGAACTTTTAAGCTTTCTAAACATGGTAATCACTTTATGGGTCAACTGCCAAAGATTGATTATAAGCCTTTTAATATTGATTTTTTTCTGATGAAAGGTAAGCAAAAACTTTTTGTTGGTTTTTCCAATCTAGATTAAATGCAATAAGGGAGGCCAAGGCCTCCCTTATTTCAAGTGGAGAATTTATGATCTATTTAGCACTTTGTTCTTTCGTAATAAACATGTCATTTGCCGCTACGGCACTGACAGACACAAACCTAAATGACTTAATTGATAAGAATCCAGATGTTCAAAGTTTGTTGAAAAGACTTAAAAGTTCGGAATCTCTAAAGGGGAGTTTAACTCGATCTTTCCTCCCAAAAGTTTCACTTTCCTACGGAAGAGAGAAATTCTCAACGGGGCCTTATCATAGTTTAAATCAGTCCCACGGAGGAATTGAAGCAGAAATAAACATTTTTAATTCGGGTAAAGACAAAATTGAAAGCTCAATTAGAGACAATCAAGCTGAAATTGCAAAAATAGATGCCACACTTATTCGCTCTCAAGTATTGGCCGAGTTAAAAAAAGCAATGTCTCATTACGCCTATTTGATGGAAATAAAAACGATTACATCAAGTGGCATGTTACAAAATGAGGAAAATCTTAAGAGTGCTAAGAAGAGAATTAATGCAGGATTGGCCTCGGAAACGGACTCGCTTGATTTTAAACAGCTAGAAATTCAGTTTAAGCAGGAGATCTCTACTCTGGATTATGAACTTGGGGTGACCCAAAGACTAATCAGTACCCTCCTTGGTAATGATCCAAATGATGGGTTAGTAACTAAATTTTCAAATGAACATCCTGATCATTCAGATGAGTCAAAATTGAATCTTCGCGGTAAATCTCTCATGGTAAAAAAGGTAGAGCTTCATAAAGAAGCAACTTACTTAGAGTATAAAAAAGACAAACGGTGGTGGGCACCTAAGCTAGACATATATGGATATGCTCTACGTTTTACTCAGAAAGAAAGAGAATATACACCTAGTGACGAACGTAATGATGTCACATTTGGTTTCAAGTTTAGTCTTCCAATATTTGATGGTGGAGAGGGGTATATAGGAGCTCAAGCGATTAAGGCGTTGGTTGAGGCGAAACGTAGTGAAGTTCGTTCGCAAGAACTTTCTTTGCAACGACAATCTCTTGATGCGTTGAAGAAACTCGAGCTTGCCCATGCCTTGATCCATGGTGCTGAAGAAAACGTTCAAATTATGAATGCGTACAGAAAGGGAGTCTTGAGCGAATATTCTAAGGGAGTAAAAAATTCACCGGATGTATTACAGGCAAGTCAACGATGGATTGAAGCAAATATCAGGAGTGCAGAAGTTAAGAAAAATTATCAGTTTGCGAAAGTAGAAGCAGAATATCTTTCTAGTCTTCAAGCTGGGTATTAGCATGTCTTTTCTAGTTAAGACCGTGATCTCTATCCATGAGGTTTTCTATCCTGGCGGGCACCCACTTGGGAATATTGATCGTTATTTTCTTAGAATAGATTAATATTTGTGCTTAAAGCGATATTGGTTCTATCGGCCCGTATGTCACTAGGAACGTATTGAATATTCGGATATAAAAAGACATTTCTTCCAAGAGTTATGCCTAAACCGAGAGATTGATAAACTTTCCTTTTTTCATATGTGTTCGAATCATCAGAGCGAATATGTTGATAGATCCAGGTTCCAAATACCGTTCTGAAATTTAATTTTTCTGAAATTTCATATTCAAGAGCTGGATAAACTCCGAATACCTTATCAGTTAATGAATCGTTTTCTTTTGAAAAGCTATAGGCCTGAATGGCAACTTTTACACCATAAGATAATTTATTCATTTGTTTCATAAAATCCTGAGAAACGTAATACGACCATCGATAACCATCAAGTTTTTGCTGATTATTAGTTACAAGGGTTAATTTTGCATTTGAAACAGATTGTACGTCGAAAAATTTGTTTAAGTAGGTTGTTTTTACTACAGGGTCATTTACTGTCATCTTTTGATGATTTTCATCGAAATTATTTCTTAGCTTTTTATCATTAGTTTTTATTGATTCATGAAAAGGAGTTGTCATAAATAAACCAGTACTCATGGTAAAACTAAGAAGTTTACTTGTTCTGTATTTAACTCCCATATCACCCGTAAGATTTTGCAACGTTAAAGCATCAGCACCTTTAACAATGTTAGGCCGTTTGGGATCTCCTGGGGCAGCTAGAGATCCCCCTTGATAAGTGAAAGCAGTGGAGACACTCCAGAGGGACAATGACCCAGTATCGGCCCGCAAGCGCCGATTTGTTATGAGCTGATCGGCTTCATCGACCTCGGTCTTCTGTGAAACTGAAATAGGGCTATCTGCAACATTGTTTTTTTTATTTTCAGTTACTGCCCGTGCTGATAATGAAATTTGAAATATAAAAGTTGCTATAAAAAAAACATGAAACAGCTTCATAAAATCCCCAATTTGAAAAAACTAGCTACATGTTTTATGTATCAAACAAAAGTATGGGGTACAATTTTAAAATAATTACAATTAAAAATTAAATGAAGAATTCTCTGGTAGCAAAATGGCCCGTTTGAATTTCAAAATGTGAAACCATGAGAATGATCTTTCCTTCATTTTGGAATTTTTTAAAAAGATCCATAAACCATTCTCTTGTTGTGGAATCAATTTGGCTAAAACACTCATCAATAAGAAGTACCTCTGCATTTAAGCTTAGGGCCCGCAGAAGTGCTACACGTTGTTTTTGTCCTGAGGAGAGGATATCCATTCTTTCATGACAGTTTTGTAAATGCCTGAGAGGATCAAACGACGGAATAAAATCTTTATAACAATTTAAACGAAATGGAACATTTAAAAACTCATGAACTGTTTCTAATTCTGAAAAACAAACTTCTGAGGGAAGATAAAGAAGTTTAGAACGCCATACCTCAGGAGTAAAATCGGAAGTAACAAATCCATTAAGTGATACTTCACGAAACGTTGAAGGTATAATTTTAGCGAGAGATTTTAAAAAAAGACTTTTCCCTGATCCATTTTTACCTTTTATAAAAACTAGTTCACCTGGCCTTGCTTCAAAATTTACGATTTTTTCATTTAAAAGTTTCATATCCTTAACTACGAGCATAATTCACCAGTCGATAAGAAAAGGCTCTTACGAACAAATTTTAGAGCAATGATAATAGAAATTAATGTTCCAATACAAATAGAAAGCATCATTTTAATTTGTAAGATAGAAGCATCCATGGCGTTGATATTCGAAATGAGTTGTCCGGCCATCATCCCGGGGATTGAAATAATTCCCATTGAAATCATGGAGTTTATTTGAGGATTGATTCCGGCCTTCAATGCTCTGTAAAAAAAACGATGTGATGCCTCTTCTATCGTTGCACCTAAGGCCATCATTGTAATAACTTCGTTTTTCTTTTCACCGAAATTTTCCATAAAATTTGAAATGCCAATACTAACTCCACTCAACGTATTTCCAAGAAGCATGCCGAGTAAGGGAAGGATTCTTTGTGGTTCTGTCCAGCTTCCTAGAGATAGATCCATAGAAAAAAGGGCCGCAAGGGGCCAAATCGCGAATATATTAGAAATTAATGAAATCCAAAAAAGGTTAAGAATTTTTCTTTTAGATCGCCTTACGATTTGTCCTGAAGAGTTAATTGTCATGATCAATGAAATAGCTAAGCTTGTTATAAAAAGCTGTGACTTAAAAATCTGTTCAAGGGCAAAGGCCAGCAGAATAAGTTGGATCGATGTTCTTAAAGTTGCCCAAAGAATTTCCTTGGCCAATTCTCTATATTGGAATTTTAAGTAAAGATAAATGAAAAGAATCCCTGCCAGGTATGGCCAAAGGTTCAAAAGATTTAAGTACATTTATTAGATCCACGATGGTCTTCAAGATAGGAGTATTCTCTTAAAACTGAAGGAATAGATCCGCTTTCATGATATAGCTCAAGCATTTGATCTGAAATATGAGATCTAGATTCAAAACGCTGATGAAGACGTTTTAAGCTTTGAGTAGAAAAACCATATAGAGGTAAAACCTTTTCACATTTTTCAAAAAGTTCACCCAAAACAGAGGCACAAAAATCTGAATGGAGACCTAGAGTGGCCACACTTCCCAAATCGTAAATTCTTTCTTGATTGCAGGCCCTTCCTCGAAGGTCCTTAGATAGAAAGAGGCCAAGCACGAGGTGAAAATATGCTTCGAAATCCGCCACCTCTTTTGTCATCTCAAATACCTTAAATTCGATTCGAAAATTTTCATCTGCATGAAGTTCAATCGCTGGTGCAATCACACTTCTCTTAAAGGTTCTGTAGGATTTTCCTTGTTTACCTTTGATCACCCAGGGAGCTCCTCCATAAAACGGAGATGCTAGGGAAAGAGCGGCCATTGAAGGGGCGTAATAGTTTACTTTCAAATTCAGCTCATCAACATTACCGAAGAGCTCGTCGGTGATTTCCTTAGGGAAACTAACATTAATGTCTGGCCCGTATGTCGTCATAACCTCTTGTGCCCACATCCAAAAATCGTGACGTCTTTTATTTTGAGGTCCTTGAAATTTAGTTTCAAGTGGATGATGAGATATGGCAACAGGAACTAGATTATGGGACTCTAAAGCAAGAGAAACCCTTTGATAGAGATCTTTGTAGACATACAAAGTCTCATCAATGCTGCTACAAACAGGAGTTCGGATTTCAATTCCTTTTGGATAAGCATCTATAATATTCATGTCCTGATCAGGAATGCCATAACCTTCAACGATAAATGGCATAAGTTTTTTATGTGGAGGTTCGGCCGAAAGCCCATCAAGACTTGGTATCCCTTCCAACGAAATACTCGTGAAAATATCGTCTAATTTTTTAAAGCTCACATCTTTATACCAAAGAGGTTGAAAACTCCTATTATCTGCAAGCATGAATTCGGCTTCCAGGCCGAAACGGAATTTATCTGACACGGGGTTTCCTCCAAGGATAGATAATCAAACCTGATATCGTTAAAAATAAAACTCCCAGCCCTGCAGGAAAAAAAATTAAATATTGTCCCCACTGAGTGAAAAAAGAACCTTGATGAAGCTCAATAAGAATATTTGTATAACGTTTAGCATTTCTTAAAACTTCACCTGTCTGGGGATGAATTTGAACTTCACGGCCATCATTTAATCTCAAGGCCAAATGAAATTTAGAAGGGCGATAAATTATTTGATCAATAATTTTTATATCTTCACCAGATGCTTTAATCATTTCGTCTAGGGTCAGAAGAGTTCTGCCCATTATTCTTTCCATTTTAACGGCCTTGGGCTGTATGACGTCAAATTGCTGACGTAATAGAAGAAGTAGGCCAGTCACGATGACTAAAAAAAATGGTAAGACGATTATGATAGAAACGATCCGGTGATACTTACGCCACATACTATAAGATCTCTCTAAGAATTTTGTCTGTGAGTTTTGATGGGCTTGGACTCGTACCTTGAGCATCTTCAGGAACAAGACCAATCTTTACTAATTGTTTTAACCATTCGTCTAAAACTGATGGAAGGGCCCTCTTCGTAATCTTATTGGTTGTAAGCTCAATGGCCCAAGTTGATACGACTCCACCATTCTCTGTACGTATGCTCGACTTTTGCAAAATGACTTTAACTTTCTGGCCACCGATGTTTTCGTCCCATGTATTCTCAACTTTTGTGTTGGTCGATGTCGGGGCGAAAAAAAGTTTATCCATTGATATATTCATATCGTCTGAGATGACTTCAAAGTGTTTAAGGGGAATTGAATGCCAGATTTGGTTCATCCCAAGGACATCCTCTTTCATAATGGTTTTTTCCATAGGTGGAATGTCATTTGATGTGGATGGATTATTGTAGCTGTAAAGTCGTGTAAAAAAGTCATTGTTAAAAGCTGCAAGAGAATCAGCGGCACCTGACTCTAAGAATGTAACCTCTTCATCTTCAAAAGTACCACCAGCAATAACTCCTGTGTTTGATCCCGAGGTTTTAAAGAGTTGCTTTCGATAAGTAAGAGTTGTTCCTGTATTTGTTTGCGTGAAATAGATTTTTACTGGCGTCTCAAGCTCACGTAAGCGGTATCCTTCATCAGTTCGGACATCAAAATAGAAATAAGTAGAGTCATGACTTTCTGCGGAGTCAGGCATTTGATTTAATATTTTATTATATCCATCTTCTTTTAATTGAATGCGCAGGCTTGTGATGTAGTTATTGTTGATCTCTGCATCTAAAAAACGCCTTTCTGTCAAAGCACCGCGAAGAAATTCGGCAATGGCCTTCTCCTCACTTTCCTCAAACTCTAATCGTTTTGTAAGTTTCGTCGAAGTACTCGCTAATTTGTCTACATTGGTTTCAGTGCGGGCAGCTCCAAGGCGCTCAAAATAATTTTTATAATTATTTACGAGCACATATTCATTTAAGCTAAAGTCAATATCATCATAGTGTTCAATGACCTGAGCGAGAGTTTTGAAAGATCCATCGTGCATGTAAGGTGCAGTTAATGAGACATTACGAAGCCCAGGTACCCTAAAAGCATATAAGTTCTCAGGACGAGGATCTTGTTCATACCGTCCAAAATCATCTCCATTAATTTTTCCTGGCCCAATTTGTGGCGTCGCAATGTTTTGAAAACTAAAATCCGTAAGATGTTCACCCTTGTGGCATTCACCGCATTTACCCTTTCCAAAAAAAACATCCATGCCGATCTTTTGAATTTCATTCATCGCTTTTAAGTCGCCTTTAAGATATCGATCATAATTTGTATCAGCGGCATAAAAGGCCTGTTCTTGAAAGTGAGCAATAGCTCGGGCCACATGAGCAAGTGAAAGTTCCTCTCCTGGAAAAAGTTCTTGAAGAGTATTTTTATACTCGGAAGTTAAGATGATTCTTTGGAAAAGAAGGGCCCATGCCTCTTGATCATTTTCTGCATCAGCAATTTCATTTGTTCCAGATTTGCCTCGCATTTCATCGTGATTTACCATAGGAAAGAGTGCTTGAGCGGCAAGGGCATTTTTTAATATAGGCCCAAATTTTTCAGGAAGAGGTGTTGGAGTCGAAAACGCGCCAGTACTGGGATCAAGTTGCACTCGTCCATCCCAAAATAGCACAGGAACATTGTGCAAATTAAAAAGAGCTGGAGCATTTCGAGCTATAATTTTACCCATCTTTTGTCTACGACCTCCAGAAGTGGTTTCTATTCCTTCAGCACCTTCTCCAAGTGAGAGTGGAAGCCCATCTGTCGTCATAGTCATAGGATGATGGCAATCAGCACAGCTGATGTTTTTATTTCCAGAAAGTTGCTTCTCAAAAAAGAAATCTCTACCAAGCATGAAAAGCTTTTTATTAATCTGGGAGGGAGCGGTCATGGGGGCCAAGTTAAAAGATTTAATATAACCTTTTAAACGACCATCAAGGTCTGATTGAGCAAAAGTGAGCGAAGTTAGAAATAAAGTAATAAGGATCGCAAAAGCTTTCATTGATTGACCTTTTTAAGTTTGGTTTGATATATCAAACTATAATATGGGTAGGCAAAGAAAAAAATATTACACTTCGAAAAGAAAGGGGAAAGCAAACTGGCACCAAGCTTATAGGTTGACCAAGAGCTCAGGAGATACTGCGTCGTATTATTTTAGAGATTCATTTTTTATGGTTTGGCCTATTAAAATTATAGCCACTTGCGCTGAGGAAAATACCACATCCTCTGATTTGTTATAGACGCTCAGTTGTAACGGAATACGCACAAATTAATGATGTAATCAAAACCAAGCAGAAAAGGATGTGACTAAAAAACCATCTAATCTGTTCTTTCCTGCGGAACCTTGAGGATAAATTTTATCTTTTGAAGAGAAGCCTCGAAGTTCTGTCCTCCAAAGAATGGCTTGATCAAGCTTTTGGTCGAAGTTCATTGATGCCCCGATCACCTGAAAACCATTAGGTGTTCCAGTGACAACATTTGCGCCGTGAGGGTCACTATAGTATTCAAAACGTGTTGCGATTGATCTTTCTGTGTTTATGATTCTTCTGATTGTCAGGGTTGTTGCCATCCAACCATCGACACCGTTATTAGATTGTTGGGACTGATGTCCGACATCAAAGGAAGCAAGATATTGCCAGAGGTCACTCTTTAGCCATTGAAAAATGAAATTATGATAACTTCTGAATCTTGGTTTAAAAGTGTTGTTGGCCTGATTGGGAACAACTTCCTCATCACCCAAAAAGTTATTATAGGTGAAAGTCTTCGATTCATCCAAGAGATGCTTATATTGCATTCCAATCGCCTTTCCTTCATTGTTTTCAGACATGTTTTGCCAACCATTCAATATTTGAATTTGAAAACTTTGTTTCTGATTTAAGACATGTTCAAGCCTTACGCCGGATGAATAATATGGAACGTAGTCTAAGTTTAAAGCGCGAGTATACGTCCAGTTATCTTTTGAGATCCAGCTTTCGGCACCGATATTTCCTAAGAATATTCCCATATCAATCCAAGTTCTTTCACTTAGTTTTCTACCAATGAAAGCTTCTTGGAAAACTTTGGCATCTTGTGGCCCAGAGGTTGCACCCTCCCTAGGTTCTCCCGAGGTGTTCTTGGTCACCGATTGGCCGAATTGTAAGGCCAAACGTCCTCTCGTTTTCTCCTGTTTCAAAACCGCCTCGATATAAGCAAGGTTTATATTAAATTCATTATGCCTGACAGGTTGAGTGGTGAACTCTCTTTCATGATTTTTTGGAGCATTGGAGTCAAAGGCATAATAAGTATCTAAAAAGCCACCGACTTTTACAGGCAGCTCTTCGGCAAACAAACTCATAGAGAAGCAACATAAAATAAAAATGATAACGTACATATATTTCCTTCAGTAAAAAATAAGTTTTGTAAAAAGATACTCTCAAGTATGGTGTTAAAACGGTGTTAGAATTGTGAGTTTTAACACCGTTCTAACAGGAATCACTTATATTTTAATGCCATTCTTTTATCGTTAAGCGCAGAATAAGGAAAAGAAAAAGGAGGGTGTATGCCCCGTAATGATGTACTGACACTCATTGTTTATTTTATCGCATTATTAGCTTTAGCGTATCCCTTGGGACAAATGATGTCACAAGTTTTACAAGGTACCATTCCAAAGTATCTTAAGTGGCTAAGTCCACTTGAAGGAGTCTGTTACAAACTTTCAGGGGTGAATCCATCTACTGAACAAAAAGCAAAATCTTATTTAAAAGACCTTCTCCTTTTTAACTTGTTTGGCTTCATTGTTCTTTTTTCACTTCTTCTTACGCAAGGTGTTTTGCCTCTTAATCCTGAAAATTATGCTGGACTGAGCTGGCATCTTGCATTCAATACTGCTGCTAGTTTTGTGACAAATACAAACTGGCAGGCCTACAGTGGGGAAGCAACATTATCCAATCTTTCGCAAATGGTTGGACTGACCACGCAGAATTTTGTCAGCTCTGCAACCGGTTTGGCGATTGTCGGTGTTCTGGCGCGAGGACTTTCTCGCAAGATTGATGGAAAGGTCGGAAATTTTTCAGCAGATGTCGTAAGAGGTACTGTTTATATTCTTCTACCGCTTTCCATTCTTTGGGCCATTCTGTTAATGGGACAAGGAGTAGTTCAAAGTCTCTCTAACTTTCCGGTTGCTACGACAATAGAAGGTGCTAAGCAAGTCATTCCCCTTGGCCCAGCGGCTTCACAGATTGCTATCAAACAATTAGGAACAAACGGGGGAGGCTTCTTCGGTGTGAACTCTGCTCATCCTTTTGAAAACCCCACACCTTTTTCAAATTTTCTTCAGATTCTTGCAATTTTATTAATACCAGTTGCTCAAGTTTTTGCTTTTGGAAAGATGCTCCGTCGGCCAAAAGATGGTGTCGCGATTTTATTGGGAATGTTTTTACTATTCATTCCTCTTTTAGGCTTTGCCTTGTGGTCTGAACATCATGGCATTCCTGGACTTGGAGCAACGATGGAAGGCAAAGAGGTGAGATTTGGAGTAACCGAATCTGTCCTTTGGGGATCTGCAACCACTGCTGCTTCCAATGGTTCGGTGAATGCCATGCACTCTTCTTTCACACCACTCACTGGATTAGTTTGTATCTTTCAGATGCTCACTGGTGAAGTGATTTTGGGTGGTGCTGGAGCTGGACTTTACGGAATGGCTTTATACATTATCATCACTTTGTTTTTAGCAGGACTTATGGTTGGCCGTTCTCCGGAATGGATGGGAAAAAAAATTGAAGCCTATGAAGTTAAACTTGCTTTGATAGCACTCTTAATTCCGTGTGCAATTATTCTTATCGGGGTTTGCATAGGTGTGGTGATGCCATGGGGAATAGGTGCTCTTGCTCACAAAGGTCCACATGGACTTTCAGAGCTTCTCTACGGTTTTGCTTCTACTGTAGGTAATAATGGTTCAGCTTTCGGTGGACTGGGCGCGGGAAGTGCGCCTTTAAATACTATTTTTGGTTTCTGTATGTTGATAGGAAGATTTGTTGTGATCATTCCAATTGTTCTGATTGCCGGAAGCTTGGGAGCGAAAAAAGCCACACCGCCAAGTAGCGGAACATTCCCAACGGATGGAGCTTTATTTGTCGTCTTGCTTGTCGGAATTGTATTGATTTTTGGTGCACTGACATTTTTTCCGGTTCTCGCATTGGGACCAATTGCGGAGCATTTTTTGATGCTTGCAGGTCAAACATTTTAAGGAGTTTCTAAATGAAAAAAAAGGTACTTTTTGATATCTCAGATGTCAAAATTGCGGTTATTGATAGTTTTGTAAAATTAAATCCTAAAACACAATTGAAAAACTATGTGATGTTTGTGGTTTATATTGGAGCTATTTTCACGACTTTGATCACGATACAGGAAACTGTATCGGGTGCATTCAGTGGTTTTAATTTTCAAATCACCCTCTGGTTATGGTTCACCGTTCTGTTTGCGAATTTTGCTGAAGCTCTGGCCGAAGGCAAAGGTAAAGCACAAGCGGAGTCGCTTAGATCTGCCAAACAAAATTTAACGGCCCGTCAAATTAAAAACGGTAAAGAAGAGATCGTTCAGGCTTCTAGCATGCATAAAGGTGATGTTTATGTGTGTATTGCCGGCGACATGATTGCAGCAGACGGAGATGTTATTGAAGGTATTGCTTCGGTCGATGAAAGTGCCATCACCGGAGAATCGGCTCCCGTTATCCGTGAGTCCGGTGGGGACCGCTCTGCAGTTACAGCAGGAACTCGTGTTCAATCAGATCGAATTGTGATTCGAGTTACGGCTGAGCCAGGTGAATCTTATATCGATAAACTCATCGCCATGGTGGAAGGTGCTAACCGTCAAAAAACTCCCAATGAAATAGCACTGGGAATCTTACTAATTGCTTTGACCGCTGTTTTTTTTCTTGCAGTGATTACATTGAAAGGGTTCATTACATATAGTACCAGCGATGAAGCCGTCCGCATGGCCTATTCAATTCCAGTCATGATTGCACTTTTAGTGTGTCTGATTCCAACTACCATCGGTGGACTTTTATCTGCTATTGGGATCAGCGGTATGGAACGTCTGCTTCGAAAAAACATTATAGCAAAATCAGGCAAAGCTGTAGAAGCAGCTGGGGATGTGGATGTTCTTCTATTGGACAAAACTGGAACTATTACTTTGGGAAGCCGACAGGCCAGTGAATTTCATCCTGCAACTTCCGTCACAGAGAATGAACTGGCGACTATAGCTTTTATGTGTTCGGCCAAAGACGATACGCCAGAAGGGAAGTCAATTGTTCAGCTGGCGGAAGTAAAATATAAAGTAAGTGTGAACTTCGCAGATACAACTTTAGAGTTTTTGCCTTTCATGGCAGAAACCCGCATGAGTGGAGTGAACATCACCAAGGATGGGAAAACTCGCGAACTTCGTAAAGGAGCAACCGATGCGGTTGAAAAGTTTGTCATCTCTAAAGGTGGAAGCTTTCCTGAAATGGTGAAAAAAATAGTTAGATCCATTTCTCAAGAAGGAGGAACTCCATTAGTGGTAACTGAAGATGCTAAAGTGATGGGAGTGATTCATCTTAAAGATATAGTAAAAGCCGGCATCAAAGAACGGTTTGGACAACTTCGTAAGATGGGAATCAAAACCATCATGATCACTGGAGATAACCCCCTCACTGCTGCGGCGATTGCTGCGGAAGCAGGTGTGGATGATTTTTTAGCTGAAGCTACACCTGAAATGAAACTTGAAAGAATTAGAAGTGAACAGCTTCAGGGCCATATGATCGCGATGGTCGGTGATGGCACAAATGATGCTCCTGCCTTGGCCCAAGCCGATGTGGGTGTGGCCATGAATACTGGAACTCAAGCGGCCCGTGAAGCAGGGAACATGGTGGATCTTGATTCTAATCCAACCAAACTCATCGAAGTTGTTGAAACAGGCAAGCAGCTTTTGATGACAAGAGGGGCGCTTACAACTTTTTCAATAGCTAATGATGTGGCCAAGTATTTTGCCATCCTGCCGGCCATTTTTGCTGGCATCTATGTCGTCCATGGAAAAGGAATTTTAGAAACACTTGATATTATGAATCTTCATTCTCCTCAAAGTGCAATTTTGTCGGCCGTCATTTTTAATGCGCTGATTATTGTTGTTCTTATTCCGCTTGCTCTACAAGGAGTGAAGTACCGTCCTCTTGGTGCTCGGGAGATATTGCGCAGAAACCTTTTCATTTATGGTTTAGGTGGATTAATCGTGCCTTTCATCGGTATCTGGCTCATAGATAAGGCCCTCGTTCTGACTGGCTTGGTATAAGGAGTAATTATGAAAATGATAAGACTATTATTAGTGTTAACTGTTATATGCGGAGTTATTTATCCTTTGTTCGTTACAGTTATTGGCGCAGGTTTATTTTCTGAGAAAGTGGGAGGATCGTTAGTAAAAGTGGGTGATAAATTAATTGGATCGACCCTTCTTGCCCAAAGTTTTACGAAGGCCGATTTCTTTCATCCTCGTCCGTCTGCTGCTGATTATGCAACAGTTTCCAGTGGAGCTTCTCAGTCATCACCGACGCAAGCTGCAGGAACTGAACTGAGAGAGAAAAGACGTGCCCAAATGCCAAAGGCAGGAGTTGATGCCTGGACTGCTTCTGGATCTGGACTCGATCCCCATATTTCGCCACAAACTGCTTTTGCACAGGTAGAGCGAGTGGCCACAGCGCGGGGAATCCCTATTGAAACTCTTAATGCCTTAATAGAAAAATACACTGAGGGTTACACGTTCGGAATTTGGGGACAGCCTCGAGTGAATGTTTTAGAATTAAACATAGCACTTTTAGAAGGTAATAATGCCAACACCCGATCAACTGTTAGAAAGCCTTAAGCGCAAAGAAAACCGTCAGCATAAGGGCAGACTTAAGATCTACTTGGGCATGGTTGCTGGCGTAGGAAAAACCTATGCCATGCTTAAAAATGCCCATCAATTGCGTGAGCAAAGAATGGATATCGTTGTTGGTTATGTTGAAACACATGGCCGAGTAGACACCATTGCTCAAATTGGTGATCTTGAAGTCTTGCCCAGATTGAAATTTTCACACCGTGAAGTTGATTTGCATGAGTTTGATCTGGACGCGGCCTTAAAAAGAAAACCACAGATTATTTTAGTAGATGAACTTGCGCATACTAATATTCCAGGATCACGACATCCTAAAAGATATCAGGATATTCTTGAGCTTTTGAACCAGGGTATCGATGTTCATACTACGCTCAACGTTCAACATATTCAAAGTCGTGCCGATACCGTCGCAAAAATTACCGGAGTCATGGTTCAAGAAATTATACCTGATTCGATTATTGACCGGGCCGATGATATTATCTTAATTGACCAAGATCCTGATGAAATCATTCTTAGATTAAAACAGGGAAAGATTTATGCGGCAGATAAAGCAGTAGCCGCTGCCAATAATTTTTTTAAGGAAGGAAATCTAACTGCTCTTAGGGAGATGGGTCTTAGGCTCATGGCCCAAAGAGTGGATCAAGAGTTGTCGGAGTTTAAAACACTTCAAGGTGAGCCTTTAGGCGCTCGCCCTCACCATAGACTTATTGTTGCTATTTTTGCATCACCTTTTTCAGAATATCTTATCCGTTGGACCAGACGTCATGCATATGCTTTGAATTGTCCGTGGTCCGCAGTTTATGTCAGGACATCGCATTCACTTTCAGATGAAGAAGAAGCTCTCCTTAGAAAGAATCTAGAAACGGTTCGTGAGTTGGGAGGAGTCGCAATTGAAATTCAGGATGACGATGTGGTGAATGGAATCCTGCAAGCCGCGATTCAACAAGAAGCGACTCAATTAGTGGTAGGTAAACCTCGTGAACGGGCCTGGTGGTGGTTCTGGAAACAGAATGTGACTCACAATATTGTCTATGGGCAAACCGCTTTGGATGTTCACGTAGTCACTCCACCCGAGCACATGTCTAAAAATTTTAAAATACCTAAAACAAACCAGTGGAAATATCATTTCTCTTCTCCATCAGCATTTGTTAATTCATTTTTTGTTGTAGGAGCTGCTACAGCTTTGAACTTGGTGCTTTTGAACTATATTGCTTATCATGCCTTAGGCTTGATATATATGTTGGCCTTTAGTCTTGCATCCATATTCCTGAAAAATTTTTCAGTCTCCACAGCTGCTCTATTGTCGGCCATCTTATGGAATTTTGCTTTTATTCCCCCAAGATTTACTTTCGCAATCACTACAGGTGAAGACTGGATCATGCTTCTGCTATATCTAGTAACGGCCGGTATGTTAGGAACTTTCACACGTAAACTTAGACAATCTGAAGAACGTCTTCGTCTCCAGGGGACTAGGACTGATGCTTTATATAGGATGACCCGCACTCTTGCAGGAGCAAGAGATGGAGCAGAGTCCATTCACAGGGCCTTGGAACAATTAAAGATTCAATTAGATGTAAACGCATCAGTATGGGTCCTTGAAGGAAAAAGAAAAATTGAAGACGCAAGAAAACAAGGATCTTTTGAGCCTGATTTAAAAGAGTGGGGGGCCTTACAATGGGCATATTTGAATCGTCAGCCTTCAGGACGATTCACTGATACACTTCCAGCAGTGAAGGGTCACTATATTCCGTTATTAGACCAAACAGGTTTATGGGGAGTGATAGGAGTCGATACCTCATCGCTTAAGGAAATGAAAACCGAGTCATTGTCTTTGATACAAGCGATATCTCAGCAACTCTCTTTTGCTTTAGGGCGTGATGATCTTTTTCGTAAACTTCAGGAACGTCAGATCCGTGAAGAATCGGAAAAAATCTATAAGACCTTACTTAACTCGGTTTCCCACGAATTAAGAACTCCTCTAACAGTCATTCAAGGGTATGCGGAATCTTTACTTTCTCGTGGTCCTTCAGATATCCATCTGTATGAAAGTGCTAAGGAAATCTTTGTTAATTCCAAACGACTTAATCAAGTTGTGCAAAATTTTCTGGATATGGGCCGTATAGAAGCTGGGCAGATGAAGCTTCAAAGACAGGAAATAGACTTTGAGGAATTGATACGTAATATATGGAATCGAAATAAGTCCAAGCATGAAGGATGGACTGTGAATTTTCATTTCCCCAGTAGTCCGGTTACATTACTTGCAGATGCTCCGTTACTCGCGCAAGCAGTTGAGAATGTTTTAGAAAATGCTTTTACCTATAATCAAATAAGTTCTCATATCGAAGTAGTCCTAACAAGTGATGGCCGTCATGCACGATTAACTATTGCAGATAATGGAAAAGGATTGGGTCCACACCCTGAACAAGTTTTTGAAAAATTCTGGCGGGGTAACCCTGGTAAAACGGGAGGAACTGGCCTAGGTCTCTCAATATCTAAAGCTTTTGTGGAATTACATGATGGTACACTGACTGCTGAAAATATTAGAGGTGGTGGTGCACTTTTTCGTTTTACTTTGCCACTTAAGGAATTTGTATGAGTTTACCAACAATCCTAATCATCGATGACGAAGCTTCTATTCGCAAATTACTTCGCCTCACACTTGAAGCTGTGCCTTACAGGGTAGTTGAAGCCTGCGATGGAAGAGAAGGATTGCATTTACTTGCAGCAGAAAGGCCGTCTTTGGTTGTTCTTGATATGGGACTGCCTGACCGGCATGGAAACGAAATTTTAAAAGATCTTCGCAGCTGGAGTAAAGTGCCTGTTGTCATTTTATCTGTTGAAAAAGATCCAGGTACGATAGTAAGTGCATTGGATATAGGTGCAGATGATTATGTAACAAAACCATTCCGAACGGATGAATTTTTGGCAAGGGTCAGAGTCTGTTTGCGCCGTTCGTTAAAGGTTGGATCAGATGAGCGAGTTGTGCGAATAAGAGATATAGAAATTGATCTTGAAAAACGTATCGTAAAAAAAGCGGGAGAGATCATTCATTTAACATCTCTTGAATACGATTTTTTTTGTTTCTTGGTTAATCATCAGGGTAAAATAGTCACACATGGACAAATTCTTAGAGCTGTTTGGGGACCCAACGTTCCATCCGATTCAACTTACCCTCGAGTATACATGCGGTACCTACGACAGAAATTAGAAACACGTCCTGATGAGCCTGAAATTCTTCTAACAGAAATTGGTATGGGATATCGTTTACTAGAGTAGTTTCGCTTCACGAAAGAAAATTCAAACACCTTTTAAACAGTTAAACGCCCACTTTTAACACCATTTTAATCTTTCTGTCGATAATCTAAGATCAAGTTAAATTTTTCAATTAGCAGGATCGAATGTTTATAAAAAAGTGATTCATAATATTGGAGCAGCTTGATTGAAAGGTATATTTCTACATTCCCGTCTAAGGTCAAGATTTCTTAATTTGAAACTTGGTTTAAAGATAACTAAAGTTAATGTTTAGTCTCTTGGTTTTTTTGCTAGAGCTACTAATAGTCTTAGATCTTTGGTGTAAAACAGAAAGGGTTTTTTGAATAAAACATTACAGGAACCAGATGATTAAAATTAAGAAAATTACAAAAATTCTTTTTTCTATTTTTGTTCTCATCTTGGGAATATATCTCACGAAAGAGCGGACTTTTCCGAATCAATTTGAAGTGATAAATAACACCAATAAATTTCAGTTTGATAGGAAACAGGACTTCTCAGGGGCGACACTTGTTAATCTTGATCAAGATCCTGAACAGGAAGTTTTTATTTCAGGGTATGGCTCAAGTAATCTTTTGCTTAAGAGAGTTAAAGACAAGTTTTTTTCCATTGATATTCCTGAACTCTCAGATTCTGAAGGTCTTACATTCTCAGTGACAGCATGTGATATCGATCAGGATGGAAGAGATGAAATTTTAATTTTGAATAGACCAGAGGCCACAAAGTATACTTCACATAGCAGAATCCTGAAATTTGTTAACGGAAAATGGAAAGATATTCTTTCTAAGGATGATCCAATCATCGAAGCGATTAAGTTTGGTTATTCTGCGGCCTGCATTGATCGTAAAGGCGATGGACGGTATGGCCTGGCCATTTCAAATGAAAATGGAAAATTGTCTTATTTAGAAAAAAGGGATTCTACAATACGGGATATCGCTGAAAGTATAGGTATTGCACTTAAGTCTAAAGGTAGAAGCATATTGGGCATCCCAAGCGCTGGAGGAAATGTAAACATTTTTGTTGGAAATGAAAATGGTCCTAACTTTTATTTTGTAAATAATGGTGATGGAGTTTTTTCTGAAAAAGCAGTCGAAGTTGGGGTTGCAGATCCAGATTTTAATGCCAGAGGGATTAGTCTTATAGATATTAATCACGATGATATTCCGGATATCGTTTATGGAAATAATTTTGGTCCTGTCCGACTTTTAGAGCAGACCAGAGAAGGTAAGTTTAACGACGTGACCTCTGATGAAATGAAGGATTCTTATGCCGTTAATTCCGTAGTAGTAGGAGATTTTAATTTAGACGGCTTTGAAGATATTTATTTAAATAATATCAGGGGAAATAATAAGGTTTTTGCTCGTTACGAAAATGACTGGTATGAGTTAAATCTTAAAGTTTTAGCGGAGAAGGATATGTTTGGTATCTCAACTATTGCAGGAGATTTAGATAAGAATGGCAGTTATGATCTTCTCAATACTCATGGTGATGGGGTTCATTTTCCAGTAACATTTTTCTCTATAGATCCAGTTAATAAATGGATGAAGTTTTCTATTAAATATGACTCTGGAGGTATCCCTCGGGGCGCAATTATCAGATTAAGAACATCGAAAAGAGATCAAATACGTGTTATAAGTTCTGGCTCTGGTAGATTTGCCAATTATGATAGTGAATTAATATTTGGCTTCTTACCAAATGAGTCCGTCACTTCTCTGGAAGTGACACTTCCATCTGGAGCGAAAACAGAGTTTAAGGAAAAGTTCAAAATGATGGGGACTCATGAATTGGTAGTGCGCTCACCATCTCTTTAATATATTGAACAAGTTGTAGCCTTTGTAAGGATTCACAATGATAAAGTCTATATATACCTCCAACTTTTATTGTATTTTGAGTTCAAATTAGTTCAAGAGCTGATTTGTATCAACTTTTCTTTTCCATACCTATGGTATTCTTTTTTATCCAAGGAGGCAGAAGATGAATATATCTGATATTAATGTAGAGGAGTTTACGAGCCCGACGCTAATTACCATTGAAGGAAATGAAAGTATGGATCGGGCACTTGAGCTTATGCAAGAACATAGGATCAGGCATTTACCCGTAGTCGAAAATAAAAAGATTGTGGGGATTATTTCCGAGAGAGACGTACTGACTCATATCGGAAAAGACTGGGGGAAGATGCTAAAGGTCGAGGAAGTTATGAACACATCCATGCTTTCTGTTTACGCCAATGATAATTTAGGCGAAGTTGCCTACCAACTATCTTCTCAGAAAAAAGGCTCTGCCATTGTGCTCGATACGGAAGGTAATCTTTATGGAATATTTACTACCACGGATGCTCTTAATGCCCTGGTTGAGATATTTCATCCTATGAGTTAATTGATTCTGCAATGTTATCTGATTAATTCCGGGTAATTCCAAATTAACAATAGTGATGCGTTTTTTACAGTTTGTTTTGACAGAGAGATTGGTAAAGATTTATTGATTCTTTTATGACTTTGACCGCCTCTTTCACATCACCCACTGAACTTATTTCCACTTCTTTTTTTTCAAGTTTTTTATAATGTTCAAAGAAGTTTTTTATTTCTAATATCCGATGTTTAGGAAGATCACTAAATGAATTTATATCATTAAACTCTGGATCATCGATGTGTATGGAAATGATTTTATCATCTCGCTTACCTTGATCGAGCATTCTCATGACCCCGATGGCCCTCACTCTCATCAGTGCAAGAGGGACCACGGGTAGTTGTCCAACGACAAGAGCGTCCAAGGGATCTCCGTCATCGCAGAAGGTTTGAGGAAAGAAGCCATAGTTGCATGGATAATGAACAGAGCTGTAGAGTATGCGATCGACTTTTATGAGACCGCAATTTTTATCCAATTCATATTTTATTTTGCAGCCCATGGGAATCTCAATGATACAATTCAATTGGTTCTTTTCATCAAAATTAATATCTACATCATGCCAAGGATTCATCTTGTCCTCCAATTCTTCTATGAATTGAAATTGAAGTCAGTTTCTTTGTCATGACCCGAAGCAGATGGAATCTAAAGAAGAAAAGTCAGGATATACCCATCACTCTTGAGTTTTCAGGTTCCCAGCACTTCAAAATTATCGGTTAAGAGCGTGGCAAGTTCAGTACGATACTTTCGAATATAACGAAAAAAGTTAGTAC
>Ga0247843_1003250_pt1 | contig 27254 bp, 20 predicted proteins | sample LaCruzMarch2017__FD_192420 | JGI IMG/M metagenome (GOLD analysis project Ga0247843, IMG submission 192420) | Freshwater microbial communities from meromictic Lake La Cruz, Castile-La Mancha, Spain - LaCruzMarch2017_8m | ecosystem: Environmental > Aquatic > Freshwater > Lake | place: Spain... | reverse complement strand
GCCATGAACGTCGCCAGGCTTAAACTCTTTGACTTGTTCAACCGACGATCCAAAACAGCCGCCTGATTCAGACTACCGAATCACACAAGGCTCAGGCTCATACCTGATTTGGAAAATACTGTATCGGCTCGATATTCGAGCTGATTCCAAGGAAATCGAGCCGATTCTCAAGACTACCTGGCTTCTTCAGGCAATCAGCAAATATGGAGTGACCGCCCACTACCGATACATTATGCCAACAGAGCCCCAGCCAACACCGTCAGGCCGCGAAGAAGCGCGTCGCGGCCGGTTCGGGAATAAGCTGCCCGGTGACCTGGCGGCGCTTGTATTCCATGAGTGAGCGGGATCAGGCCGGGCTGTCCAGGCCATCTGCTGACGTGGCTTCCCACAGCATTTCGTCGTCGCGGCATTCGGCGAAGGCCGGGTCGCTCATGAAGACGTCCGCCAGGCGCTCGAGTTCGGCTTCACGGACTGCCAGGGCCTGCTTCATCAACTCCTCCATCACACGGCTGCGCTCGCCATGTGGCACCACAGCGTTGAAGCGCTGCAGGACGGGGGCGGAGAACGTGTGGGACGCGCAAGTGTGGTGACTGCCATGGGGGTGGTGTTGAAAGGATGCGCAGTATTGCAGTTCACTGCACTAAGTTTATCGGCCCCCTCCGATTTTGCGTCAAGATCCGGGAGAGTTTGCTATTGATAAAATATGTTATCAACAATTGAAGCAGTGCGAGCAGCATGGCAGGCAACATTTTGGCAGTGAGCAGACATCATCCAGATTGAACATGCGAGTTACAATGTATCTCAAGTCTTGGAGGTAATCACAATGACAACAGCCATGGTTCACGTCCGGGTGGACGAAAAAATTAAGGCCCAGGCCACCGAGGCTCTGGCTGCGATGGGCTTGTCGGTCTCCGACGCTGTGCGGGTGTTTTTGATGCGAGTGGTGGCTGAGCAGCAAATGCCGTTTGCTCTTAAGGTGCCAAACGCACAAACTCGTACGGCCATGAAGGAGGCTGATGAAATCGCGTCGACGCGGCGTGCACGCTTTGGTACCGCTGTTGAATTGTTCGATGACCTCGAAAAAAACAGCCGCTAGTAAACGCGCCGATCTGCCGCGCGCTGCAGACTACGCCAAGGCTTTTCTGAAAGACTGGCAGCGGCTATCCCGATCTGGCAGGTACGACATGAATAGACTCAAGGAGGCCATGCTGTTGCTGGTCTCCAATGATTCACCGCTCGGTCCAGAATGGGTTGACCACCCATTAGGTGGTGAGTGGGCAGGTCACCGAGAGTGTCATATTGGTGGCGACTTTCTGTTGGCCTACAAACTCGATGAAACTCACAAACCTGGGTTGATCGTCTTTGTGCGGGCTGGCACTCATGCGGATCTCTTCGAATAAGGCCATCGATAGACAAACCATTTCACCGGAATTTCGTGGTGAATCTGTCCCAAAGAGAGCAAATCTAAGTGAATCCAACATTTACTTCTAGTTTTTTTGCTCCTTTGAGGTCATTTTTTCGTATTTTTTGTCTCTGAGATGAGACGCTAAACTAGCTTGTGTCGGTGCACCCCGTCAAAATTAGCGATTTTTTGTTCTTATAAGATCAACCCTGAGGCCGCCGAAGCCGATTACTTTTATTTTTGACCTCATCAGAGCAAAATTATCATAAATCAGTTAAAATTGATATAAAATGACCCCTTGAGGTCAAAATGAAAACCAATTTTCAAACATTAGGGGCTTTGGCAAAGCGCCTCGAAGTAGAGCGCAAAAGGCAAGGACTGTCTCGCGCGCAAGCTTCGGCCGTCTGCAATGTGAGTGAGTCCTTCATACGGGATGCCGAATCCAATCCGGCCAAGTGCAGCTTGGGAATCATGCTCAGGTTAATCAATGGGCTGGGTTTGACCGTCAACATCGAAGGCTGGCAAGAAGCAGACGATGACGCCAAGAAAGTGTGAGTGACGAAAGTCACTGTATAACCAATACTTATAGAGATGATTAGACTGCGTGTCTGGGCTAATGTGCGACCCCTGGGCTGGTTTGGCCATGCCAACACGGAGTTTTTCTTTGAATATGACAAAGAGTGGCTAAGCCTTGAGGGCGGCTACGTACTGGCACCCCAGTTCCCCCTCTCAGAGCAGCGCTATGTGGGCAACCTGGTCAGGTCATTTTTCGAAAACCTCTTGCCCGAGGGCGACTCACTGGAAGACATCCTTGCGGCCATCAACTTGCGAACCGCCAATTCGTTGGAAATTCTGGCCAAACTGGGCAAAGACCTGCCAGGCGTTCTGTCCATCCTCGCGCCGGACGAAGAGGCCAACAATAGCCAAACATATGCCGAGCTTCCGTACGAAGAATTGAGTCGGAGATTGGCTGCACGATCGGATGTGCCCTTCCTGATTTCAAATCGCCAGACAACGATGTCGTTGGCAGGCGCGCAGGACAAACTCGGCATTCGACTCGATGAAAAAAGCGGCAAGCTTTACGATAGCGTTGGCCGCTCTCTTTCCACTCACATCGCCAAGCCTGACACCCGTCAAGCCAAATATCGGCCCAGCGTCATCAATGAGTACGCCTGCATGAAATTGGCCAAAGAGCTCAAACTGCCGGTGCCTGAAGTGTGGCTTTTGACAGTTCCCGAGCCAGTCTATGTGGTCAAACGCTATGACAGAAAAATAGTGGATGGCAATATCGTTCCATTGCACCAGATCGATGGCTGCCAACTTCTGGGGCATGGAGCGGGCTGGAAGTATGAGCGCCAGGGCGGACTGGTCAGTCTGCCAAAGTTGGTTCAAGCGTTACGCGATCTTCCCGTCAAGGGCCAAGACCTATTGAACTTTCAGAGGTGGGTGATGTTCAACTTCCTCATCGGCAATGCCGACGCCCACGCCAAGAACATTTCCATCCTGATTTCGGACAAGGGATACAAGGTCGCAGACTTTTACGACCTGCTGTGTGTCAGGGCCTACGGCGACGACAGCCTCGCCTTGTACATAGGCGACCAGGAAACCTTTGACTCAGTGGGTGCGCACTCCTGGAAAGAGATGTGCGAAGACTGCGGGTTCAATTCAGCACCAACGCTCAAAGAACTGCGAGCGATGGCCAACGCATTGATACCAGCATGGGCCAAAGTCCTTAAAAATATAAATAAACAACATCCGAACCTCTTGGCAAATGATCACCAACTACTAGAAAAAATGACCTCCGTGTTCGAACGGCATACCCAAGCGGCGATATCAATGACAGAAGTCGGGCGGCGTTAGTGTGGCACTGATTACAGGGGCTTTGAATGCAATCAGTGTTTGGCTGCGAAGTGAGTCGCTGCACGAATCTCGCCGACAAGCCATCTAATGATTAGATAGCATCAACTCGCCCAGGAAATTCATCGGATGACCATACTAATCGCGCAAGCAAGGGCACTGACCGCGCCTGAGTTCCAGCGCCTGGCAGATGTGCCACCAGAGGCCCAATGGTTCGCCAACCTGGACAGCGATCAGACTCGACGTGCCTACAAAAACGACCTCCGGGCTTTCATGGCCTTCACAGGCATTGCGCAACCGCAGGAGTTCCGCTTGGTCACCCGCAGCCACGTCTTGGCGTGGCGTGCCGATCTGGAAAGTCAAAAGCTGGCTGGATCCACGATCCGGCGCAAGCTCGCCGCCCTCACCTCGCTGTATGAGTACCTGTGCGAGACTAATGCCGTCACCCTCAACCCGGTCAAGGGCGTCAAGCGCCCAAAGGTTGACAGTTACGAAGGTAAAACTCCGGCTTTAGGTGACGCACAAGCCAGGGCGTTACTCGACGCCCCACCCGCTGACACGCTCAAGGGTAAGCGCGATCGTGCCATTTTGTCAGTCCTGCTGTACCACGCACTTCGGCGCGAAGAGCTCACCAAGCTACTGGTGAAAGATTTCTGCCAGGAACGCCGGGGTGTGCCCCATTTGCGTGTGCAGGGCAAGGGCGGCAAGTTGCGCTACATCCCCACGCATGCCGACACCCTGCGCCTGATCAGCGAGTATCTGCAAACATCGGGCCATGGAGCAGATCTGAGCGGAGCGCTTTTTAGGCCGATAGTCAACCGGCATGCGGGGCACACCGCAGCTGCCCTCACATCAGGCGGCGTTTATAGCGCCGTGGTGGTGCGTTACATGAAGCAGGTGGGCATCAAAGGCGACAACATGGGGCCTCATGCCTTGCGCGCCACAGCGGCGACCAGCGCGCTGGAGCACAACGCCGACATCGCCAAGGTGCAGGAGTGGCTTGGTCACGCCAGCATCAGCACCACACGGGTGTATGACCGGCGAGAGTCAAAGTCTGAAGACAGCCCGACTTTTCGGGTGAGTTACTAGAAGCAGTGGGCGCCGGAACTCTGCGAATATTGGCGGAAGCGACATTTTTGGCTAAGGAGAGGAAAACGGGCGCCAGTCTGCCGATTCCCCATGAACAAGTGCGATACAACTGCACTCGTTGTTGGTTGCGTAATCGCAGGCTCCAATAGCGGGTCAGCCAAAAGTTGGCGCCTAACAAATCTGCGTCAGCGCCAAAAAGACGAGTCCTGACTGCGCCGGCTCCGAAAAATACCAATCGGCAGGCTCACCGTGTGAGCTCATCCGGTGTCAAACTGAAGCCAGACGACACCGTCCTCCATCATAGATAACCATGCGGCCCAGGCTTTGGGCGCCATACTGCCCTTATGAACGCCTCAAGCAGCACCATGCTCAAACCCGGATTCCTCGCATTTCACAGCAACCGCTCGGAGCAGCTGGCGGAGGTGGTGATCAATTGGGCACGAAACAACCCCCTGAGCCCGCTAGAGGAGGAGGTCATCCTCGTCCAAAGCAACGGGATGGCTGAGTGGGTCAAGATGGAGCACGCCCGGATCTGTGGTGTTTGTGCAGCCACCCGCGTAGAGTTGCCGTCTCGCTTTTTATGGCGAACTTACCGCCAAGTTCTCGGGGCTGAAGCTGTCCCCCGAGATTCGCCACTGGACAAGGTGCCAATGGTTTGGCGCCTAATGGCGTTGCTGCCAAAGCTAATGTCAGAGCCAGATTTTGAGCCAATCAATGGGTTCCTCCAGGGTGACGAGCCTGATCGGATGATGCAACTGGCCTCCAAACTGGCCGATCTGTTCGACCAGTACCAGAACTACCGCGCCGATTGGCTCCATGTCTGGGCGCAAGGCCAAGACCACCTCGTCTCGGCAAGTGGTGCCAAAACCGAGCTACCAGTGGAGCAACGCTGGCAGCCTCAGCTTTGGCGAGCGGTGTTGAAGACCCTGACCGATGTGCAGCTGAGGAGCATTCGCCCTGAGTTGCAACAGCGCATGGTGAGCCGCCTGAACGAGGGGTCGCCGCTTGAGGCCAAGGTGGCACAGCGCATCATCGTTTTTGGCATGAGTCAAATTCCTCTCACCACTTTGGAGGCGCTGGCAGCACTGTCAAAACACAGTCAGGTCATTCTGGCCATCCCCAATCCATGCCGGTATTACTGGGGCGACATCATGGACGGTCGCGAGTTGCTCAACTCACTGCGACGGCGCCATCCACTGCGCAATGGCATCGAACTATCCACATTGCCGCTGGAGGATATGCATGCCCATGCGCACCCTTTGCTCGCAGCCTGGGGCCGACAGGGCCGTGACTTCGTGCGTCAATTGGACGTTTTTGATGATGCTGAATCGGCCAAAAAGCACTTTGAGCTGGCCCGGATCGATTTTTTTGATGATTCAGAGCAGGATGACCAGACATCCCTGCTGCTACAGGTCCAAAACCGAATCCGCGATCTAACGCCCTTGGGCGAGCACCCCAAAACCGTCATCGATCCAGATGACAACTCGATTGTTTTCCATAGCGCCCACAGCACCGTGCGCGAGTTGGAAGTTCTGCACGATCAATTGCTGGACCTGTTGGCGCAGGAACACCAGGGTGAGGCACTCAACCCCCGTGACATCATCGTGATGGTGCCAGATATCGAGCAAATGGCACCGGCAATTCGTGCCGTTTTCGGTCAATACAAACGCTCGGACCCCCGATTCATCCCTTTTGACATCGCCGATGTGAGCGCCAAAACCGACAGCCCACTCATTGGGGCGGTAGATTGGTTACTTCGCCTGCCCAGCCAACGCTGCCGAATGAGCGATCTGGTTGACCTGTTAGAGGTAGTCCCGATTGCCAGTCGCTTCGGGATTGACCAAGCGGCTCTTCCCAAGCTCACCCAGTGGATGGTCGGCGCGGGCATTCGTTGGGGTTTGAACCAAGCGCACCGCGAAGACCTTGGCCTGGGCGCCTGCGAGGAGCAGAACAGTGCCCGGTTTGGACTGCGCCGAATGTTGTTGGGTTACGCCAGTGGGGCGGAGCCAGTCGATACCCCGTGGGCAGGCCTGCAGGCCATCGAGCCCTACGCCGAGGTGGGCGGCCTTGAGGCGGAACTTGCCGGCTCACTGGCGCAACTGCTGCAGTCGCTTGTGAACTGGTGGACGATTGCCAGCACACCCGCGACCCATGAGGTGTGGGCTAAACGCTGCCGGCAACTGCTTGCGGACATGCTCAAGTGCCAGACCGACCCCGACAAGCAGGCGCTTCGGGCCTTGGAGCAGGGGCTGGTGGCTTGGCAGGATGCGAGTGAGCAATCTGGGTTCGCCCTTGAAGTACCACTGGTGGTTGCGCGCGTGGCTTGGCTGGACGCTGTTGAAACACCCAGCCTAAATCGTCGCTTCAGGGCTGGCGGGGTGACCTTTTGTACGTTGATGCCCATGCGGGCCATCCCCTTCAAAGTGGTCTGTCTGCTTGGCATGAACGATGGGGACTACCCCAGGCGAGGAACGCGCAGTGATTTTGACCTGATGGGGCTCCCTGGTATTGCCCGACCCGGAGATCGTTCAAGGCGAGACGATGACCGCCAACTCATGCTTGAGGCACTGTTGTCCGCAAGGCAAGCCTTTTATGTCAGTTGGTGTGGACGCAATGCGCGGGATAACAGTGAGCAGCCGCCCTCCGTGCTTGTGTCACAACTCAGGGACTACCTCGCAACAGCCTGGGGCGATGAGGTGGTCAAGATGCGGACAACTCAACACCCCTTGCAGCCCTTTAGCCGGCAGTATTTCGAGGAGGGAAGCACGCTTTTTACCCACGCTCGGGAGTGGCGGGCCGCACACGCGGTACCAGACACCCTGCGGGGGGATCGCACTGCTCCGACAAGCGCTATACCGCTGGAAACTTTCGTGCAGGATCCCAACGTCCCCTTGACGCTTGAGCAACTGACCCGATTTCTGCGAAACCCAGTCAAAGCCTTCTTCAGACAAAGGCTACAAGTGGTATTCGACGAAAACCCGGATACGGACACCGATGAAGAGCGATTCAGCGTGGACGGTCTGGAGCAATATGGCCTTTTACAGGACCTTCTGAAGACCGCAACCGCCCAGACTGACGAGGTACGCGCTCAGGAATGTGTCAACAAAGCTTTGGCAAAGTTGCAACGATCGGGCCAACTGCCCTTCAACGCCTTGGGAGCGCGCGAGCAGCAGACTTTGGGCAAGACACTAACCGCGATGCTTGGTGCCTGGCGCAGCGAACAGGCCAAGTTTCCAGGAACTGCAGCTCGCACCTCCATCCGTGTTGAGGCTGGTGATACCGTTCTGGAGGACTGGATTGACCAGCTTAGAAGCAGTGACGTGGCCCCCAGCGTAGTCAGTGCAGATGGGTCGGCGAGCAGCAAAGTAGCCTGGTTCGATATGAAGCCCGGCAAATTGCTAGGGAAAGAAAAAGAGCCGACGGCGCGTCCAGAGAAGCTGCTGGACGCCTGGGTCCGCACACTGGCTATCGCCGCGAGTGGGATCACAGCCAATGGTGTTTTCATTGGACGGGACGGCCTGGTGCGCATCCCGCCTTTCCCTAAAGAGCAGGCTATCGAGATGCTAAAACGCCTGACACAACTCTGGCTCGAAGGGATGCGCTCACCGATTGCATTGCCGTTCAAGACGGCACTCTCATTTGTCGCTGATCAGGATGCTGCCATAACTTACGAGGGGGGGTACATGGCAAGTGCTGAAGTCGACGAGCCATGCTTGTCCCGGATGTTCCCCGACTACGACGCACTGGAAGCCGATCAACAATTTGCGACGCTGGCCAAGGAAATCTATGGCCCGCTGGTGCAATGGGCAAAAGAGCAGGTCAACGTCGAACGCTACCCCGCTGATGGGCATGATGCTCTGGCGACTGAAGAAGAGGTGGCAGCATGATTGATAACCTCGAACCGTTGGATACGACAGGGGGGCTGGTTAATTCCAACTTACCCAAGGTACTGCGGGCGGAGACTTTAGACCTTTGGGGCAGCCGACTCATCGAAGCCAGTGCAGGCACGGGCAAGACCTGGACCATTTCGGCGCTGTACTTGCGCCTGATCCTGGGACACGGCGGCGAAAACAGCTTCGTGCGGCCGCTGCTGCCGGCAGAGATTTTGGTGATGACCTTTACCCGAGCGGCGACGCGCGAACTCTCGGACCGGATCCGAGCGCGTTTGCTGGAGGCGGCCCAGTGGTTTCGCGGCAACAAGCCAGAGGGTGCGAGCGACCCTTTGTTGGAATCACTGTTGTTGGCCTACCCACACGGCAAAGCCAGGGATCATGCAGCGTGGCGGCTCGCGTTGGCAGCGGAGAGCATGGATGATGCCGCGGTGCACACCATTGATGCTTGGTGTCAGCGCATGCTCAGAGAACACGCGTTTGACAGTGGTTGCCTGTTTGATGAGGAATTGATCGCCGACGAGGTCGCCATGCGGGTCGAAGCCGTGCATGACTATTGGCGGCAGTCACTCTACCCACTGGACAAGGAGCATCTGGAGCAAGTCTTGGATGTATGGCCAACGCTTGATGCGTTGGACAAGGACATGAAGGGTCTGTTGGGACAGGAGATCGGTCCGGATGAAGGTGCTGGCACTTTGGCCGAAGCACTCGATGAAATCTCGAAGCAGCGCTTTGATGCGTTGTGCCAGGCCAAGGATGGCTGGGCAGAGCGCGCCACCGACATGCAAGGTTGGCTCGACGAGCAAACTTCGGCCAAAAAAAGCAGTTGGGATGGCAGAAGACTCAAGCCAAAAGACTATACGCGGTGGCTAACAACGCTGAAAAACTGGGCCAATGGGACTCTCCCGGTAGATGTCCCTGACCTCAAGACCGGATGGGTGCGACTCACCCGATCAGGGCTTCTTGAGGCGCGCAAAGACGGTGCTGGACCGATTCAATTGCCTGCGCAGTTTGAAGAGTTCGAAAATCTAAAGCTCGCACTGGACAAGCTACCCTCCACCTCAGAAAAATTGCGCAAGCATGCCGCTGTCCGTGTTGCGGCGCGACTTCTGCGGCTCAAGCGCCAGACTGGGACATTCGGCTTTGCCGACATGCTGAGCCGGCTCAGAGCGGCGCTAACCAGTGACAACGGCGAGCGCTTACGCCAACGCATCCTGGCACAGTACCCCGTCTCCCTGATTGACGAGTTCCAGGACACCTCTCCTGTCCAGTTCCAGATTTTTGACCAGATCTACGACATAGAGGCCAACGACAGGCAAAGTGCCATCTTTCTGATCGGAGACCCAAAGCAGTCAATCTACGGTTTTCGTGGAGCTGACATTTACAGCTACATGCAGGCTAGACAGGCCACGACCGGACGTCACTATGTCCTGCAGACCAACTTTCGGTCCACCGACGCGTTGGTCGGCGTCGTGAATCACTGGTTCGGGCAAGCGGAATCCAAACCCTCCGAGGGCGCATTCATGTACCGAGAAGGGGCCGCCAATCCACTGCCCTTCAGCGCGGTTCTTGCCAACGGACGCGCCGAGCACCTGGTAACGTCTCAGGGTTTGATGCCCGCCATGACCTTGGTTCATGACATGGAGATTCGAAACTCGCGGGACTCGACCAGGGTCTTTGCTGCACGCTGCGCCGAGCAGATCGTCACCTGGTTGAATGATCCTAATGCTGGCTTTAACGCTGGCCTTATCGAGTTAGGCAAAGCTGGAAATTCGACTAGGACCCCTCTGCGTCCAGCAGACGTCGCCATTCTGGTGCGCACAGGCAAAGAAGCCGATGCAGTTCGTCGCCAACTCGCCCTGCGCTCGATCGCCTCGGTTTACCTGTCAGACAAGGACTCGGTTTTCGCGAGTGAGGTGGCGCAAGACTTGGTTCACTGGCTGCGGGCAGTGGCTTCGCCCCAGGATGCGCGACTGGTGCGTGCGGGTCTGGCGACTCGCACGATCGGCCTGAGTCTGGAGGAGCTGGGGAGCCTGGCCAGCAGCGATGACGTTCTGGACAAGTACATCGCTCAATTGCGGCAGTTCCAGACGGTTTGGCAGACCCAGGGGGTATTGGCGATGTTGCGCCAGAGCCTGCACCAGCTTGGACTGCCAGCCCTGTGGCTTGAGAGTTTGGACGGCGAACGAAGGCTGACGAACTTTCTTCACATCGCTGAGTTGCTGCAAACTGCCGCCGCGACCTTGGACGGCGAGCAGGCCTTGATTAGATGGCTGCAGACCGAAATTAGCAGCGAGGACAGCCAAGCCGATGACCAGATCGTGCGCCTAGAAAGTGACGCCGATCTGATCAAGGTCGTCACCATTCACAAAAGTAAGGGGCTCGAGTACTCAGTCGTCTGCCTCCCCTTCGCAACCAGCTTTCGCGAAATTGAAAGAAAGAACGCCTCGTTTGTCAGTCTTGCCGACCAAGAGGGCGTGAGGACTTTGAGTCTGAATATCAGTGATGCAGAACTTGCCTTGGCTGACCGTGAGCGACTTCGTGAAGATTTACGGCTCCTGTATGTGGCGCTTACACGCGCTCGGCACTCGCTATGGGTTGGCTTCCCCGCGCTCAAGGTTGGTAACGGCAAGAAGTGCGTCTCCCACAAAAGTGGTGCAGGCCACTTGTTGGGCAGTGACGGTCTGACCACGGCAGAAGAATGGCGGGTTTGCTTGACGGAGTTTGCAAACGGCCATGCCGATATTCAATTGCAAAATGCTGAAGAGCTGACCTCCTGCACAGCGCTTGTGCAGACTGTCTCAGGGCACGCACTGACAGAGCGTCCAAATTACCAAGCAGAGTTCGAGCGGAATTGGAAAATTGGCAGTTTCTCCCTTTTGTCGCGTGATCTGGCGGCAAGCGCACCAGTATCCGAGCTATCCATTATTCAGAAGCCAAGCCCAGCCGATGATGAGCCCGACATCGAAGAGTCTGCGGAAATGGCGACCCCAGCTGCGTCGCTTAAGGCCTCTGAACTTGCAAGCGCTCATGCGTGGCACCTGTTCCCCAAAGGAGCCGAGTCTGGCAACTTCCTGCACGATCAGCTGGAGTGGCTGAGCGCTGAACGCTTTAAATTGCAAGGTAATGAGCCCCTAGCGCAACGTCTGCAACGGCGATGTGAGCGTGCCGGCCGAGAAAAACACGCTCAAACTGTGGTCAATTGGCTTTGCGAGGTGGTGCAGACCCGCCTTCCTGGCCCCAATGCCGCGCTCTCGGAACTCCACCAGGTGCTGCCGGAGATGGAGTTCTGGCTGCCTGCAGATCGGATGGAAGCCAATGAGATAGATCGACTGTGTCGCGCGCATCTGCTCATTGGTGTGGAGCGCCCCGCCTTGGCTGAACGGCAACTTCATGGCATGTTGATGGGGTTTGCCGACTTGGTGTTTGAGTTTGAGGGGAAGTACTGGGTGCTGGACTACAAGTCCAACCACCTGGGCGAAGATGATGCGGCCTACAGCCGTGACAAATTAGCGCAATCCATGGCCCAACACAGGTATGACGTGCAAGCAGCCATCTATATGCTGGCACTGCACCGCTTGCTAAGACTTCGCTTGGGCACGGCCTACGATCCCAAAACGCACCTGGGCGGCGCGGTCTATCTGTTTCTGCGAGGCATCAAGGGGCCGGAAAGGGGCGTTTGTCTCATCCCAGCCAGTCCTCCCCTGATGGATGCCCTGGACGCGATGCTGGACGACGGCGAGGGGGATGCATGAACACTTTGACCGCAAATCAGGAAATTTCTATGCCGACTTCAGTGCCATCTGGCAGTCAATCTAGCATGGATGTTCTGAGTGTTCTCCAGGATTGGGCCGATAAAGGGTGGCTGCGACGACTCGACAGTGCCATGGCCGCGTTTATGCTCGAACTCGACCCCGCGGCCTCCCCTGCCCTGCTCGTCAGTGCAGCGCTACTGACTCAGGTTGAAGGGCGGGGGCACACCTGCTTGCCGTTGCGTCTGATGGTGGGACAAGCCGCTGAAGTGCTGCCCTGGCCCGATCTAGCTCTGGAGGCGGTGCAAACGCTGTGGCAAGGTTTGCCTGGCGAACTGTCTTCCTGGCTGAGTGCGCTGCGTTCAAGCCCTTTGGTTCGCTGTGTTGACGGTGAGGCGGAAGATAAGGCTGAAGTTGAAGCTGATCTTGGGCAGCCTTTGGTTTTAGCCGGTACCGAAGAGGCGCCCTTGCTGTACTTGCGACGGTTTTGGCTTCATGAAAAATATGTAGCCCAGGCCATTCGCCAACGCTCTTTGAGCAGTTATAAAGTGGATGAATCGTTGGTGGCCCAATGGTTGGACCGTCTGTTTGGATCATCACCAGCGGCGCCAACTGAGGCAGGTGAGGTTGACTGGCAGAAACTCGCCTGTGCAGTGGCGCTGCGTGCGGGACTCACCGTCATCACCGGCGGCCCGGGCACGGGCAAGACCTACACAGCCGCACGGCTTTTAGCGCTTTTGTTTGCAACGAGCGCAGACCCAACTCGATTGCGCGTGACACTGGCGGCACCGACTGGCAAAGCTGCGGCGAGGCTGCGGCAGTCGATTGACTCCTCGCTGCGGGAACTGAGCCAACGCATAGGCAATGATGTCGATCTAGGTGCCTTGACACAGCGGATGGGGCCCGCAAAAACTTTGCACGCCTTACTGGGTGCGAGTGCAGACACGCGAGAGTTCCGATTCAACGCCAACAATCTGCTCGACGTGGACATATTGATCGTCGATGAGGCCTCAATGGTTCACCTAGAGATGATGTCTGCCTTGCTGAAGGCCCTGCCCGCCAATGCCAGGCTCATACTGCTTGGGGATAAAGATCAACTCGCCTCGGTCGAGGCCGGTGCCGTGCTCGGCGACCTTTGTCGCGATGCCAAAAACGGTCACTACAGCGCTGAGACATCCCGCTTTGTCAACGCAACTTCTGGGCAAGTTTTGCCGGCGGAGTATTTAGCACTGGCCGCACCTCCCTCCCCTTTGATGCAACAGACGGTCATGCTGCGCAAAAGCCGTCGTTTTGGGGGGTTGATTGGACAATTAGCGCGAGCTGTCAACGAGGGCCTAAGTGCCACTGCGCAGGGCTTGTTTGAAGGGGATGCCACCGGTGTCCTGCAAGCGCCTAAGCAGCCAAAGGTAGACGCTGTTTTATCACTGGCGGTCAATGGCCGCCCAGGGGCAACTGCCTGCTACGGCGACTACCTGCGTGCCATCGATGACAAAGCCAAGGTGCCGTCTATCGATCTTAAGGCGCACGACCTGTGGGTGACGACGGTTTTAAAGGCCTACGACCGTTTTCGGATTTTGTGTGCCGTGCATGAGGGCGATTGGGGCACACACGCCATCAACCTGTCGGTGCAGCGGTCGTTAGAACGTGCCGGGCTGCTCAAACCAAAAGGGGAATGGTATGTTGGGCGGCCAGTGATGGTGACCCGCAACGACCACGCACTGGGCGTTTTCAATGGCGATGTTGGTGTGGCCTTGCCGGGGCCGACTGGGCCGGCTGCTTTGAGGGTCTATTTCCTCGACGGAGAAAAGTTGCGTTCGGTGGGGGTAAGTCGGTTGGCCAATGTTGAGACCGCCTTTGCCATGACGGTGCACAAGAGCCAGGGATCTGAGTTTTTCCATACTGCGCTGGTACTGCCTCCAGGAGGTTCGAAGATACTGTCCAAGGAGTTGGTGTACACAGGGATCACCCGAGCCCAGGAACGACTAACGCTATTCGAGGCCCAGGAGGGGCTGTTTCGATCTGCGATTGATAGTCCGTCGAAGCGAGTAAGCGGACTTGAGGTCGAACTCAGCCGAGCTATTCATTGACAGCGGCTGGTCAACCGCTATACCCCACCTTAGACGCTGCTGTTAAGTGCCTTGCCGCGGCCCAGATGCTTCGTTCCGTGGTCGCCCGGCAATATGACTCCTTATTGCTCCTGAAGTCACATCACCGGTTGATCGGCGTGGCGCACTTACCACTGCTGGCACTTCCGCTGTGGACAGATTGAATTGATGCGCTCTTTTGCTTGTCGCTAAAGACTGCTTGGGGGCAAACGCCGCCTCAAGGCGTTAGTCGCAGTATTTGGGACGGTACATTGCAAGACATCGGCTCGAATGATCGCGCGCTAAAAGGTATTGCTCTCTGCCCTACCATCGTTGTCATGAATAGCGATTCAGGTAAGTCCTGTTGGCACCTATTCTGCTACTCGCCTGGGCATTTGACTCATGGTTACGGCAACACCAATCGATACACCGTCTGCGTCGCACCCATCACAAAATAAACACTGCTCCCGCTGACCATGACCTGGTTCGGCGCCGCCTCAATCCGCAGCGTGCTGCTGCGCGTGGCAGCATTCCAGCTGTAAACCTTGCCGGATTCACCAAACAACAACTGTCCAGCGCCCGCGCCATAGAGCACCGCCGAACTCAGACTGGAGACCGTACTCGTGCTGCCCAGTGCAGATGCCTTGATCCCAGTGACTGTCGTGACCGGGCCGCCATACCTTCCAGTGCTGGTACTGGTAAGGGTTTCGCGCCAGGCCAGTACGCCGTCTCGCAGCACAAAGCCCTCGCTGGCGTTGCTTGAGACTGTCTGTGTGCTGCCCCCGGCCGCCGGCTGGCTCATCAGGTTGGCGCTGCCGCCGGATGCGCTGCCCGTGGCTGATTGGAGCCAAGCCACCGTCTGACCGTCGGTCTTGGGGTAAACGCTGCGGGCGCCGCCGCCGCTGAGCTTGGTAGAGGTGTTAGCCAGCGACGACCAGCGGTACACATCAAAGGTAGAGGTGACGCCCTCCCCTCCGCTTTGCGCGCCGAAAAAGAACACTACATTGCCGTTGCCATCGACAAAGAAGTCGTATTCATTGTTGATCAGGTAGTTGCTGCCGCTTGGCTGGGTGATGGTGCTGTAGGTGCCGCTGGCCACCTGATAACGGGTGAAGGTGCCCGGATTGCTGCCAGCTGCGTCAATCCAGATCACATTGCCGCTATGCGCCCTGGGGTACTGCTCGTACGCCCGCCCGCCCCCGACCTTGCTGCTAACCGCATTCGGGTTGTTGGTGGACAGATTGGTCTTGATGCCACTCGGGCTCCATTGATAGATGCAAACCAGCGGGCAATCGGCGTAGCCAGTGCCCGTGGAGCCCAGGAATCCACCTTCAACGTAGACATAGCCTCCATCCATGGCCCAGTTGTAGAGGTAGGGGATGCCACTGGCTCCTTGCAGGGTGACTTCGTTACCGGACGTGGCGTTGCGCACTCGGTAACTGCCGTCTTCGGCCTTGTAGAGTAGCTGCGAGGGGTTGGATTCATCCACCTTGATCAGTTGGCCGCCGGCTCCCAGGCTAAAAAGTGGCGTGTGGGCCAGTGTCGGGCTTGATGTCACCGTCACTGTGCGCTGCAGCACCGTGGTCTTGTTGCCAGAATCCGTGGCACGCACGGTGAGGGTGTAGCTGCCTGCGGTCAAACCGGATAGGTTGAAGCCACCCGAGAAGTTGGCGGTCGTACTGTTCAAGAACTCAACATCGCCCAGACTGGCTGTGACGCGGACTGCGCCGATTCGGTCGCTGCTGGCGGAGCCGGCCAACTGCAGGGTGCCGGTGACAAAGGCGCCGTCCACCGGGCCGCTGAGGGTCAGCACCGGCAGATTGGCGATGGGCACTGGCAGGCTGATGGCCTTGCTGCCACCATTGCCGTCGGTGGCAGTCAGCAGCATGGTGTGGTCGCCAGAACCAGCCTGGCTGGCGTTGACAGTGAATCGGTACACGTCGTTGGCGCCTGAGCAGTAGCGCGAGCAGGCGTTGGGCGCCGTCAGGCTGCCGGCAGCGACCCCGTCAAACCTGGCCTCCACCCGGGCAATGCCAAACTGGGAACTGGCCCGCACATCCACCAGCACAGTGCCGGTGCTGCCCGAGACGCTGGCGTTGATCGCCAGGTTGGAGTTGGACACCTGCACGCTGCGCCGCACCTCAGTGAAGGAGTCGGGTGCCACCTGCACCCGGGCCAAGATCAGATGGGCGCCATTGGTCTCGGTGTTGGTGGTCCAGCTCAGAGGGCTGCCGACACCAGTGCCGGCACCGATGCGGCGAAGGTCGGCGTACCAGGTCACGCCCTGCCAGGCGGTGCTGCCAGACAAAGACAGTTTGACGCTGCCAGATACCGGCTCGGTCTGGTCCAGCACGATTTGCGGCGCAGCATCAGGTGCGGCCACACTGACCGTACTTTGGCCTTGCGGGGTTGAGATCACCACCGTGCGGTCAGGCAGGATAGCTTGCACCCTATAGACCATGCCCACCGTCACCGCACGTTGCCACTGCATCAGGCTGCCGGTGCCACCCTGGCCTGCAAGTGTTTCCACTACGGCGTAGCTGCCATCGGAGTTCTGCGCCTCCACCCGGTATTTGCTGCCGCTGGGGTAGGTGTCTGCCCAGGCCAGCTGCACCGTGTTGCTGGCCAGGCTGACCACCGAGGTGAGTTGGGCGGTGGTGGCGGCAACCCCGTCGCTCACCACCTGCTTGACGGCTGTAGTGCCGGCATCCCCGGCCAGTGCGTTGGCCACCAGGGCAACCTGACGGGCGTTGAGCTTGCCGCGCAGTGCATCCAGCAATTGGTCGTGTTTGTCACCCGCTGACGCATCTGTTGCGGTCGCCGCTTTCAATGGGCTGGCCGCAAAGTCGGCCGGGAGTTGGGTGGTGTCGACCGTGCCAGTGAGCACGGTGGTGACGTCGGTCTGCGCGGCCTTCAGGCGTGCCGGGCTCAAATTTTGAGTGGCGGAGCTCGCGTCGAAGGCTGCAAAAAAGGCTGCCGGCGTCTGTCCTAAGGCGCGGGCAGTGAGCATTTCGGTCAGCGGCGTGACATTGACCGTGGCTGTGGATGTTGTGCCGTCCGCACTTCCGGCGGCACCGTGCAGTGTGCTGCCGTCAGTGGGATCGGTGGTCTGGAGCAGGCAGGGCAGCGTGCCGCCTGCGACATTGATCTGGAAGCGGCCGTCGTCTGAGGTGGTCGCGCTGCCGCTGCCCACCTGGCATTTGGCGCTGATCGCAGCAACGGCAATGGCCCGCCCGGTAGCAGCGGTGCCACTGAGGGTCAGGACGGATGGAATAGAGCCAGGTGTTGGGTTTTGCTCCGAACCAGCGCCGGCGTCCAATCCGTTCGAACTGCTGCCGCCGCCGCAAGCGCTGACGAGGCTGACCACAGAGATGGCCAAAGCCAGATGCAGGCCGGCGAGATGGTGGTTGATGCGCATGCTTCTTACCCCTTGTGTTGGCGCCTTTGCGGCGTCTTGTATGGGTCAGAGCATAACGGGACCGGGGCTCATCTGGTGAGCCCACGCTGCGGCCTCCAGAAGCCTTCGGGCTGGTTAAACGATCAGGCGTCAGGGCTCATAGCGTGAGCCTCGGCCACATCAGACTCCAGTTTCTTGTTACAGGCTTTCTTGAGCAGGCTCAGATTCAAGAGCGATGATCTAACATGTAACAAAAAAACGGCGTTTCAAGCAAACGGGAGAAGTGATGAAGCCAGTGATGCCATCCGGTCAGCCATGAGTGAAGTGGTAAGGCTATACCAATACAAAAGCCTGCTGGTAGGGCGCCGGGCCATGTCGGCCGAGGATTTGATGGCGCGCCTGGAAATCTCACGCGCCACCCTCAAGCGTGACATCGCCAAGCTGCGCGACCAGTTGCATGTGCCCATCGAGTTTGACCGCGACGCAGGTGGCTACACCCTTAGCCAGGGTCACACGGACTCGGAATTACCGGGCCTGTGGTTCAACCAGGGGGAGTTGCTGGCCTTGGTCACCATCCAGCAATTGCTGGAGCAACTCGAACCCGGACTGCTGGGCGCCAAGCTCAAGCCGCTTAAGGAGCGACTGAGCCAGTTGATGACCAAGCACGGCCTCTCCAGCCAGGATGTGGCCCGCCGCATCCGCATCATGCACGCCGGCAAACGGGTGGTGCAAACCAAATCGTTCGAGGCCGTTGCTGCTGCCACCCTGGCACGACAGCGCCTCAAAATCTGGCACTTCAGCCGCCAAAACGGCCAGACCACCGAGCGCGAAGTGTCCCCACAGCGCCTGGTGCACTACCGAGACAACTGGTATCTGGACGCCTGGTGCCACTTGCGCGATGACCTTCGCAGCTTCAGCATTGACGCCATCCCACGGCTGGAAATTCTGGCTACTGCCGCTAAAGATGTGTCAGACAAGACCATTGATGAAACCGTTGCGGCGGGTTATGGCATCTTCAATGGACCACCGAAGGCCTGGGCCACCTTGCGTTTCACGCCCGAGCGGGCTCGCTGGGTGACCATGGAGGTATGGCACCCGCAGCAGGAGGTTCATACCGAGCTCGATGGCAGCTTGATGCTGACGTTTCCGTATTCCGACGACCGGGAATTGGTGGGCGACATCCTGCGGTTTGGGGCGGATGTGGAGGTGGTGGGTCCGGCAGGGTTGCGGAGCAAGGTGCAGAAACAGTTTTTAGCGGCGGCGGCGCGGTACGTATAACCACGGACTTCAGAAGGGCTCGAAGCTGCCCAAATGACGGGGTTTTCGCTCTGCCACAGGCTGTTGCAGAAAGTCCTATTTGGAGTTGCCCTGGCCCAGCCGTGATCGACGGCGGCGAATGATGTGCGTCACGCAAATTCGGACTAACTTAAGAGCTGCGGAGGAACCATGAGTACAGAAAAATGGGTTGAACTTAAACGCACGGACTTTCTCGCGGCCATTCAATCGATCAAGCCTACCGTTCGGATCAAAAGTGCGCCAGCCCGTGAGCTTCAGATCGGGCTGGTCAACGGCCAACTCGTTTTTTCAGTCGAAGGCGCTTCAGCAAGAGCACCGGCGACGGGACACTGGCCGGGCCTAGCAAGTTTGCGTTTGGCGTACTTTTTGACCTTTCTGGTGGCAAAACCTACAGAGCGTTTAGTGAGAATAACTTTTGCCGATGAGAAAGTCTCTGTCAGCTCGGCAAGGTTTCCAGCTCAATGGAGCGATACGAGTGCTCTACCGACAGGTGAACAACTTCTCCAGCATGCCGCCTCGCCTCCAAAAGAAAACATCCTGCGGTTCAAGTGCCCAAAATGCAGGAGGGTTCGCGGCGTAGCGTTTGACAGCATCTCATCTGGTCCCTTCGTGACCGATACGGTCAAAGATATGGTGCTTGCAGGTGAATCTCTGGGCCACGGGTTCGGCTGTCTGAGTTGTGGTCGGACTTGGGAAAACCAAAATGTGTGACCGGCGATAACGGATTAGCACGACCACACACAACGTACCGATCCACTTTTACCCCATTGCGTAAGGCTCCGAACTCTCAGGGTGAGCCTCAGTGGCTTAACTCCCTATGCCAAATATGTCATCAACATCCATCACTTTCGGTCCGCTTTGGCGCTTGGTTTTGTACGGGCTGTCGCTTTGGCTGATTTTTGTGCCGGTTGCATATTTCTACATCGGTAGCCACCGAGTAGGGTTGCCCAAATATGACCCAGATTCGGTTAAGGCGATCATCTACGCTGCGGCCTTAGTTCCATCCCTGATAGCTTTGCACTAGCCCTACTGTCAGTCCTGCCGAAGTCTCGGTTTCTTGGATGGGTATTTCGGCGACAAGCTGCCTTTAGTGGATTGACGGCGCGCTGATGCTTGGCCTGTATTGCTTGGGCCTCTTCGTAGGATTGGAGTGTGTATCGGAAATACTTCACCCTGGCAGTTTGGCTATCGGTGTTTCGGCCGTGCCGCTGCTCACTCTGCTGCTGTGGACCTGCTGGCTGGACAGGCGCTGGTGGTTTTCGCTGAGACCTGGGATTGCCCCAGTCAATAGTGCCTAACCCTTCGAAAAAGCAAGGTCAGCAAGCCAGAGTCCAGACCACTGGTAATCTGCGCACAATCGAGCGGTCTGTGACACCGAGGGCAAAGTGCCGCAATGTGCCGATTTCCTCTGAGTCAGCGCGATAACCTTGAGCTGGATACCGGACGCGGGTTGACGGTCGCCGACGATTGATCGGCATTGAACCAGACTTGGGCCAAATTCCAGCAGGGGCCTACATTGGAGCGCTTAGTGTGCCTTCAAGCCCAAGGAGCACTTACTTTGCCACGATCGTCTTCCCAATTGGCGCCAGGGCCAGGACGGCAAGCTTCAGGTGCTGCACCCCAAACGGAATGCCAATGATGGTCAGGAAGAGCGCCAAGGCGGTGACCACGTGGCCGATAGCGAGCCATACCCCGGCGAAGATGAACCAAAGGATGTTGCCCACCATGCCCAGGGCTCCGGTGCCGATGTCATCTTCACCGGTAACCGAGTCGCGGCTGACGGCTTCCTTGCCAAAGGGCAGGAATGCAAACTGACCGATTACGAAACACGCCTTCGCCCAAGGCAGGCCCACTATGGTGATAGCGCAAATCAGTCCTGCAAGCCACCAGGCCAGGCCCATCCACATTCCGCCAAAGATGAACCAAAGAATGTTACCGAGGGTGCTCATTAAAAAACTCCAATTCGCGGTAATACCCGCCAGCAGCAAGTATGCGCTGAACTCTGAACTCTCCCCCTGGCTTTAGCCATGGGGAGAGTCCAGAAACCCATCGTGACCACTTTGGAGTTGAACAAGCCGTTCTTTGATGCCGAGGCTTAACATCAGGATTACCTAACGCATAACCCGTGCTGATGGGCACGACAAATTAACCTATCCATAGCACCCAAAGCGTTAGCCTATCATCGACCTCCACCTACCACACGCTTTACCGAATGTCCGACGACAACCAGATAGAAATCCCGGCCTCATTTACTGCTCTATTTGTGGCGCCTGGTCGGCAAAAACCTAGCGAACCGCGACATGTGGTGGCAGATCGATACGAACTTTGCGAAGACATGGCCACCATGCTGACCGAGACGGCAAAGAATATGCTGTTCGGCTTGGGTATTTCAGAACACGAGGTTCTAGAACGCATCCAGCGAGGACTATCTGGAGATGGTGCAGTTGTATCGACCCCAGAAATCCAATGGGTACTGCATCGCTTAGCTGAACTTTTGGATTGGGAGATTGACCCCTCGCTTTTAGCCTGAAATCACATCATGACAAACACGAGCCTGGCTTGCGCAAAGCCAACTATGCTCAATATTACGATGCTTATGTACTTTCAACTGTGATTAAAATAATATCCGTTGGTAACCACTATAGAAAGAAAACATGAGCAATTTGATGGAACTCCAGGGTCAGATCGAAAAACTGCAAAAGCAGGCAAACGACATTAAAGCCCGCGAGTTTGATAAGACCGTCGGCGAAATCAAGGCAACAATGAAAGCCTTTGGTATAACCGTCAAGGACCTGACCTCCACCAAGGCCTCTGGCAAGGCAAAGGGCACTGGCAAAGTGGCCAAGTCTGCACGTGCGACCAAAGCTGATACCGGCGCCAAAAAGGCTGCTAAGCCCGTTGAAGCCAAATTCCGTGGCCCCAACGGCGAAAGTTGGTCTGGTCGCGGCCTTGCACCGAAGTGGCTCACGGCACTAATGGCCGAAGGCAAGACCAAGGAAGAGTTTGCGATTAAAGCCTCATAAATCTGCCGAACAGTGATCCCAAAGGGGCGTTTCATCGCCCCTCGGGCGGTAAGGATGTTAAGTTTGAATTGATGGGAAGCAGGTTAGGTTTCTCCACCCTACCCCATCACTGCCGCGATAGAAAGGATGTCATCTTCACTGGGCTTAAACCAATCTGGGCCTACCAACTCGATCCCAATAAACTTGATAAATGAGTCTTTTATCATTGGGTGCTTCCATCCCGATATTTCGAGCCGCCTCACATATTGCGGTATGTTGCGAGAAGCAAGTTCAACCTTGAACTTCTCCAAGAGTGCTGTTTGCTCCACCGCACTTAGTTCTTCAAACCCACTTTGAAGATCCTCTTTTCGAACACGAAGCCAAGACTCTGTCCAAGCGGCCTTTCGCTTTTTCATGTCTTCGGCCGAGATTTTCTTGGTACTAGGCAAATTCGCCGTTACCTTCGCCCTCTTTGCTTTTCTCTCAAGGTTTTCTTTGAGCCAGCTTGACGGTCTTCGCACTTCACCAACCACCTCCACTGGCATCTGCAGTCGCGTTTCAAGATCTTCGACGGCTGATGCGAGCGGAGTCCGGCCATGCTTCCTCAGCAGTCCTTCTGCATCCTCCTGCTTCACACCTGCCGATATGGCTCGTCCGATGATTGGAAGGTCTTCCGGTGTTACTTCATGGAGCGGTTTCTTGTTCTCACGGGTAGACGTATGCCCCTTTATCCAAACTTCGAATTGGATTTCGGCAACCGTCTTGTTGTCTCGCTCCTTGTGTTCGATCGGCCCTCTCACCTCAATGTTGGTGCGCTCATTGATCTCTGCGATGGCTCGATTTAGCACATCGCGCTTAAAGAATCGGTATTCTGACTTTGTATCGTCACCTGAAACGCCTGTGAGCACCGGCTTCCACCACCGCCAATGTTGCCGCGCAGTCTTGTGTCCAGGGTTGTCAACGTAGCGGGCGCAGATCTCATACAGGGCCATTGAGGCATGCGATGAGAGCTGTGTGATCGCTTCTATCGACAATCGCGCATACCGATCTGGACTGAGCAACTGGTGTTGAACCTTGGAGTCAAACCGCCATCTGATCGTTACGGCGCCCGTACGCTTGTCCTTCGTAATTCCACTCCCGCTCAATAGATTGCAGGCGTCCCATGTCTCGATCTCACCGCTGGATGGACTTTGCCACTCGACGGTTGTGGACATAAGTTCTTTTAAGATCTTCTTTAGTGGCGCCGTATCCTTGCTGCTGTAGTCAGCATCATTAACGACTTCGTGTAACCTAGCCTCGTACTCTTCGCGCACTCCCTCTTCTTGAGACCTGTGAAGCAGAACGTTAAAGAGTCGGCGGCCCAGTAACGAGATTCGACGCCCGCCCTGAACTGGCATTAATGCGACTGCGTTGACGTGCTTTAAGAGCGTGTCGTCGGAGTCGTCGGACAGAAAAAGGCTGGGTTGGTCCATGCGCATGCAAGCATCATACAAGCGAATGTGAGAATTGTGAACTCATCAATCTCACGTTTGTTTTCTGCGGAGACCCCCGAAAAGTCTCACCTATTGCACTTCATTCTCTGGCTCAGACCCCTCTCGCTTCTCACTTGTTCGCTCAATTGAGCTTTTTTTCTCATGATGGCGCCTCATCGTGGTGTGCCACTCCTGTCAGTCCGCGCAGCAGTTCCTGCTTCCAACTACATGCGAAACCTTGCCGCAGCATCGCGCCAACTCCCGCCGGTACTTCTGAGATGGAGCGGCAGGATATCCCTGTTTTATCTCACGTGCGCTCCCAACAATCGACATTCACCCGCTCGTCCAGCTCCCCTTGGCATGTCGTTTATGACCGATACGTGAGTGGATTTGAGTACTGCCTGGCTCTACTTCATTGTGAATGCCCTCCCTTTTTTCCACTCACGCCTACCCACATTCGATCTCACGTGCATCCCTAGTCGTTCTCACACTCACCCCTGATTTTTCTCACATACAGCCCTGCTGGACCTCACGTATTTGCTCTTAAGTCATTGTCAGCATTAGGATTTTTGATGTCTAAAGGTATTGAATGACTTGAATGTATTTGTAAGAGTTTGAATAAAACACGGATTTTTAAGTCAAAAACCGACAAAACAGCCGTCACCAATGATGATCGTGTGCCCAGAGGTAGCCGATCGCTGGCTAAAGACGTCAACTCCTTAAAACACAATCAGTAAAGTTGAATTTTGTTGATATTGCTAGAGAAAGATAGCACAATGTCAATGTTTCAAAAACCCGATGCCTAGTCAGGATAGCTAACAAATATGGTGAACCCACAAGAGCTTTTGCTCGTTCCTGAAAGTCTCGCTGATGTCATGACACTTGCTGACAAGGCGGGCTACATGATGAATGCCGTACGTGGCGCATTGCTTGCGCCGTCCAACCGGAAGTCTGCGCCGAGTTTCAACATCACTGAGCTAGCGGCTTTGTGTGACGTTGATCGGTCTCAAATAGTCTATCGATCTTCTAAGGGTGACCTTCCGACTGGCACCATCAATTCCAGCGGAAATCGCCGCATTTTCAACCTCGAAGAGTCGCTGCCATGGGTTCGCGAGTTCAGGTCGAAATACTTGCGCCCTGAGGGGGCTCATGCCGTGTGTATTTCCGTCGCCAATTTCAAGGGCGGGGTGGGCAAGACTACGACGGCCATGACCTTGGCACAAGGGTTGGCGCTTAAGGGTCATAAAGTCCTGGTACTGGACTGCGATCCCCAGGGCTCTCTCACAACACTTTTTGGGATTCTTCCCGATACTGAAGTTGACGAGTCGCAAACCATTCTGCCTGTTTGCCTAGGGCAGGAAACCAGTATTGAAACAGCAATTCAGAAAACCTACTGGGAGGGGCTTGATCTGGTTTGTGCCGCACCCCTGCTCTTTGCTGCGGAATTCGGTCTGCCGGCTAGGCAGATGAGTGAGAAACACTTTGAGTTTTGGAACGTTTTAAATTTGGCTTTAGACGACGTTCGCGACAAGTACGATGTGATCATCATTGATACCCCCCCTGCCCTGTCCTACGTCACTATCAACGCCTTAATGGCTAGTGATGGGATTTTGATGCCGCTTCCTCCAAACGCTTTGGATGCCGCTTCCGCCGCTCAGTTTTGGCGGCTTTTTTCTGATTTGGCGGGTCAACTGGTTGAACAGCGTGGCGTTACCAAAAACTTTGACTTCGTTCGTGTTGTGTTGACCCGCGTTGATAGTCAAGACTCTACGACTTCCACGATCCGAGATTGGATCAACAAAACCTACGAGGGTAAGGTTCTGCCCGCAGATATTCCCAAGACGACGGTGGCAAGTTCAAGCTCTGCCGAGTTTGGTACCGTCTATGACGTCGCCAAGTACGACGGCAATCAGAAGACATATAAGCGCGCACGAGACGCTTATGAAAGAGTCGCTGAACTGATGGAAGAGATCATCCGTGCAACTTGGCGTCGTCAGCTTGCCAATTGAGGGTCAATCGTATGGCAAAGAAGATCAATGAAAAAACGGCTGGAATCAGCCTGGCTGGATTTATACCGCGAGCCACAGAGCAGGTAGCAGCAGCGTCCTCGGCAAACCCTAAGCCTGCGGACCACCCTCCCCCGCGCGATCCAGCTAAGGCATTCACGGGTGCTGGCATTTTCATGTCAGCGATTACTGGTAAAGACGAACTCGCCAAAGATTTGGCTCAAGCCCAAGCCCAACTTGCTGCCGCGAATAGGAGTGCCGAACGTTTTGTCGGTGCTGAGCTGGTTCAGGCACTGGATCCAAAATTGGTCAAGCCAAGTCGATGGGCCAATCGCAGTGAGGCTTCATTGAAGTCCAAGGACTTCGAAAAGCTGAAGCTGGAAATTGAGAATGCTGGCGGCAATGTTCAGCCGATTAAGGTCCGGACATCTATCAGCGCTGCGGACGAGTACGAGATCGTTTTTGGCCATCGTCGGCATCGCGCCTGTCTCGAGCTGAACATCCCTGTACGAGCGCTTATCGCTGAGGTCGGCGATGCTGAGTTGTTTGCGGAGATGGATCGCGAGAACCGTCAGCGCGCAGACCTGCGACCTTACGAGCAGGGGCTCATTTATGCGAAGGCTTTGGACGAGGCCTTGTTTCCATCGCTTCGGAAAATGGCCGATGCTCTTGGCGCTGATGTTGGCAATGCCAGCAAGGCGATCTCCTTGGCGCGGTTGCCGCAAGTCGTGCTGAACGCTTTCGAGTCCCCTTTGGATTTGCTCCAAGCTTGGGCTACGCCTTTGTCGGCAGCCTTGCAGAAAAACCCGGACCTAGTCCTCGAACGGGCTCGAGCGCTGAGCCAAAGGACGCCTAGGTTGGCTGCAAGCAATGTTCTTGGTGAGCTTCTTAACGGGGGTGTTGTTTCAAACAACACCCCTACTCTCGCGCCGTTGGTTATCAAGGGCAAAGGCGGCAAAACGGGCAAAATCGACTTCAACCCGGAATCGAAGCGCTTTGAAATCCGTCTGACTGGACTAGACGTTGGCCAGATGCACCTCATCGAAAAAGCCGTAAAAGCGCTGCTGTCCTAAGTTCTCTGTGCGGGTGTTGTTTGAAACAACACCCCCAGATAAAGCTGCACGAAGCCATGTCACCTGATCATTGGCTTGGCTTCATCAACTTGACGCCTTCGGTCCAAACGAGCCAGTTGGCAAGTACCGCTTGGTCAAAAGCTCGGATCGATGCCGTCAAATCGAAGCCGCGACGCTCGAGTTCTCCGATTAAGTCGTGGACTGGAACGGGCGAAATTTTGAGTGCATCGAAAGCCACCATTACGTGTTCTACGTTCGGATGCGGTAGCTTCGAGGAAGGTCTCATTGTGACTTCTACCATTTTTGCGCTCCCAATGTTCTGGTGATTAGTGTAGCCAGGCGAATTGCTTGAACCGAGGTCCAGGCATGGCGGATCAGGGCAGGGCACCTATTCCGTGCGGCAGAGGTGCTGGCCAAAGCCCTTGCTAATCCGCCTGCTCGCGGGGCTGTGGTCGAGCGCTGCGCTTACATCGATTTTGAGCAAAATTTTCGCGCATCCCCCGACTACAGCGAAGCTTAGTCGCGGGTCAAGCGAAGGGAGGCGTAGGCCAATAACCGCAATCGCCTGCGGCGGTAAATCGGTCACGCTTGTGTCCATACGGTTGACATCCTCCCCGTCCTGGCGGGGAGGATGTCAATGCCGAAAATTGTCGATCGTGCTGCCAATTACGACTTCGGCATTCTCTCTAAAAGTTCGGCGGATTGACGCAATCCTTTGAAAACTGATTCCGCAATCCAATCCTGAAAAACTTCTGGCAGCCTGCTCCCGGTGGCTTCGATAGCCCTTGGAACTGCCTCCAGCACCCGTCCAATCACATCCTCTGCGTCAACCCGATCAAAGCACCTAGCCGCCATGCTATTGAAGTGCCGGCGCTGAATGTCCTTGAAAAGATAGTTTTTGTTCTTGCCCAGAATAGCCATAGACATCTTGGTC